>ENA-OWOG01000357-OWOG01000357.1-gut-metagenome-genome-assembly--contig:-NODE-357-length-15740-cov-37.866181_pt1 | contig 15740 bp, 14 predicted proteins | sample MGYA00248249_ERZ651793 | MGnify/ENA primary metagenome ERZ651793 (study PRJEB26908, sample SAMEA4031700) | gut metagenome | biome: gut; feature: normal infant; material: stool | place: China | collected... | reverse complement strand
TTGGATAAAATTTTCTTGGAAGCTGGCTTTGAGTGGCGTGAGCCGGGTTGCTCAATGTGCTTGGCAATGAATGCAGACAAGTTACAACCAGGTGAGCATTGTGCATCAACCTCGAACCGTAACTTTGAAGGTCGTCAGGGTAATGGTGGTCGTACTCACTTGGTCAGTCCGGCAATGGCAGCAGCGGCTGCGATTGCAGGTCATTTTGTTGACGTTCGTTCATTTTAATTCGGTCTGGAGCAAACCATGAAAGCTTACACAGTTGAACAAGGTATCGTTGCACCATTAGATCGTGCCAATGTTGATACAGATTTAATTATTCCAAAACAGTTTTTAAAATCGATTAAACGTACTGGGTTTGGCGACAACTTATTTGATGAACTTCGTTATTTAGACGAAGGCTATCCGGGACAAGACAATTCAGTACGTCCAAAAAATCCGGATTTCGTTTTAAATCAGCCACGTTATCAAGGGGCAACCGTTTTAATTGCTCGTACTAACTTTGGTTGTGGTTCAAGCCGTGAGCATGCACCTTGGGCATTAAATGAATATGGTTTCCGTACCGTTATTGCCCCAAGCTTTGCTGATATTTTTTTTAATAACTGTTTTAAAAACGGTATGTTGCCAGTCATTTTGCCTGAAGACATTGTTGATCAGTTATTTAAGGAATGTGCTGCGCAAGAAGGGTATCAATTAACAATTGATTTGGCTGCGCAAGAAGTTCGTACACCAACTGGCGAAGCATTTAAATTCGAAGTGGATCCATTTCGTAAGCATTGCTTGTTAAATGGTTTGGATGATATTGGCTTGACACTTCAAAATGCGGACGCAATTCGCGCTTATGAAGAAAAAACCAAACAGGTTCGTCCTTGGGTATTCCAAGAGATAAATTAACCTTTCGGTACATTTTAAACATAGTCATGGCGTCGTGTTCAAACTCTTGCTAACATGCTAAAGCATAACAACAGCTTAAAATTATGCACTAGATGAGGATTGGGCTTGAACAATGAAGAGGAACGTTACTCATAGCTTTTTGTTGAGCCTGTGCGCGATAACACTAAGTGCTTGTCAGAGCACTTACAATGTAGTGGATACTGTTCGTATTAAGCAGGCTGAACAAGAAAATTTGGGGCAGAATGCAGCAATATATTGTTCGGGCGCAAAAAGTTGCGAATTTGAACGGCTAAATGATATTACTGTTGTTGATGCACAGACACGTCGTATTAGTAATCAGGCAATTCATCAAGGAATTGTGAGATTAAATGGTTCGGTGTTAAGTCAAAGCAATAGTTTGTATCTATCTGTGCCTGCCAAACAATATGAAGTGGTGATTCGTTACTATCCGATTTCTCCAGATCGGGCTGAAACGATTCATGTTATTCACCAATTCAAAGCTAACCATCGCTATATGTTTAAAATGTACCGAGACAAATCTAACCGTTCGGGTAGTTTGCTGAATGTTTCTGTACCAGATCCATTATGTGTTGACTTAGAGCAGGATGGGCGGGTAATTCGCCGTTTTTGTCGACCATTTGATGTCACCACAGGACTAGGTGAATTTCTCGAACAGAAAAAACTAACACCACGGCAGTCGTAACGCTGTCTTGTCTTTGAAAATGGAAAACTTCATGTCTAAACAGATTTTAATTTTGGCTGGCGATGGGATTGGTCCTGAAATTGTTGGGGCAGCAGAAAAAGTATTAAATAAAGTAAATGAAAAATTTAATTTGTCGTTGACTTGGGAACATGGCTTGTTAGGTGGTGCAGCGATTGATGCTCATGGAGAGCCGTATCCAGCCGTAACTAGCGAGCAAGCAAAAAAAGCTGATGCCATTTTATTAGGTGCTGTTGGCGGACCAAAGTGGGACACTATTGAACGTTCTATCCGTCCTGAACGCGGTCTTTTAAAAATTCGTAGTGAACTTAACTTGTTTGCTAACTTGCGCCCAGCGATTTTATACCCACAATTAGCCGATGCTTCTAGCTTAAAGCCTGAGATTGTTGCTGGCTTAGATATTTTAATTGTTCGTGAATTAACTGGTGGTATCTACTTTGGTCAACCACGTGGTATTCGTGAACTCGAAAATGGTGAAAAACAGGGCTATAACACTGACGTTTATTCTGAAAGCGAAATTAAGCGTATTGCAAAAGTTGCTTTTGAACTTGCAGGATTACGTGGCGGTAAAGTGTGTTCTGTAGATAAAGCCAATGTTTTAGAAGTAACAGAGCTTTGGAAGCAAACGGTCACAGATTTACAGCAAGCCAACTATCCAAATATTCAGCTTTCACATATGTATGTGGACAATGCTGCCATGCAGCTTGTACGTGCGCCTAAACAGTTTGACGTAATCGTGACAGGCAACTTGTTTGGCGATATCTTGTCTGATGAAGCAGCAATGCTTACTGGCTCAATTGGTATGTTGCCATCGGCTTCTTTAGATGAAAATGGCAAAGGCATGTATGAACCTTGTCATGGTTCAGCGCCTGATATTGCAGGGCAAAACGTTGCAAACCCGTTGGCAACCATTCTTTCAGTTGCGATGATGCTTCGTTATACCTTCCGTGAAGAAGCTGCTGCTAAAGCAATTGAAGATGCAGTAGGGCAAGTACTTGATCAAGGTTTACGTACAGCCGATATTATGTCTGAAGGCATGACTAAAGTAGGTACAGCCGAGATGGGTGAAGCAGTTGTTGCTGCTCTCGCTTAATCGCTACTTTGCTAAAAAACGCAGCTTAAAGCTGCGTTTTTTTATGGTTGTGTTTAGCAAGCTTTACCTTCGTATTGAATAGACTCGGCAATGTCATTTTTGAGTTTAAAAATAACCTTGCAATTAAAGTTAATGTCATAAGAGTTGCCGCTCAGATTTCCTGATTGTATGGGAACAGAACCACCTCTCATATCGACATTACTCACCATCGGAATTGGGATGCTTAAGGGCCGTAAAATCGTATAAATAAGTTGATCAGAAGTTTTTTGTGGTGTGCGGGCGACTTGAAAGCCAAGACTCCGTAAGTTGAGATCTTGCTGAATCGTTGTAGATGATTTGCCTATAAAATTTTTTAAATATTCTTGCAAATCTACAGATTGGCGTGGATGACTAGCACAGCCATTAATATTAAACAGCATGAATGAAAGCAAACTCATTTGACATAAGGTAGATATATTCATTTTTTCTCTATATAGAATTATATTTATCATTAAAGAACAATAGGTTGGATTTGCTAACTTGTAAAGTAAAAAAGCAGGATTATGATAAATAGAAGGTGAGTTTGCCTTTAGACTTACTCTTATATTTACAGACTAATAATAATTGCCCAAAACTTAAGGAAGAAGAGTATGAAAAAAATAGTTTTTGCCTTTTTGTGTTTCGGAATAACCACGGTCTATGCTGATAACTGTGATAGTGCTCGTAATACTTATGATGATATTTACTGTACCAATAAAATCTATGCGAGTGCTGATGCAGACCTGAATAAGAATTATCAGGCATTAAGAGCGAAATTAAATACAGCACAAAGAAATACGCTTAAGAAGTCGCAGCTTGCTTGGATACGCCAACGTGATGCTGAATGTACAGATTCTAATAGAAATAGCGTAGACGTGCAGTGTCGTTTACAGACAACGCAAGAAAGAAACCATTGGCTGCAAGAAAGATTGCGTGAATGCCAAACGGTGGGATGTAAAACCAGTCGATTAAGTGAATAAAAAACGCAATAAAAAAGCCACATGATGAAGTGGCTTTTTTGCATTCACTAATTAGCGAGCACGGTACGTAATACGACCTTTGGTTAAGTCATATGGAGTCATTTCGACTTTCACACTGTCGCCAGTAAGAATACGAATATAGTGTTTACGCATTTTACCAGAAATGTGTGCAATAACTTCGTGACCGTTTTCAAGACGTACACGGAACATCGTATTAGGAAGCGTTTCGGTGACAACGCCTTCGAACTCAATGAGTTCCTCTTTATTGGCCATAGCCTACCTGATGATCAAATTGGAAAGGCGCAAATTATAGTCAATTTATTTAAAAAAAACAAGATAGACATCTTCTTGTGAAAGCATCTGGTTAAAGTATGACTAATAAAAAAAGATGTAATTTTTTTCACAAAAGAACTCTAATTCTGTTGTCAGTTTGGTCAATCAACGCTAATCTAAAATCATAGTTATTAGGGACTGTTCATGCATAAAGAGTCAACAGCTCCTAAGTATCAATGAAGTATCTACATGGAAGGGCACTGCGTGGGTCAGCTAACAGATGCATCAGTTGTATTACGTTTTGGCTATCAAGCAATTCGTCGTGCAGGATTGCCAACAGAAGAAATATTAACTAAAGCGGGAGTCGCTTTAAATCAGGTCGATACAAACGCACGTACTCCGTTAAGTGCGCAGTATGCCTTTTGGACTGCTGCTCAGGAAGTCAGTAAAGATCCAGACATCGGTTTGCATTTAGGTGAGCATTTACCTTTGTACCGTGGTCAGGTGATTGAACATTTATTTATTAGTAGTGAAACTTTTGGTGAAGGGCTTAAGCGAGCTTTGGCTTACCAGCGACTCATTAGTGATGCATTTGATGCAAAACTGGTAGTTGAAGATGGACGCTGCTATTTGACTAATGGTGAGCAGGTAGGGGCAGACAACCTTGTTAATCGTCATTTTTCAGAATGTGCGATTTCAGGTGTGCTCAGATTCTTCAAATTTATTACCGAAGGCCAGTTTCATCCGATCTTCATTGATTTTAATTTCAGTGAAGGTGCTTCTGAAGATGAATACTTCCGTGTCTATGGCTGTCCGGTAAGCTTAGGTCAGAAAGAAACCCGGCTATATTTTGACCCTGCCATTTTAGATTTTCAACTTTGGCAGGCAGAGCCTGAATTACTTCAATTGCATGAACAATTGGCAATTGAAAAGTTACAAGAACTCGCCCGTTATGATTTAGTGGGTGAGGTTCGTCGTGCGATTGGTTCGACACTTGAAAGTGGAGAAACGACACTAGAAACCGTAGCGGCACAATTAAATATTACACCGCGTCGTTTACGGACGCAGTTAAGTGAAGCAAATACCAGCTTCCAGCAAATACTTTCTGACTACCGTTGTCGTTTAGCTAAAAAACTTTTAGCTAACACTAATGAGAGTGTTGAGCGTATTGTGTATTTAACAGGTTTTTCTGAACCGAGTACATTCTACCGCGCGTTTAAGCGCTGGACTAACGAAACACCGGTTGAGTACCGCAAGCGTAAGCAACACCGTTAGAACTAAAAATTGGTTAAGCCTACTCAGGTAGGTTTAACCAATGTGGCCCGAGCGGTGGTTGTGGTAAGTCAAACTGCTCGGGATAATAACATTGAATAAAATAGAGACCATCAGGTGGGGCAGTAATTCCTGCTGCCTTCCGATCTTCGGCTGCGAACATTGCATCAATATGGTCGATTTCATACATGCCTTGCCCAATTTCAAGTAAGCAACCCATAATATTTCGAACCATATGATGTAAAAAGCCATCAGCTTGAATATCTAAAACCAAATAACGTCCATGTTCAAACAAACGGCAATGCTTTACATGTCGTACAGGTTGATTTGACTGGCAGGCTGCTGCACGGAAGGTTTCAAAGTTATGCGTACCTTCAAATTTGCTGGCAGCTTTAATCATTTTTTGCACGTCTAATTTTTGATAAATATGCGTGACTTGTTTATGTAAAAGTGCAGGGCGATGTGGAGCGTTATATACAACATAGCGGTAGCGACGAGCAGTGGCTTTAAAACGTGCATGGAACTCTTCATCCATCTGTTTAATCCACTGAATTGAAATATCCTTAGGAAGTTGGCTATTTGCTCCCATGATCCATCCACGCTCTGGACGAATTGCAGTAGTGTCAAAATGGGCCACCATATTTGTTGCGTGTACTCCTGCATCTGTTCGACCAGCACCGTGAAGTGTGATCGGTTCATCCGCGATTTTGCTGAGTACACGCTCTATAGTTTCCTGAACGCTGGCAACGCCTGGCTGTTGTGTTTGCCAACCTCGATATTGAATACCACTAAATTCAATACCGACCGCATAACGTTGCATGGCTTCACCTCTATTTAATGCAGATTTTCATTCCAATGGTTCAACCATTGTTCTGGGGTTGGGTATTTTAAATAGATTTGAAGTGCTTTTGCATAGAGATCTGCATGGCTATGGGCATCATTAATGACAATTTTTGCAGTTTTGGCCCAAGCACTAATTGCATAACGTTGGTCAATACCCCCAAAAGTCACTTGTGTCGCCAAAATTGGTACACATCCACGAGCATAGAGTTCATCTAATGTTGCCAAAAATTCATCGTTTACGGCGATATTACCTGTACCGAAACCTTGCAACACTAAAAAGTGTGGTGGGGCAGGAAGTAAGTGACGTAATTGTTGTACTAAATGCTGTGTTGCAATCGGTTGCATCATCCAGTTTAAAATCTGAAAGGAAGCAGCTTTTTCAATTTGAGCATCTTGTACGATCAATTCATTTTGCTGAGGCGTAAACTCAACGTTACTACTTAACCCTGAAAATGCATCGAGTTCAGTGGTATGCGTCTTTAATGCAGTTTGTGCGTGAAATACTTGATGGTGGAAAGCGAGATAAGCACCAACCGGAAGTGCAATGACCTGCTCTAATGCAAGATATAAGTTCTCAATTGCATCAGTAAATTCACGGGTGTTATCACCTTGAATATTGAGTAACGGGTATTGGCTACCAGTAATCACAATATGACAGCTTTGCCCTAAAAAGCGGGCTAAAGTCGCAGCTGCATAACTGAGCGTATCTGTACCATGAATGACAACAAAATGCTGATAGCCTTCTAGTTGTAGTTGTTGTATGCGTTGAATTAGGCGTAACCAGTCAGGTGCTGTACATGCACTGCTATCGACAATATTGGGCGCAGCAAAGCAATCAACTGTTAAGTGTGGGGGAATCACTTTCTCAAGTTGAGGTAGGAATTGGTCATAAGGCATAGGAGCTAAAGGTTCACCAATGCAACCAAAAGTACCACCCATATAAAATAAAGCTATTTTTTTCATCTTTTTGCAGGCATAAAAAAGCAGTCATCTCTGACTGCTTATGGTAAATCGAACAGTTCTAAGAAGCTATGCGATTAAGTAGGTTTTTCGCATGTTGTTGTTGTTCTGTGTTGAATTTTTGCTCATCACCCTGGAGTAAATTACGCGCTGCTTGGTTCGCTCCAAACTTAATGTATTGTTCAGCCAATTTTAAATCGAGTTCATTTTCATTTATTTGTTTTAATTCTGGAAAAGCTTCTAAAAGCGGATCCTCTATTTGGGTTTGAGTAGCTGCTTCATTTACTACATCTATATGGTTTTGAGTTTCAAGCTCTGGTGCTGGAACTAAGGCAGGCTCATCTAACGAAAACTCAAGAGGTGCGATAGAAGCCGCTTCTAATGGGGCTTGTTCTACGAGTTTAATTTCATCTAGTGATGGAGCTTGTTCAACAGATTTTGTCTCTGGACTTGAAGAATTTAAGTCAAAGTTAAAATCTAATGCATTGATGCTATTTTCTTGGTCTGCTTTTACCTCTACTGCTTGAGATTTTTCCTCAGTTCCATGCAGAGGTGCCAAGTCAAAAGAAAACTCTAAATCGGCCAGCTCATTTGTTTCTTGAGTGGATGATAACTCAGGTTGTTGTGCCGGTTGGTTGGTATTTTCCGTAGCCGAAGTCTGTTCGAATGAAAAGTTAAACTCTAAAGGTTCAATTTCAACAGCAGGTTCTTGTTTTACAGGGGGATAGTCTTTCTGTAGGTCATCAAAAGAAGCCTCGGAAGAACTTGTTGTTAATTCATCGAACTGAGCCCTTGTGTCTGTGTTTTTCGGTTCTTTATATGTTTGAGCTTGAGGGAAATCAATAGCATCAGGTTGTCTGGATGATTCATATTCTTTTTGTCGAATTTCTGCTTGAGCTGCTATTTCATTTAAACCCAAGCTACGAATATGGCTAATCAACTGTTGAATTGCAAATTCATCTTTCTGAGCAATATGAATTTCAAGAAGTAATAAATACAGTTCATGTTGAGTATTATCTTTTTTTAGCGCCTGATTGACTTGAGCTTCAGCTGCTGAAAACTGTTTTTCTTGAATGAGCTGTTGGATATTGTGTCGTAAAGCTTCCGGTACAGGATTACTTTGAGGGATAGCAGGAGTATTTTCCTCAATGACCTTGGCTTTGTTTTTTTCACGCGAACTTTTGCTTGATTTAGCACTCGCTTTTTTGCCGGATTTTCTATTTATATTTTTTGGGGAAGTGGCCTCTTGTTTTTGACTATTCTCGCGTTTTTTTAAAATAACGGCGACCACGAGTAATATGATAAACGGAATCACATATAACATTACTTTCCCCTTAAAAAATAAATATTTGCAATATAAAGCGTGCTAACTCTGGTTTTAACTTAATGTTTTTGCTTGTGAGTTTGTTGCTGTGCCTGTAATTGCTGTTGTAACTCTGCCAAACGCGCATTCAAGAGTTGAATACGTTGGTCTTTTAAACTTAAAGTTTGATTTAGTTTGGTTACATTCCTTTGTAATGTAACGGTTTTTTTACGTGTTGTCATAACTTTTACTGCTAACTCAGTATTGTTTTGACTTTGTTGTGTGCTCTTTTTTGCACTTCCATGAGCAGAATTTGGGCTGTTCTCTGCCACAATGCTCATTTCAGCTTGTTGTAAACGATATTTAGCTCTGCCAGAAGAGGGTTTTGCCAAGTGAGCTTCACTCGATTTAGGTTTTAAATGGGAAGCTTTAGTTGCATTTGTTGTTAAGTTTAGCGAACTTCCCTGACGTAAACGGTTTACATCACCTTGAATAAACGCATGTCGGTTTTGAGCTTGGATATCTCGCATGACCTTAGCTACAGGTTGTTTGGTCTGTGCTGCAATACGATTGGCAATACTCCATAAAGACTCGTTACGTTGTACGACATATTTACCTGTAGGTGCCGGGCCTTTATAAGTGCTAATTTTTTGCTTTTTCGACGCATTTTTACTTAATACATTTTTTTGTTGAGCAGTTTTAGATTGCGCTGCTTTTTTGACGGTAGTTGTTTGATTGCCACCACTTGATTTGAGTGAAGTCGAAGGTTGTTTCTCTACAGCCGATGATTCGGTATTCATTGTAGCTATAGTTGGCTGAGGTGTTTGAGTGGAAGGTTTTTCGGTAAAAGGAGCCACAGGAGCAGGGCTAGAACTATTCAAAGCTGGAGCAGTACCAGTGCTAATATTTAGATTATGTTCATTACCTGTGGTTTCAGCCACGTTTGATGTATTTTCAGTAGGTGTGTACTGAGTACTTTCAGGTAAATTTAGTGCGATATCTTTTTCATTTACGATAAATTGCGGTGAAAGTGGACTTTCGTTAATGGCGGCTTTTTTTATAGGCGATGGCTTTAAAACGGTTTTAATATGTTGAAGACGGGTTGCGTTACCTTCACTGACTTTTACGACAATATTCAGTTCAGGATCGATAATAGGACGCGATGAGGTAATCACAATAACGCCAGAACCCTGACCATTTTGGCGTGTATAAAAGTTTAGGTTACCCGGAGGTTGATGAGTTACTCCCAAACCATTGAGATCATCTTGAGTGGCCAAACTGACTTGCAATGGGGTATTAGGATCTGCTTGCTGAAAATTCATTTCTGCATAAAGTAATTCCCCAGGTGCAGATTGAATTTGAATAGGATCTAATGTAATCGCATAAAGAGAAGGCGAAGACATAATGGTGAAAATGGCAATTTTTAATTTGTTATATGCAGTCATCTCAATCCATGACCTGATCAGTCGTAAAGTCGTTCAAAATTATACAATAATGGAATGTAAATAAATTGTTAATTTTTTACAAACCAGTTACGAAAAAGCCGATCAAATGTGATCGGCTTTTTATTTTGACTGAATAATTCAGATCAAATTATGAGCTTTTGTATTCTACTAAAATACGTAACATACGACGTAGAGGCTCAGCAGCACCCCAAAGTAACTGATCGCCTACTGTGAATGCGCCGAGGTACTCTTTACCCATATTGAGTTTACGTAAACGACCTACAGGTACAGTTAGGGTACCAGTTACAGCAACAGGTGTAAGATCAGTCATTGATGCTTCACGTGTATTTGGTACAACTTTAGCCCACTGGTTTGAGTTACGAATCATATCTTCGATCTCATCAAGCGGAACATCTTTTTTCAATTTGATGGTTAATGCTTGAGAGTGGCAACGCATTGCACCGATACGAACACAGTGACCATCGATAGGAACGATTTGAGAGTTACCTAAGATCTTGTTGGTCTCAACTTGTCCTTTCCACTCTTCTTTTGACTGACCGCTTTCAAGCTGTTTATCAATGTAAGGAATTAATGAACCAGCAAGTGGCACACCAAAGTTCGCAGAAGGGAAACCTTCACCGCGTTGTAACTCGGCAACTTGACGGTCAATATCAAGAATTGCAGATTTAGGATCATCTAACAAAGTCTTGGTGTTGTTATATAAATAACCCATACCTGTTAACAACTCACGCATGTTTTGTGCGCCAGCGCCTGATGCCGCTTGATAAGTCATTGCAGTCATCCACTCAACCAAATTATTTTGGAAAAGTGCGCCAACACCCATCAACATGAGTGATACTGTACAGTTACCACCAACGAAAGTTTTAGTACCTTTCGCTAAGCCGTCTTTAATTACATTAAGGTTAACCGGATCAAGAACGATGATTGCATCATCAGTCATACGTAAAGTAGATGCCGCATCAATCCAGTAGCCATCCCAACCAGTTGCTTTTAACTTTGGGAAAACTTCAGACGTGTAGTCACCACCTTGACAGGTAATAATGACATCCATTTGCTTCAGACTGGTAATGTCTGTAGCTTCCATAAGTGCTGGGGCAGTCTTACCACCAAATGAAGGAGCTTCACCACCTGCATTACTGGTAGAGAAGTAGAATGGCTCAATATGAGCAAAATCATTCTCTTCAACCATACGTTGCATAAGGACGGAACCGACCATCCCGCGCCAACCGACCAGACCTACTTTCATGTCATTTTGCCTCGGTGCGTTAAAATTGTTAAAGGGGGAGTTGAGTGTATCAAAAGTGCTCACAACTGCAAGCGTTACAGAATCAAAACAGCAATTTTATTGAGTAGAATATCTTGTTTATGTTACATACAAAATTGATAAAGATGACAAAAACATTAAAAAACAAATCATCTTAAAAGAGTAATTTCAATGATTTATATCGAAGTACTGGCAGTAGTGGTGATTTGGTTAAGCTTCTGGTCACTTATTCCTCGTGATGAGTGGTGGTTTCGAGGTGCAGATTTTCCAAGATTACAAATTCTGTTTATTGGCTTAATTGCTTTAATTGGTATGTTGTTTTGGCCGACCGAATGGGACGTATGGCGTGAGCTTTTGCTTGCGGTACTCATCGCAGCGATTGCCTACCAACTTAAAATGGTTTTACCGTATACGCTGTTTTGGAAAAAACAGGTTAAAAAGGTCAAACAGCATCAGCTAGATCCTACAAAACAGATTTCACTGATAGTTTCTAATGTGCTCACCCCGAATGATAAATATCATTTATTACTTGAGCATGTACGGACGTTGAAACCTGATTTATTGCTTACTTTAGAGAGCGATACAACTTGGGAAAATGCTTTAAAAGAGATCGAGAAAGATTATCCATACCGTGTGCCCGTACCTTTAGATAATTTATACGGGATGCATTTATATAGCCGGTTACCGCTTAAAAATACTGAGGTTAAATTCATTTTAAGTAATGAAATACCTTCTATTCATACCACGGTAATTTTGCGATCTGGTATGCCTGTTCAGCTCTACTGTTTACATCCTAAGCCACCTAGCCCAACTGAAGCAAAAGATTCAACACTGCGTGACGCTGAGCTTTTAATTGTCGGAGATCAAATTAAAGATCTTGATGAAAGTTGTATTGTGATGGGGGATTTAAACGACGTAGCGTGGTCACGAACAACCCGTTTATTTCAACGTATTAGTGGGCTACTCGATCCACGAGTGGGGCGGCATTTTATTAATACTTTTCATGCGGACTATCCTTTATTGCGCTGGTCACTTGACCATATCTTTCATAGTACAGACTTCGGTTTAGTAAAAATGCAGCGTTTATCTCATATTGGATCAGACCATTTTCCTGTCTATGTCGTTTTACAAACAGGTCGAATATTTGAAGAAATTCACGAGGAACTAGAACAAACTCAAGCCGATGAAGAAGAAGCTCAAGCCGCGATACAAGAAGGTATTGCTAAAGCTGAAAAAGAAGAAAAAATCGTGACTGATGAAATTGCACAGCCTTATAAAGAGAAAAATATATAAAATGAGTTGTAAGCAATAACGTACAAAGATTTGAGTCTAGGTCCAATAGGCAGGCAGAGTTAAAACCCGTATTCTACATTCATCGGCACACGGAAGCGGGAATGGATAATCCCAAGTAAGGATGCACTAAGCTGATATGGAACGACATCACGGATAAGATGTTAGAACGGAAGCGATAAAAAGAATTATTTACCCTGAAAGCACAACCTCATTTACCCGAGTTTTGCAGGACGCAGAACTCGGGTTGATATTTTATAGATATACCATTTAATTCGTTGTAAATAAAACCAATATTTTTAAGGTATTCTTAATTTTAAAATCTACTTAATTATAAGTAATCGTTCATAAATTTTTTTATATATCTGAGCAATTTTTAATGAAAATGGATACAAAAAACTTTTTTGTTAAGTTTTTGTTTTTATAGATTATTGATGGATAAATCTAGGCTTTGACCTATTTAGATATAAATTGGACTTGTTTAATTGGCAAATCTCAATAGAATGTGCCGATCGTTGACATGTTGGATCGTCAACAGGCATTGTTGTTTACTTCGCCGGATCGGCGGGTTGTGATTTGCTTGTGCATTTAAATTTCTGTTTGGAAATTCGTGTACATATTGAGGTTTCACTCTAAAGTAGTGGTCTTCTCCCTCTCATATTTGATACTTTGCGGTGCATAAGGATTGTCTTATGAAGAATTTTAAATTTAGCCTTGCATGGCAAATTTTAATTGCTTTAATCCTAGGGATAGTTGTCGGGGCTGTTTTACATAACCAGCCTGAAATCAAAGATAGTATTGTAAATAACGTTCTTACTCCATTAGGTAAGATCTTTATTAGCCTGATTAAAATGATTGTAATCCCAATCGTTTTCTCTACATTGATTTTAGGTATTGCTGGTGTTGGCAGTACAAAAAGTCTAGGGCGTCTTGGTTTTAAAACCATTCTCTATTTCGAAATTATTACTACTATTGCTATTTTGGTTGGCTTGTTTGCAGCGAATATCTTCCATCCAGGTTCAGGCATTGATATGTCTCAACTGGTACAAACTGATATTTCTCAATATAAGCATACAACTGAAGAAGTACAGTCACAGTCTCATGGTATTATCCAGACGATATTATCGCTTATCCCAACGAACATTATTAGTTCAATGGCGCATGGCGAAATGTTGCCAGTGATTTTCTTTGCTGTGCTATTTGGTATTGGTTTATCTTCATTACCAGCAACAACAAAAGACCCATTATTAAATGTATTTCATGCTGTATCGGAAACAATGTTCCGTGTAACACACATCATCATGAAATATGCGCCAGTGGGTGTATTTGGCTTAATCGCTGTAACTGTTGCAAACTTCGGTTTTGCTTCGCTTATTCCATTGGGTAAATTGGTTGTATTGGTTTATGGTGCAATCTTATTCTTTGCTTTAGTGGTTTTAGGTATTACTGCAAAAATGTTCAGCATCAATATCTTTACATTGTTTAAGATACTGAAAGATGAATTAATTTTGGCGTATTCGACTGCAAGTTCGGAAACAGTTTTACCGCGTATTATGCAAAAAATGGAAGCTTATGGTGCGCCAAAAGCGATTTCTAGTTTTGTAATTCCAACTGGTTATTCATTTAACCTTGATGGTTCTACGCTTTACCAAAGTATCGCAGCAATCTTTATTGCACAGCTTTACGGCATTGAAATGTCAATCAGCCAACAAGTGATTTTAGTTGTAACGTTAATGATTACTTCTAAAGGTATTGCAGGTGTTCCTGGGGTATCATTTGTTGTGTTATTGGCGACATTAGGCAGTGTTGGTATTCCTGTAGAAGGCTTAGCATTTATTGCTGGTGTTGACCGTATCATGGATATGGCTCGTACTGCGTTGAACGTTGTAGGTAACGCGCTTGCTGTACTTGTAATCAGTAAGTGGGAAAAACAGTACGACTATGAAAAAGCTGCTGCTTATGAAGCATCTCTTAAGTAATAGAGAAGTTTTTTAGTCGAAAAAACCCGCGAACATCGCGGGTTTTTTTATTGGGTTATTTCAATACACTTTGATATAGCTCAAGGGTTTGGTCACACATATCTTTTAAACTAAACATTGTCACAGGAGCGACTGTTTGAGGTTGTTCAATATGATGCTTTACTATTTCTAATAAAGCTTTTTCATTTTCTGCTTCAACAAGACCCTGCGGGTACACATGAGATAAAATCTCAGCAACACCTCCACGGTTCCAGCCAATGACCGGCGTACCGACAGAGAGCGCTTCTAATGCTGTTCTACCGAATGTTTCTGCTTGATTAGATAGAGAGAGCACTATATCGCTAAAAGCGAGCCATTCGCGTATATCTGAGCGATGTCCTACAAAGGTAATTTTATCTGCAAGTCCTTTACTTTGAATGGTGTTTTGCAACTCACTTAAATAGGCTTGTTTTTTTACATCAGCCCCACCCACAACAACAGCATGCAGTTGAGGATATTGTTCACCTAGTTTTTGCATCAGTTCAATTAAACTTTCATGTCCTTTTAAACGAGTAATACGGCCAGGTAGGCAAAGTAAAAATTTATTTTCGAGTTCGGGAAAGTCGTTAAAGACTTGGTTAAACCACTGTGCTGAAGGTTGGTAGTTATGCGGAAAAGCAGCAGGGTCAATGCCTCGATAAATACGGACAATATCTTGTGGTGGACAGTTTTTATAATGGTCTGTGATGTATTTAACTACGCTATCAGAAACAGCGATCACTTTTTCTGCCTGAGTCATGATCGCACTATAACGATTAACTGAATAGAAACCATGTACCGTGCTAATGAGGTGAGGGCGTTTATTCGCTGGTATTTTTCTTAAAGCGAAGTGGGTTAGCCATGCAGGTACGCGAGAGCGCACATGTACAATGTCTGGTTGGTGTTTTTCAATAAGCTGACGTAATGGACGGATTTGCCACAAGCTCGACAATGATTTTTTATGGATAGGTAGCGTTAAGTGTGTGGAACCCTCAGCTTCAAGTTGTGAGACCAAACGCCCGCCATTAGACACAACCAGAGACTGATGACCTTGTGCAACCAGTGCACGTGCGATTTCCAGTGTGCCGCGTTCTACGCCACCGCTATTGAGTTCTGGGAGAAGTTGCATCACTTTCATTGTTTTTGCCTTATACGTTCATAAAAGATGGATCATCCATAGATATATCATCTCAAACTAAATCATTATCCAGAGTTTACTATCGTGATAGCGACATGGATGTCGCCGTTTCGCTGTGTTACAAGGATGTAACATCAGCGGAACAAAGGATTTTTGCTTACTTTTTATCCCTAAAAAGTAAGGTCTGCCTATCCGAAAGTATTTGAATATCACTTTAAATCGAGGCTG
>ENA-OWOG01000353-OWOG01000353.1-gut-metagenome-genome-assembly--contig:-NODE-353-length-15785-cov-36.889037_pt1 | contig 15785 bp, 15 predicted proteins | sample MGYA00248249_ERZ651793 | MGnify/ENA primary metagenome ERZ651793 (study PRJEB26908, sample SAMEA4031700) | gut metagenome | biome: gut; feature: normal infant; material: stool | place: China | collected... | reverse complement strand
GCGTGTTCATGCGAATAGAAACCACGTTTATGGCCTAAAATTGATACTTTTTTCATAATATAGTTGGTTACCCACGGAAGTTCGACCTGCCCTCCATGTGTATGACCTGACAACATTAAAGGGCGATTAGGTAATTTAGGGACCATATCTACCGTATCGGGGTTATGGGAAAGAATTAACCATGGTTTATCTTGAGGTAAGTCTGGCATTGAACGCATATCAGTTTTCCCTGCCCATAAGTCACCAATCCCGATTAAACGAAACTCATCAAACTCAACAATTTTTCCTTCAATATCCATTACATCATTGTAGTGAAGTGCATCTTTTAATAATTGTTGAATAGGCGGACCTGGATATTGCTCGTCATGGTTCCCTGGAACTGAATAAACTGGAGCTTTAATATCTTTAAGTACACTCAGTTCCTGTACTAGCTTATCTTCTGGCTCATAAGTCCAGTCTCCTGCCACAACTACTAAGTCTGGCTGTTGTTCATTAAGCTTTTTCACAATGATTTTGAGTTGACGTTCATGCCCAGAGAATAGGCCTATATGTAAGTCTGCAATTAAAGCGACTTTTACAGGTTTAGCAAAACGGCGATCTGGGTTTAAACGATATTGGTGAACATCGACACGTACCATATGTGGCTCTATAAAACGTGCGTAAATGAGAATACCGCTTAATAAAAAGATAAAAATGGTTTCATGAATTGAGTAATAACCTATCCAACCGGCATATAAATTAAAGAACCAAAGTGGAATAAGAAGATAAGATAGATAAAAAGCAAGTAAGTGAACAAAAGCTTTAAATGGATGAATCGTTTCAGTACGTGATTGATGAACCCAAGCTTCAATAATTCCCCAGAGAGCAAGTATTGAAAAAATAAAGTAAAAACAAAAGATGATTGAATTTGGGTTCCACATTACGATTCTCGACTTATCTTATATTGATTGCTAGTAATCAAATTCAATATTTATCTTTCAATATGCACGAATTATACTCTAGCTCACCTTATCGTATGTATTGATTATGGCACAATCCTTTCATTCCAAACAGCTTCAAACTCATCAACTGGCTAATGGCTTTTTGATTAAAGCTTCTATAGTCGTATGTTCAAGTTTCGCTGTGGCTTTGACAGGTTGTAGCACATTACCCAAACATAGCTCTGAACCAATCCAGTACGCACGAGATATCGATACATCTCAAACTTCTCTTTCAAAAATTATTACGCCTTTACGTGAAAAAAATCCGAATTTAACGGGTTATCATCTTTTAAATGATCCCTTAGAAGCACTCGCGGCTCGCTTAAGGCTGATTGATAAAGCCGAAAAGACTTTAGATTTACAATACTATATTTGGGATAACGATAAAGTCGGTGCTTTAGCTTTACATGCAATTATTCGTGCTGCTGATCGTGGTGTTAAAGTACGTTTATTAATTGACGATAATAATGCTAAAAAGATGGAAGGCGTGTTACTCGCGCTTTCTCAACATAAAAATATTGAAGTTAAATTATTTAACCCCTACCGTTTCCGCAAATATCGCGCGATGGATATGATTTTAGACTTAAAGCGTATCAATCGTCGTATGCATAACAAGAGCTTTATTGCTGATAATCAGGTTGCGCTTATTGGTGGGCGCAATATGACAAATCAGTATTACAACGTTAGTGACAGTTACCAGTTTTCTGACGTCGATGTCATGTTGGTTGGTGCTGCCGTTGATGATATCGTGAATTCTTTTGATGACTACTGGAATCATGAATATGCATATTCAGTCCAAAGTATCGTCAGTGCTCAACAACACCGTTTGCGCTATGAAAGCTTAAAACAACAACTTGATGCTCATTATCAACAAGCCACCGTTCAGAACTTCCTTGACTTAACCTCTAGATCACATGCTTTTGATAAATGGTTAGACCGTAATATTAAATTTGATTGGGTTAAAGCAGAGGTTGTGAAAGACTCACCTGATAAAATTAGATCAAAAGCGAAAAAAGAAGAACATTTAAATTTCCAATTGATTAACCATTTGGAAAAACCAGAAAGCAATGTTGACCTGATTTCGGCTTATTTTATTCCAGAAAAGCAAGGCGCTAAAATTTTAAGTACGCTTGCTAAAGAAGGTGTAGAAGTTCGAGTTTTAACAAACTCATTCAAAGCAAATGACGTAGCTGTTGTTCATGCGTTTTATGGAAAATATCGTAAAGAACTTTTGAAAAACGGCGTTCAACTTTATGAGTTTTTACCGACTCCAGATAAACGCGATTTGAATAAGAATACGGATGAACTGGCAACCAAAGCGAAAGTAAACATGAAAGGTTTAAGCCGCTCAAGTTTACACACCAAACTTATGGCATTAGATGAACAGGTTTTTATTGGTTCATTCAACTTTGACCCACGTTCGGCGTATTTAAATACTGAAATTGGCGTAATTTTAGATAGTCCATCACTGGCCAAAACAATTCACCATACGATGGATGAAAACTTAAACAAATATGCCTATAAATTAAAGCTCGATCCAAACAATCATATTTACTGGCAACAGGAAACTCCAAAAGGCCCTGTAATTTATAAAAAAGAACCAGAAATGAAATGGTGGCAAAAGGCAGGCATGAAACTACTATCATGGCTGCCACTCGAAGGTTTTATGTAATTAACTTTTTGGCTTAAGTACTTTTTTATGTAATTGAGCCAATCCTTCAACCATTTTTTCTTGCACTTCTTGAGTCAAACTTTTTACATCATGGCCTTCTACCGAAATAGGAGGAAGTGTAAGTAAATGGGCTGTTACTTTCGGCATTTCTAGCACACGTTGAATATGCTCAACGAATGACATCTCACCAATAAATGGTGCAACGGTATCTAACTCACCATGACGGTTTACGTAACAGATTAAACATACCTGTACCGGACGCTGAGCTTCGATAGCAGCTCCGAGTAAACGACCATGAACCCGCTTAACAGAATGGCCATCTGTAGTAGTCGCTTCAGGGAAAAATAAAACTGGAATATTTTGTTTTAAAAATTCGGTAATTTGCTCTCGAATTTTAATGGAGTCACCTGATCCACGTTTAATAAATAAGGTGCCCCCACCTTTCGCCAAATTGCCAAGAATAGGCCACTTTTCTATCTCGGCTTTAGCTAAGAAGAAGACACGTGCACCCGAACCTAAAACGGCGATATCAAGCCAAGAAATATGGTTACTCACCCATAAAGCGGGCTCTCTAGGGATTGTGCCATGTACTTGAACTTCAAGATTAAATACTTGGCATAAACGACGACAGAAATATTGAACATATCGAGTGTTAACAGGGTTATTTGGATCTTTATAAAGTCCATGACGATAAACTAAGTAAAAACCTTCACTGATTGCCGCAGTCGCTGAAGTAACTTTTTTTCCGTATAAACCTATTTTTGAAAATTTCTTTAACGTTGAATTCACTATACTTTGCGTTTGAGTCATAAAATTTCACTAACGATCAATCATTGTTATACCCATTTCGAGCCATTCTATACGTTTCGGAATAAACTTGCATCGCTGTGTGATAGACACAAATAAAAATAAAATGCGCTGTAGTTAATCTAAAGAATAAGAGTAAACCCTTTCCCCTTTTGCTCAAGTTTCCTCTAGAATAAAGTTTTACCTTATTCAGGATTTATAGCCACGTGGAATATGTTGATCGGCATCAAGGCGGTGAACGCACAATATTAGTGAGTGTGTCTGTACAATTATTAGATGATCTGGATGCCGAAGAATTTGCTCTACTTGCACAGTCAGCTGGTGCAGATATTCTTGAGCACATTAAAGTTCAACGTAATAAACCGGACCCTAAGTTTTTTATTGGTTCAGGTAAAGTTGATGAGATTGCAGAACAAGTTCAGGAATTAGAAGCAAGTCTTGTTATTTTTGATCATGCATTAACCCCTGCCCAAGAGCGTAATTTAGAAAAGATTTTAAAATGCCGCGTTATTGACCGCACCGGTCTCATCTTAGATATTTTTGCCCAGCGCGCGCGGACCCATGAAGGTAAATTACAAGTTGAACTTGCTCAGTTAAAACATTTATCAACCCGTTTAATCCGTGGTTGGTCTGCTGATTTTGAACAACAAAAAGGTGGTATTGGTTTACGCGGTCCCGGTGAATCACAACTCGAAACAGACCGTCGTCTCATTCGTGTCCGTATTACCCAGTTAAAAGATAAGTTAGAGAAAGTCCATCAAACCCGTATGCAAGGACGAGCTGCAAGACAAAAAGCTTCGATCCCAACTGTTTCATTAGTCGGTTATACCAACGCGGGTAAATCAACCTTATTTAATATTTTAGCGAAAAGTGATGTATATGCAGCCGACCAACTATTTGCAACACTTGATCCAACCTTACGTCGTCTAGAATGGGATGGAATTGGTACGGTGGTTCTAGCAGATACGGTAGGGTTCGTACGAAACTTACAACATGATTTGGTCGAATCATTTAAAGCAACTTTAGAAGAAACGCTTGAAGCTACCCTGCTTTTACATGTCATCGATAGCAGTAGTCATGACATGCTTGACCAGATTGAAGCCGTTGAAGGTGTATTGAAGGAAATTGGAGCGGATGCACCCGTACTCCGTGTTTATAACAAAATTGATTTGAGTGGCGAAGAGGCGAAAATTATTTATTCAGAGCCTCATGTTCCAGATCGTGTTTATGTATCTGCACACTCAGGGTTAGGTCTAGATTTACTTCGCCAAGCCGTACAAGAATGTCTAATGGGACAACTTCAGCACTTCTCATTGGTACTTAAACCTGCTTATGGCAAATTGCGTACTCAACTTTATGCTTTAAATGTCATTCAATCTGAGCATTATGACGATGAAGGGCTATTACATATTGATATACGAATTGCACCTCATAAGCTTGAGCAGTTAATTCGCCAAGCCAAACTCCCTATAGATGAGATATTAGGTGAACGCGCAAGTCAGTTTAAAAGGCCACTGGAAGAGTTTGAAATCAAGCACTAGATCAGTTAAAACTTGATAAGTAAACTTTTAGAGATAAAAAATATGGATAAGATCAAAAGTATAGACTGGGCAGCATGGGTAGGAACTTTACTACTTATTATCGGTTTTCGCGAAGGCTCAGTCGTCGTTATGCGTGCTTTTGGTCATCCAGAGCTAGGCAATCTGGTAGGTTTAATTAGTTTACTTATCGTTTTACTCATTTGGCGTAAATTTAAGAAAATCCCGCTAAGACTTGTCGATACTAACAATAAAGTCATGAAAGAAAGTGGTTTTGCTTTTTTACCCATTTGTGCAGGCTCCTTAATTATGCTGGTGCATATGGGTAAAGAAATTCCGCTATTTCTTTTTGTTTTGGTAGTGAGCACCCTTATACCCTTGTGGGTCTATGCAAAAATGGCAAAACATTGGTTATAAGGAGAATAAAATGTTTATGATTCTTTATGGATTTTTGATCACTTTAGTTGGCTACCTTTGTGCAAAACCATTAAACCGCCGCTTTCCTCAAGTTCCTCTTTTAGTTTTCGGCATGTTCATTGTCATTGGGCTATTATCAATCTTGAAAGTTCCCTATGAAGAATATCGACTTTACGTAAATGATTTATTCAGCCATTTATTAGGCTATGTCACGGTTGCTTTAGCTATACCTTTGGCTGCAATGCGTTATGACGATTTACCTCTTAAATCGGTGATTGGTATTTTATGCTTTGCCAGCATTAGTGCCGTTGCTTTACCAATGGGCCTTGCTTACCTATTGCATATGTCTGAGCCGACTATTTTGGCTTTTGCTACACGTGCAGTAACCACCCCAATTGCTTTAAACATCGCGACCTTATTACATGCTCCAGAGACATTAGTCACTCTCATTGTGATTTTATCCGGAGTTATTGGTGCAGCATTTTCACCATTTTTACTTAAGCATATACACGATGAAAGAGCATCAGGTTTAGCTCTAGGCTTAGCTGCACATGCAATTGGAACTGCCCAAGCTTGGCAACGTGGGCCTGTAGCAGGTCGTTATGCGGCATTTGGTATGGCATTAAACGGTGTATTCACTGCTATTTGGCTACCAACCTTCATGTTATCTTTTGGAATACACTGATTAAAAAGTAGTTTAAATAAACATTGAACCCGTTATTAATTACAAATAAGATGGACCTTTCAAATCTAAAAGGATTTTTTGATTATGGGGAAATTTTTTGTTGGAGCTTTGCTCGTAGTGGGAATAAATACAGCTACTTTTGCAGCTGATATTACAGGTCTTTGGCAAACGATTGATGATAAAACAGGTACACCTAAAGCACATGTAGAAATACGGAAAGAGGCAAATGGTACTTATGCAGGCAAAATCGTAAAAATAACACCACGCCCAGGTTATACGCCAAAAGAAATTTGTGATAACTGTCCTGCACCTTATACCAATAAGCCTATTTTAGGCTTAGATATCGCAACCGGGCTCAAGCAAACTGATAATTCAACCTATACAGGTGGAAAAATTCTAGACCCAAATACGGGTAAAGTTTACGGATTAAAAGCAAAACTCAGTGCAAACGGTAAACGTCTACATATGCGCGGTTACCTTGGGGTATCTGCTTTAGGCCGTAATCAGATCTGGATTCGCCTAGAATAAATATCTTAAAAATAAAAAAGCCGCTTCGGCGGCTTTTTTATTACATAACAGGATTGCTCACAGAAAAAGCTTGTTGATCTTCAAGACGATAAGCAATTAAGTTTTTACCCCATACACAACCACCATCAACATTTTGGATGTGTTCACTAATAGTTCTACCCTCTAGAGCAGCCCAATGTCCAAAAAATATTTGATGGGTTTGTGCAGCCTTACTTGGAAATTCAAACCACGGTAAATAACCTTCTGGCATTGGTGCATCTAAAGTATCTTTAAAACTAAACTCCAAAGCCCCTTCTGCATTAGTTAAACGCATACGAGTTAAGTAATTGGTAATACAGCGTAAACGTTCATTACCTGTCAAATCATCTGTCCAAAGATCGGGTTTTGAACCATACATTTCAGCTAAAAATGCATCTAACACAGATAAATCATCATGCGCCAATACAGCCTCAACTTCTTTTGCCAATGCAGCAGTTTTTTGTGCATCCCAAATACAAGGTACACCTGCGTGCGTCAGTATTGTTTGCTCATTTGGAAATAAACATAACGGCTGTTTACGTAACCAATCGATAAGATCATCACCATCCACGGCGTCAATAACATCCTGCGTGCGATCTTTTTCTTTAATTTCCTTAAGACCACGAGCACCGGCAATCAGGGTTAAATCATGATTACCTAATACGGTAGCAGCAGCCCCTCGATCAGCTAGTTTTTTAATAAAACGTAGAGCACCTACAGAGTTTTCACCACGTGCAACCAAGTCACCAGCAAACCAGATAAAATCTTGATCAGGGTCAAAACGTATTTCTTTTAATAGCGCTTTGAGTGCCTCAAAACAACCTTGCACATCTCCAATTACATAGTTATAGCGCTTAGTCATTTATGCCACCATTTGATCTGCCAAAGCCACAAACTCTGCAAGAGTTAAAGTTTCTGGACGAGCCATTGGGTCGACTCCTGCTTTCTCGAAACCATCTTCTGCTAACATACCTTTAAGACTGTTTCTTAGCGTTTTACGGCGCTGAGTAAAGACGTGGGCAACCAAGCGAGCTAAAGCTTTTTCATCTTTCGCCGTAATTGGTTTTTGTTCGTAAGGAACTAAGCGAAATACTGCACTTGTCACTTTTGGTGGCGGGTTAAATGCGCCTGCTGGAACTTCAAATAAAAAGGTAGGCTGACAATAATATTGGATCATGACTGATAAACGGCCATATTCTTTTGTATTCGGTTCAGCAGTAATACGTTCTACCACTTCTTTTTGCAACATGAAGTGCATGTCTTTAACTTGGCTACCAAATTCCAAGAGATGAAAAAGTAATGGTGTAGAAATGTTATAAGGCAAATTGCCGACAACGCGTAATGGACGCCCATCTTTTACAAGCTGACTAAAATCATATTTTAATGCATCAGCTTCTACGATAGTTAAACGTTCTGGATGTGGCACGCGTTCAGGTAAGCCGGCAGCTAAATCACGGTCTAATTCAACTACAGTTAATGCATCACATTCTCCAATTAAAGGAGAAGTTAAAGCAGCTAAACCTGGACCAATTTCGACAATATTATCACCCGTACGCGGATTGACTGAGCGTACAATTTTGGCAATGACTCGTTGATCATGTAAGAAGTTTTGACCAAAACGTTTACGAGCTTTATGCCCTTCATCTTTCGGGTTTAGGGCATTAATTTGATACATAGAACATTTCCAACATGAAAAATTTAACTCGCTGCCAAGGATAAAGCTAAATCGACAGCGACATTTAAACTTGAGCTTTTTGCCAATCCTGTCCCAGCTAAAGACAGAGCAGTACCATGATCGACCGAGGTCCGAATAAATGGCAAGCCCAATGTGATATTGATTGCTTCACCAAAACCCTGTGATTTTAACACAGGTAAGCCTTGATCATGGTACATCGCAAGAACAGCGTCAGCATTTTTAAGATGTTCAGGCGTAAATAAAGTATCAGCTGGCAAACTTAAACTTAATTTAACTCCCTGTGATCGGTAGCTCTCAAGTACCGGATTGATCGTATCAATCTCTTCACGTCCCAAATAACCATCTTCGCCTGCATGAGGATTTAACCCACATACTAAGACTCGAGGATCATTAATTTTAAATTTGGTCTTTAAGTCGTGAAGTAAAATACCAATCACTTGATGCAAGCGTTCTTTGGTAATTGCATCTGCAACATCTCTTAATGGTAAATGAGTTGTCGCCAGAGCCACCCGCAACGTTTTCGTTGCCAGCATCATAACAACACGCTCTACCCCTGCAAATTCTTGATAATATTCAGTATGTCCACTAAATAAAATCCCTGCATCATTAATCACCGACTTTTGAACAGGAGCAGTGGCTACACCGACGCTCTTACCAGACATAGCATAATCAGCTGAGCGACGTAATTGCTCTAATACATAAGCGGCATTAGCAGCATTAAGCTGTCCATCAACGACTATAGTTTCTAGGGGTACATGTTCTATATAAAGCTCGCCTTGCAAAGACGATTCAGCTTGTCCGCTATACTCTAAAAATTTAATGTCTAGACCAAGCTTTTGAGCGCGTTGTTGTAATAGATTTCGATCAGCCAAAACCACAACAGGACGTTCATCAACCCGTTTTGCCAGACTTAAACAAATATCTGGACCAATACCGGCAGGTTCACCGGAAGTGACATATAAAGGCAGCACAATCACCCCCGACACATCTCTAAAATTTGAATTATTTTAACATATCCTACATTCATCGGATTAGGGATAAAATTATGTAGCTTATATGGGATTTTTCTTGTGATTGACAACAAACTCGTTTAGAATCTCGTCTCCTTTTTGTTTGAGCGATGTCTAGCTCAAACCAACTATAATAGGTAGTGTTTGAATGAAAACTCTCAGCGCAAAGCCTGCTGAAGTACAACACGATTGGTTCGTTGTTGATGCTACAGGTAAAACTCTTGGTCGTTTAGCGACTGAAATTGCACGTCGTTTACGCGGTAAGCACAAAACTTCTTATACTCCTCACGTTGACACTGGTGACTACATCATCGTTATCAATGCTGAACAAGTTCAAGTGACTGGTAACAAAGCGCTTGACAAGAAATACTATCGCCACACTGAATTCCCAGGCGGTTTAAAAGAAACTAATTTCGAAAAATTAGTTGCTCACAAACCTGAAGAAATCTTTGAACGTGCTGTTAAAGGCATGTTGCCAAAAGGTCCTCTTGGTTATGCAATGATCAAGAAGATGAAAGTGTACGCTGGTAGCGAGCATCCACACGCTGCTCAACAGCCACAAGTTTTGGACATCTAAGGGATACAGCACATGGCTACTAATTATGGTACAGGTCGCCGTAAGACCGCAACTGCACGTGTTTTCTTGTCAGCTGGTACAGGCAAACTCGTTATTAACAACCGTACTTTAGAGCAATATTTCGGACGTGAAACTGCTCGTATGGTTGTTCGTCAACCTTTAGAGCTTTTAGAAGCTACTGAAAAATATGACCTTTACATCACTGTTAAAGGTGGTGGTATCGGTGGTCAAGCTGGTGCGATCCGTCACGGTATTACTCGTGCACTTATCGCTGCTGACGAAACTTTAAAACCTGTTCTTCGTCAAGCTGGTTTCGTTACTCGTGATGCTCGTGAAGTTGAACGTAAGAAACTTGGTTTACGTAAAGCTCGTAAACGTCCTCAATTCTCTAAACGTTAATTCGTTTACCGAATCGGACAAAAAGCCTTGGTTTTCCCAAGGCTTTTTTATTGCATATTCATTTTGTAGATGATTGAAACAGATAAATATATGAAACTCTATCTTTGTCACCGTGATTTCCACGCATATTTTTAGTATTCTAACCGATTCACACAACCATACCTTGTGATATGTCGGTCGAAAACACCTCAATTCAGGGAATTACCCTTTACAGCCATGCTGATGATTTCCGTTCACACTGGATCCGTTTTTTATTGGCAGAAAAACAAATTAAATATCAATTAATCGTAACTGATCACGAAGATGAAGATCTGGCAAGCCTAAATCCTTATAATCAATTGCCAATGCTGGTTGAGCAAAATCTTAAATTATTTTCAGCACCTATCATTGCTGAGTATCTAGATGATCGATATCGTCAGAATAAACTATATGCCGATGCCCCTATGGCACGTGCAGAGCAACGCCAATATATTTGGCGTCTTGAAAATGATTGGTTTAAGTTGGCCGATCATATGCTCAGACATGCAGATACGTTAAATATAGAACAAAAACAAAAAGCACAAAAAGAATTGCGTGACACCTTAATATCACTTACCCCTTTATTTCAGCATTTCCCTTATTTTATGTCCGAAAATTTTTCAATCCTGGACTGTATGCTTGCTCCAATTTTTGTGAGACTTAATAGCATGGGAATTGATTTACCAAAGCAGCAGTGTCGACCTATATTTTTGTATTGTAAACGTATCTTTAGCCGCCCTTCTTTTGTTAAATCAATGACGCCCCAAGAGAAAACCCGTTACAATGAACTATTAAATATGGAATAGTGTGATATGTCTGAGCAAACTATTGAATTACCCCCTACACGTCCTTATCTTGCTCGTGCAATCTATGAATGGATTTGTGACAATCAACTCACACCTTATTTACTCGTTGATGCAACACAACCGCACACTGATGTACCACAACAGTTTGTGAAAGATGGACAAATTGTTTTAAACATTGTGCCTCATGCGGTACATCAACTACTCATTAGCAATGATGCGATTACATTTTCAGCACGTTTTGGCGGCGTTTCCAAAGATATTTACGTACCTATTCAAGCAGTTTTAGGTATTTATGCACGTGAAAATGGACAAGGTTTATTCTTTGACCCTGAAGAATATGCCAATGTAGCGCCTGTAGAAGATAAGTTAGACTCAGAAACACAAGAAACATCTGAACCAACCAAGAAAAAGCCAACATTAAGAATTTTAGATTAATTTTAGAGGAATAAAGTATGGCATTTGATTTAGTCCAATACTTTGCTGAGCAAATAAAAATTCAAAAGCCTCAGCTTTTAAATCAATATCCAGCCAATGAGAAAAATAAGCTGATTGACGAAGTGAATATATTGACGCTTGGTAAATTAATCAGCTTATGGCGTCAGGACGACAATAAAATTTATCATGAAATCAAAACTGCCGATCCATTGTATATTCAAGAAGTTGCACGTCATCTAACTACGTCAAAACACAATAAGTCAGTTTTAAAAAATACTGAACTTGAGCAAAGTATTTCTGAGATTCTGGCATTACAGTTAACAGAACTTAATCAACTTGATGAGACTGGTGGTTTCGGCCAAAGTGGTTTAAAAGAGCTCATTTTAGGGCAAGTTGAACATTTATCTGGCCAAGCTGAAGATTGGGTTTGGTCAACAAACCATCTAACAGAGCTCATTGGTTCTAAACCTGTTGAACAAGAAGAGCTATCATTGGATGCAACAATGAAGGAGTTCAACCAAATGGTTCACCAAGCCCAACCACATCATGAAGATTTACATGTTGAAGAGCAACCTATCGAAACTTTTATTCCGGCATGGTCAAAAGTTATCGCACCTCTTGTTGCTTTAGCTATTTTAGGTTACCTATATTGTACTTATACACATCTTATTTAATTTTATTATAATTATTTAAAAGAGGAACTCATAGTTCCTCTTTTTCTATTTAAATAAACATAATTTATCAATAAATATTCTTTTAACATTCTATTACAATTATTAAAATTAATAATAGAAATTATATAATGCAAACATGAGCACAGTATTAAATATTTAATGTAAAAACAATCTTATAATATTTTTTATAAGATGACATTTTTGGTCACTTATTTACTAAAACAACAATTTTGAAATTTATTTGATTTATTGACTTCAACTTGAGTAAAAATATAATGATTTTTAACTACTTTTAAGGAAAAAGTAGTAATTATAACTTTATAACCCTGAGAGATAAAAAAATGGCTAAACTTTCTTTAGATAGCTTAACTGAAATTGATGGTTTTATTGCATCTGCACTTGTTGATTCAGAAAGTGGTTTATCACTTGCTACACAAGGCGGTGGGGATATTGATTTAGAGCTGGCAGCTGCTGGAAACACAGAAGTCATTCGCGCAAAACGAAATGTAGCTAACGCATTAAAATTAAATGACAATATTGAAGATATTTTAATTACATTAGGGAAGGCTTATCACTTAATTCGTCCTTTAGAAAGTAATAATAATTTATTCCTTTATTTAGTACTTGATCGCGCCAAGTCGAATTTAGCCATGGCTCGTCATGAGTTAAAGTCCTTTGAAAAAGAGCTCGATTTTAGTTAATTAATTTAAGCTGTGCTCTTTATACTTAATATAAAGAGCACATATAACATTACAATATTACTTAACAAAAATTTAAAATGATACTATGGATAGCCATTGCATAAATATTGCAGTTTCTGGTTTAAGCTTAAAAGTTTCAGATGAATTAAAAATCTTAATCCGTGATTTGATATCTAATCAATATGGAATTAACTGGGTTAACATTTCTAGTAATCAGATTGATTTATTAATTATTAATGAAAACTTTTTTGATGCAGACAATATTCAAAATATTCTTAATAAGAAAAAATTTCCTTATTTAAAAATTACAAAAACACCTTTAGAAAATGGAGGCACTATACACGAACATACCTTACACTACCCTTTAGAAAAAACAGAACATCTCCGTTCATGGTTACAAGCAAATGTATTATCTCTTTTAAAACATACTGATGTTCGTTCCAACTCAACTTTATTAAATGAAATATCTATCATAGATGAGTAATTTATAAAAAATTTGCATAGCTCTGAAAATATTAAATTACATTTATTTGATGACAAGGGTACCTTGGCAATTATTGATAATAGAACTCAAATTGCTTGGTTAGAACCTTCTCGTCAAAAAACACAGACCAATATGAGTTTTAACTTTACCTTTGCAAAAACATCAGACTTTACTAAGGTTTCTCGTAAAAAGGATTATTACTTACAGGATTGGTTGTGGAATTTAATTTGGTGTTCAAAAGAATTTGAGAATTTAGCGTCAGCTGATGGTTACTTTAAAATTAATCATTGGCCACAACCCTATCAAAAAGAATATAGAAAAGTAAGCCTACAGCTCTCTGCCTGTTTTATTCAGGGAGCAAAAGTCACTGAAGTAGCTAAACAACTCAACCAACCTATCGATGTTGTTCTACGTTTTATTACAGCATGTTTAATGGCAAATAATGGGCAATATGTTTCCGCGAATAAGTGTTTTTACACGCCACAGACTCATTCAGAAAACTTAAATACAGAAAGTCATTTTTTAAAAAATTTTATAGGGAAAATTCGACGCCGTTTTGGCTTTTAAGGAACACTATGATTATTCAACAATATAAAATTGTCTTCGCAGGCAGTATGGGGGCTGGTAAAACAGAAGCGATCAAATCGCTATCTGAAATTCCAATTTTAGAAACAGAAGCATTTAATACTGATGTACAAAGTCACCAAAAAACACAAACAACTGTAGGGATTGATTACGGCGAAATTACTTTAGATGATGGTATTAAAATTGGGCTATATGGAACCCCTGGACAAAGCCGTTTTGATTTTATCTGGTCAGTTATTTGTAAAGGTGCGATTGGTATTATTCTTCTGTTAGATCACAATAGCTCTACTCCAATTGCTGAACTAGAAAGTTACTTGGAAACCTTTAAAAATTATAATGATAATATTGCGATTGGTATTACGCATATTGATGAAAATAAAGAATCTTCACTCCAACAGTATCGCAACTGGTTAGCAGAAAACGAACTTCAATATCCATTATTTTTTATTGATGCAAGAGAACAAGAGCAAATTTTAATGATGGTTGAATCATTAATTGCATCACTTGAAGTTAAGGTAGGCGCAACATCTCAAGGGAAAGATCATGCTTAGTATTCCAGTTCAAAAACGAACCGCTCCAACACAATTGCTACAACTTGCAAAAAGTGAAGCCCAAAAAATTCTTATGAATACACGTGGTGTAGACTTTGTCATGATTTGTTCTTCAGATGGGTTTGAATTGGCAACAGTGAGCCACAAGAACTACCCTAATACCACCAAATTAGCAGCGGTGAGTAGCTCGATTTTGGCCATGGTCAGTGCATTTTTAAAAGAGATTCAACTGACTGGCTGTAATAACATCACATTAGATGCAGATAATGGCAAAGCCATTTTAACAGCGATTCCTGCTCTCCATCATCCGATGGTTATGGTTACCCTAAGTAATAGAGATGTACTTTTAGGGCAGCTGCTTTATAGCCTAAAAAAAGCAAGCCAAGTGATTGCAGAGGCAGATGGAGAATAACTCTTAAATTGCTATAAAAAAATACCGCCCAATAAGAGCGGTATTTTTCAATTAAGTATGAAGAGTAAATAGCATTTGCCGTTTTTTCACTTGTTGACCTTGTTGACCTAAAATTTCAGCGACTACACCATCCACATCAGATTTAATCTGTTGCTGAATTTTCATGGCTTCAAGAATCAATAATGTTTGCCCCTTCACTACTTGATCGCCTTCATTGACCAGAATATTCACCACAGCCCCATCCATCGGTGCTCGAATTTTGCCATCTCCCGCTACATCGGTAGCTTCTGGTGCAGCGTAAGTCATATTGCGTATCAAAACATTGCCATTACCCCGATCTAGATAAAGCTGATCATCATCCAATACATATTGAACACGGCGACGTACACCATCAATTAAGTAAACTAGTTGCTCTGGCGTTTTCTCAAGCACATCAATACAAACTACTTGTTCACAGAACTTTACCGTGAATGTGTTATTTACAGATGAAAGCTGCAATTGAATTTGCTGATCGGCAGTTTGTAATTTTAACGGTAATGGCACACCAAGCCCAGTTTGCCACACTGCAGTACCTTTACTTTGGCTAAATAGTGCTGCAGCAATCGCTAAGGTTTCTAAAGATAAAACTTGATAGTGTAAGCTCGGATCATTTTTGAAATGCTGTTGGATAAATGCTGTATTGGTATCCCCTGCGACAACAACTGGATGGCGCAGTAAATTGACCAAGAACTGTTTATTACTATTCACTCCAAGTAAAACACTATCATCGACTGCACGAGCCAGTAAGCGAAT
>ENA-OWOG01000343-OWOG01000343.1-gut-metagenome-genome-assembly--contig:-NODE-343-length-16660-cov-40.631671_pt1 | contig 16660 bp, 12 predicted proteins | sample MGYA00248249_ERZ651793 | MGnify/ENA primary metagenome ERZ651793 (study PRJEB26908, sample SAMEA4031700) | gut metagenome | biome: gut; feature: normal infant; material: stool | place: China | collected... | reverse complement strand
GACCAATGATAAATTTGTGAAAGTTCATGCACATGCAAAACAGGGGTTTGAGCTTGTTTTGCAACTTCTGTCATGACGACATGAAAACATGTCGGTAAATGATCATGATGGTCTTGTAAGTTTAAAGGTGCTTTATGAGCAGCATCTAAAGTCTCAGTATGTTCAACATGGGTATGGGAAGACGTTTGATATACATTTAAAGCTGCATGATGACCAAAATGATGTAGTGCTTTTTCTTGATTTTCATGCGCGCAAAAAGCCGCTGCTATATTCCATAAACTCTGGAATATAAGCAAACAGAATAAGACGGACATGAAAATTGCAGAACGTGGCAACAGTACACCATGGCTGTTAGAAATTGCACGAAGCAACTATAGCAGGCGAGCTACATGTAATAAAATTACAAAACGTTGATTTATGGGTTCCATTCTTAACCCATATCTTTCCTAAGTTTTTCAAAAATAATTTTTAAGAGTAATGTTCATGTATAAAACATTGACCACTTGCCTACTAGTAACTTGTCTTGGCTTAAGTGGATGTGCAACTTCTATTTTATCGACTGCCCTGCCGAATGAGACGACTGAGGTCCAAACAACTATTTTAAAGACAGATCAAATTATTGCACTTGGGCAAGCCATTAAAAACCAGCAAGAACAAGGCATCGTATTTATAGGTCAAGACTTTAATTATTTAATGACCGAAGGAAGTTCGGAATTTTTAAATATCATTAAAAATATTCCTGTAAATCAAAGAACTTTAATTATTCCATCTCCTCTGCTACTTGAAATGGATGATCCTACGCATTTTCATGGTGAACTCAAGTTTCAATACAATATTCCCGCTTCAAAACTCTCTGATCAACAGAAAGAAAATTTAAAAAATTTAGGATTTAAAAATCATTTTATGGTTATGGAGAACCAAACACAGCTTTTATATCCTTACGCTATTATTCGTTTTAAAGGCCAAATTTATCAAACCAGTCCTACTTCAAAAGTCCAACAAACGATTCCAACTCCATATCCAATCGCCTTACAACAAAAAGATGAAATAACCAAGAAACATCCGTTTAAACGTGTAACGCGTATGGCGCTTTATCCTTTAGCGATGGCATTTGATATAGTGACGGTAGCTCCTTCTCTCATCTTGTCAGATTTACGAGGTGACTTTACTAAATAAGCACCCTTACTAATCTAAAAACAAAACCAGCCCTTAGGCTGGTTTTGTTTAAGAAAATTTCTTTTGTTTGATATTTATAAATTTTCTCAATTTTTTTATTTTGAATAATCATTTGTTCTTAAACTTTTTAAATTCTATTTTCATGTTTGTATACCAATACTTTTATAGAAATTTCGCTAAGCGTAAAAACACGTGTAACTTTTATGTAAGCTAAAACTTCATCATTTTTCATCCAAATGCGCTATATCAGATTTACAAAAAATAACATAAGATTTTCATATAAGGGACTAGCTTAAAAGTGTGAGTCAATTCAATCAAATTGAGGAACAAGGGGAGACTGTCATGAATATGAAAACAATCAAGCATGGGCTTAATCACTTGTTTGCCTTTGAAAACTTACCAGCCGATATGCATTCACAAGCTGAGGATGAAATTGAACAAGGCTTACGCTTTGAAGAGTTAGCCATACAAGATCATGAACGTATGCAGAATTGGTTAGATATTACCCCAAATGACCGCAATGCGATGTGGTGCTACCTCCGTGCAGCTTTAAGAGGTAATGCTGACGCTTCCTTTAAACTTGGTATTGGCTATTTAAATGGTCAATTTGGTTTAGATAAAAACTACACTGAAGCTGAAAAGTGGTTAAACAAAGCAGCAAGTCAGGGACATCCTGATGCTGAACGTTGCTTACAAGAAGCTTTTAGTAAACTTGCCTTCTAACAAAAAACCAGCCCTTAGGCTGGTTTTTAAATTTAGCAGTAATTAACCGCTAATTTTTTTGTATTTCTTGCGATGAGGCTGAGCGTCATCACCTAGCTTAGCACGGCGATAAGCTTCAAACTCGGTATAGTTACCTGTATAGAACTCTGGTTGTTCATCTTCAAATGACAAGATATGAGTCGCAATACGGTCAAGGAACCAACGGTCATGCGATACAACCATGACTGTACCCGGGAATACCAAAATTGCATCTTCAAGTGCACGTAAAGTTTCTACGTCCAAGTCGTTTGATGGCTCATCCAGTAAGATAACGTTTGCACCTTGCTGTAAAATTTTCGCAAGTTGTAAACGGTTACGCTCACCACCTGACAATTCACCTACGCGTTTTTGCTGATCTTGGCCTTTAAAGTTAAAACGACCAATATAAGCACGTGATGCAATTTCATAATCGCCCACTTTCAAGATGTCTAAACCGCCAGAAACTTCTTCCCAAACCGTTTTGTTATCATCTAAAGTGTCACGAATCTGACCAACATAAGCAACTTTAACTGAATCACCAAGTGTTACAGTACCGGTGTCAGGTTTTTGCTCACCTGTCATCATACGGAATAAAGTCGTTTTACCGGCACCGTTAGGACCAACAATACCTACAATTGCTGCTGGTGGTACGGTAAATGACAAGTTTTCGTAAAGTAAACGATCACCAAATGACTTGCTGATATTTTCTACTTCAACAACCTTGTTACCTAAACGTGGACCAGGTGGAATATAGATTTCAGAGGTCTCATTACGCTGTTGGAATTCGCGTGAGTTAAGCTCTTCAAAACGCTCCATACGCGCTTTGTTTTTCTTTTGCTGACCTTTCGCATTTTGACGAACCCATTCAAGTTCTTTTTTCAATGCTTTAGCAAAAGATTCTTCTTGTTTCTGCTCTTGTTCTAAACGAGCATTTTTTTGCTCCAACCAAGAAGTATAGTTACCTTGGTAAGGAATACCGTGTCCACGGTCAAGCTCCAAGATCCACTCGGCAACGTTATCTAAGAAATAACGGTCGTGCGTAATCGCCACGATTGTGCCAGGGAAATCTTTTAAGAATCGCTCTAACCAAGATACAGACTCTGCATCCAAATGGTTCGTTGGTTCGTCAAGAAGCAACATATCTGGTTTAGAGAGCAATAAACGGCAAAGTGCTACACGACGGCGTTCACCACCAGAAAGCTTAGTTACATCTGCATCCCAAGCTGGAAGGTTCAAGGCATCTGCCGCGATTTCAAGCTGGTTATTTAGGTTATGTGCATCCCAAGCATGGATAATTGATTCTAATTTTTCCTGCTCTTTCGCAAGCGCATCAAAATCAGCATCTGGGTCTGCATATTCTGCAAATACCTGATCAAGACGCTCTAAAGCATCTAAAGCTTCACGCACACCATCTTCAACGTTACCACGAACGTCTTTAGTCGGATCAAGTGGCGGTTCTTGCTCTAAATAGCCGATTTTAATTCCAGGTTGTGCACGAGCTTCACCAGAGAAATCTTTATCTACGCCAGCCATAATACGAAGCAAGGTAGACTTACCCGCACCGTTCAAACCGAGAACACCAATTTTGGCACCCGGGAAAAATGATAAAGAGATGTCTTTTAAGATTTCGCGCTTTGGCGGAACCATCTTAGACACTCGGTTCATCGTATAAATATATTGGGCCACGCAGGACTCCTCAATTGAAAAACCAATACATCGCAAGACGCGACAAAATAATCGCGCGTATTATACGATGAAAACACTAATGACTTGAAGTTATGATTTCCATCGTACGGATTTATCAAACAATTTTCTTTTTCAATAAGTTGCAAAATGTTTACGTATAAGATTTATACAACGTTTCAGCGTATATTTTTCTATCTATATTCCTAAAATTGGATAACAAACCAGAATTTCTGCAATTTTCTATATAAATTTTAAGCTAGACTCGCTCAATATTTAACTCACGAAGATGAAGTAATCATGACTTATAAAGATGAAACCTTAGCCATTCACGCAGGCTACACTCCAGAAGCAACCACTAAAGCTGTTGCAGTCCCTATCTATCAAACAACTTCGTATGCATTTGATAACACACAACACGGTGCCGACCTTTTCGATTTAAAAGTTCAAGGCAATATCTATACCCGTATTATGAACCCGACCACTGCTGTGCTTGAGCAACGCCTTGCTGCGTTAGAAGGCGGTATTGGTGCTTTAGCTTTGGCATCGGGAATGGCAGCAATTACTTACGCAATTCAGACCATTACTGAAGCTGGAGATAATATTGCCTCAGTCTCAACTTTATATGGTGGAACGTACAACTTATTTGCTCATACCTTGCCAAAACAAGGCATTGAAGTTCGCTTTTTTGATTATCAAAAGCCTGAAAGCTTACGTAACTTAATTGATGATAAAACTAAACTTGTTTTTGTTGAGTCAATCGGCAATCCGCTCGGAAATATCATCGATCTAGAAGAAATTTCGAAAATCGCCCACGAATATGGCGTACCTGTCGTTGTTGATAATACAGTCGCTACCCCTGCTTTATTAAAACCATTCCAATATGGCGCCGATATCGTCATACATTCTTTGACTAAATATATTGGTGGTCATGGCAATAGTATTGGTGGTGCGATTATCGATAGCGGTAAGTTTCCTTGGGGTAAATATCCGGAGCGTTTTAAAGTATTGAACACGCCAGACCCAAGCTATCATGGTGTGAACTATGTAGAGGCATTAGGTGAAGCTGCCTATATAGCAAGGGCTCGCGTTGTACCATTACGTAATACAGGCGCAGCTATTAGCCCGCTCAGTGTTTTCTTAATTTTACAGGGTCTAGAAACGCTTAATTTACGGATGGAACGCCATACTGAAAATGCACAAAGAATTGCGGAATATTTGCAAAATCATCCGAAAGTTAAATGGGTCAATTACGCAGGCTTAAAAGATCATCCACAACATCAACTTGCGCAAAAATATGTAAAAGGTAAACCTTCTGCAATTTTATCTTTTGGGGTTCAAGATGGCCGTGAAGGCGGTACTCGCTTCATTGATGCCCTTCAGCTATTTACCCGTCTTGTGAATATTGGTGATGCGAAAAGTCTGGCGTGTCACCCTGCAACCACAACTCACCGCCAACTCAACGAACAAGAACTAAAAGCTGCTGGTGTAAGTGAAGATATGGTACGTCTTTCAATTGGTATCGAGCATGTTGATGACCTCATTGCCGATTTAGAACAAGCACTTTCATCCGTATAAATTTTAAACCCATCTAACAAGCCTCTGGAATATAGAGGCTTTTTTATTTTTAAGTGATTTAACTATTAAGAATAATTAATGGATTAGGGTAATAATTTAGAGTTTTTACTCTAAATAAATTGTTAAATTTCATATATTTACACACTAGACAATTTTTAAACATCTATTAAGATAAGGCAATATTTAGGAGTTCATCAGGATGAACCAACGGTTGTAAAAATAAAAATTACATACCGGAATAAATAGCCCCTGCCCCTACTTAGGTAAAATGCTGTGAATAAAAAATTAGAAGCTCTGTTCCAGGAAAAGGTACAAGGTAAAGTCATCTTAGTGACAGGCGCCTCAAGTGGAATCGGTTTAACGATTTCCAATAAACTTGCTGACGCTGGTGCGCATGTTTTACTGGTTGCCCGTACTCAAGAAACATTAGAAGAAGTCAAAGCAGATATTGAAAGCCGTGGCGGTCAGGCATCAATTTTCCCATGTGATCTGAATGACATGGAAATGATTGATCAGGTTTCTAAAGAGATTTTAGCTTCTGTTGACCATATTGATATTTTAATTAATAACGCAGGTCGCTCTATTCGTCGTGCCGTTCATGAGTCTTATGACCGTTTCCACGACTTTGAACGTACTATGCAATTGAACTACTTTGGCGCTGTACGTTTAGTGCTTAATATTTTGCCTCACATGATTCAACGCAAAGATGGGCAAATTATTAATATTAGTTCGATTGGTGTATTAGCAAATGCAACCCGCTTCTCGGCTTATGTTGCTTCTAAAGCTGCGCTTGATGCATTTAGCCGTTGTCTATCGGCAGAAGTTCATGCACATAAAATTGCAATCACTTCAATTTACATGCCTTTAGTGCGTACACCAATGATTGCGCCGACCAAGATTTATAAATATGTACCGACTCTCTCACCTGAGCAAGCAGCCGATTTAATTGCTTATGCGATTGTGAAACGTCCAAAACGTATTGCAACTAACTTAGGCCGTTTGGCTTCTATGACCTATTCAGTGGCCCCTGGCATTAACAATATGTTTATGTCGATTGGTTTCCGCCTGTTTCCAAGTTCAGACGCCGCAAAAGGCAAAAAAGCTGAAAAACTTAACTGGGTGCAAAAAGCATATGCACGCATTTTCCCAGGTGAGCATTGGTAATTTAAAATATTCAGCGAACTTAAATAAAAAGCGCCTTATGAAAGGCGCTTTTTTATTTGGTTCTATTTACGCATCTAAAAACTCGACATGCCCTGTTTTGACATCGTAAATCGCGCCAACAATCGCTATTTCACCACGATCCAGTAAGTCTTTAAGTACCGTACTGTTATTAATAATATATTGGATATTGTAGTGAACATTCATAGCAGTTACCTGATTTACGAAGGTCTTGTTTAATTCACGGGGTTGCATAATGTCATATACACTTTCTACCGAATGCATGAGCGGACCAAGCACATATTGAATATGCGGCATCTCTTTGACATCAGAGATTTGCTTTTGCTGTAAGCGTAACTGACATGCACTCGTCACTGCACCACAGTCAGTATGGCCTAAAACTAAAATGACTTTTGAGCCTTTGGCCTGACAAGCAAACTCAAGCGAGCCTAATACCTTTTGACCTGCAATATTACCTGCAATCCTTAAACTAAATAGATCACCAATACCCACGTCAAAAATCATTTCAGTTGGAGCACGTGAGTCCATACATCCCAAAACAGCAGCAATTGGGTGCTGGCCTTCATCTGCAGTAACACGAATTTGGCGATAAATATCACGTTGCAAGCGCTCATTTTTAACGAAACGTTCATTTCCTTCTTTAAGTAAAGTAATGACTTGCTGTGGACTTAATTTACGTTGTAGATCTCTCGTACTAATGTAGATATCCAGTACCGCATCATCTACCTCTTCATAGTGCTGCTTAAATCCAATAAGCTTAAGGTCGACTTGGCGTTTAACTGCCGTCTCATTTTGATAGTCTTGAATGACTTGATAAATATCCGGATCAATCGAATCACATTGAGTGGCATCAATAATCAACTGTTGATCTTTATGAACATGTTCCAAGGCAGAAATGAGTGCGGAACGATTCAGAAAAGTCACTTGTGAAGGAAGCTCAATACGCGTCACGATTCCATGTAAATGCTTTTCTTTATAAACACGAACACCTTTATTGAAGTTGCCATATAAAATAAATGCGCTACTGGTAAATAGCCCCACTAAGATTCCGGTTAATAAATCTGTCAGCAAGATTGCAACCAAGGTAATAATGAATGGTAAAAACTGTCTCCAACCTTTTTGGTAAAGCTGCTTGAATAACTTTGGATGAGTCAGTTTAAAACCAGTCACGATCAAAATTGCTGCAAGTGCAGACAAAGGAATCATGTTCATGAGTGGGACAAAAAATAGAATGGCAAGCAGTAACAACACACCGTGAATAATGGTTGAGCATTTACTACGTGCACCTGTATTGGCATTTACAGAACTACGGACAATCACTGAGGTCACTGGCATTCCGCCAATTAAACCCGACACAATATTACCTGCTCCTTGCGCCCATAACTCACGGTTAGGTGGAGATGAACGCTTTTGAGGATCAAGTTTATCTGCTGCTTCTAAATTTAGTAATGTTTCTAAAGATGCCACGATCGCAAGTGTAATGGCTCCGGTATAAATTAATGGTTCAGCTAAATAGCTAAAGTCAGGAAAAACCAATACCTCTTCTGGTGCTTGCAATATATTTGGTAGTTGAATCAAATTATTACTTTGCACAGCCCATGAAGAACCGATACTTATTAAAACAAAGTTAAAAACTGCTGCGAGTACCACGGCAATTAAGGCAGAAGGCAACGCTAACTTTTTAAGTGGGCTACTGTCCCAAGCTAAAATTAAAAATAAGCTCAATAGTCCAATCAATGCTGCTCCAGCATCAAATTTTTGGATAAACGTATCCGGTGTAGCAGTCCAAACTTCTTTCCATGAAAAATCAGTCAACCCAAATAAATAAGGTAACTGTGTCACAATCAAAATGGCACCAATAGCTGCCAATAACCCTAAAATGACATTGTTTGGAATAAAGTTGGCAAAGAAACCCAACTTAAATACACCAAACAGAATTTGTAAAATTCCTGCAAATACAATACACAATAAAAAGGCGGCATAATTGCCGCCTAATTGATCGAGTTGTACAAGGATGACCGCAGTCAACCCTGCTGCTGGGCCAGAAACGCTGATATGAGAGCCACTCAGCAGGCCAACAATAATTCCACCCACTATTCCAGCAATAATGCCAGAAATAATTGGAGCACCTGAGGCTAAGGCAATACCCAAACATAAGGGTAAGGCCACGAGAAATACGACCACTCCCGAAAGGAGATCGTTTACGTGAAATCTATTTTTCAGTTCTAAAGCCGGCATAAAAACAACCATTTATAATATAAAAAAACAATCAATTTTTAATGTAACTGCCTGAAAGTGAGGAACTTACTTCAAGGCTTTATCGATATTGTCTGACAACTGAATCGGGTTAAAGTTGAGTTATGCTATAACGTTGTATAGTTGATTGTAGATTTCACGACGTTTTTGTTGATCTTAAGATTCACCTCATCTTTATGAGCGTGATGTTTTAATAAAACATAGCGCTAGCCATTTAGAAGATGATTTAGAAACAATAAAAAAAGCCTCCCGTTTAGGAGGCTTTTTTAAGTTCTCTAAAGGCTCTTATTTAGAACCCTTAATTCCTGCTTGCAATAATAATGCACCAAAACCACCAATTTTTTGCTCTTGTGGTTTTTCTTGCTTACTACGCTGCGGACGTTCAACTTGATCTTTACGCGGTTGTGGACGTTTACCTTGTGGTTTACGCTCAGACCGCTGTTCGTTATTTTGCTCACGACGCGGTGGACGCTGTGCTTTCACAGGTGCCGCACCTTCTGCACGCATACTCAAGTTCACACGGTTACGTTCAACATCAACCTGCATAACACGCACTTGTACGATCTGACCTGGTTTTACCACTTTATGCGGGTCAGAAACGAACTCATTGGCTAATTCAGAGATATGAACCAAACCATCTTGATGCACACCAATATCAACAAAAGCACCAAAATTCGTCACGTTCGTCACAACACCTTCAAGCTGCATACCTTCAGTCAACTGAGCAACTTCAGTAATGTCTTCACGGAATTTAGCTGTACGGAATTCTGGACGAGGGTCACGGCCCGGTTTTTCAAGTTCTGCTAAAACGTCTTGAATGGTTGGCAAACCGAATTTGTCATCAACAAACTCTTCTGCTTTTACCTGACGAATAATTTCGGTATTACCAATAATGTCTTTTACCGTTGTCGCTTTTGCTGCAACAATTTTCTCAACAAGACCATAACTTTCAGGGTGAACAGCAGATGCATCTAATGGCTCTGAACCATTTTGGATACGCAAGAAACCAGCAGCCTGTTCAAAAGTACGTTCGCCAAGACGCGGTACATTTTTAAGTGCCTGACGTGTGTCAAAACGGCCATGCTCTTTACGGTATTCAACAATTTGCTGTGCAATTGCTTTATTCAAACCTGCAATATAAGCCAAGATTGCTGGTGAAGCAGTATTTACATCTACCCCAACAGCGTTTACACAGTCTTCTACAACTGCATCAAGTGTTTTTGCTAAACCAGTTTGGTTCACATCATGTTGATATTGACCTACGCCAATCGACTTCGGATCAATTTTAACAAGCTCAGCCAGTGGGTCTTGTAAACGGCGCGCAATAGAAACTGCACCACGGATTGAAACATCAAGCTCTGGCAGTTCCGCCGCAGCAAGTTCACTTGCAGAGTAAACAGAGGCGCCTGCTTCACTTACGGTTACGCGAGTTAATTTAAGATCTGTATTTGCAGCCATCATTTCAGCTACAACAGCTTCTGTTTCACGGCTCGCAGTACCATTGCCAATAGCAATAAGCTCGACATTGTATTCACGACATAGACGTGCAAGCTCAGCAATTGAACCTTCTTTATCTTCTTTAGGCGCAAATGGATAAATCGTGCTATGTGCAAGTACATCACCAGCTTCGCTTACTACGGCTAGTTTCACACCAGTACGAATACCAGGGTCAACACCCAAAGTCGTACGGCTACCAGCTGGCGCTGATAACAATAAGTGACGAAGATTTTCAGCAAACACCTGCATTGCTTCTGCTTCAGCAGCAAGACGTTTTTCTGTAAGTAATGAGTGCTCGATTTGAGGACGGACTTTACCTAACCAGAATAATTTTGCAGTTTGTTTTAAGAAATCTTGACGTGTTTGTGGCTGAACCTGATCAAGGTTGTATTCAGTTTCAATACGAGCCAATGGTGCATCATCTTCGCCATCAACTTTTAAACCAAGTACGTTTTCTTGGCGGCCACGTAACATCGCCAATAAACGATGTGATGGTAATTTGTTTAGGCCTTCAGAGAATTCAAAGTAATCACGGAACTTTTTGCCCACTTCTTTCTTCTCTTCAGATGCAACAGTACTTTTTAACACTGCTGTTTTTGCGAAAGTCGCTTTTAATTCTGTAGTAAGAGGAATGTTTTGTGCCCAGTCATCAATCAGAATATGCTGGATTGCGTCTAATTGACTTTCAACGTCCGGATAGTCTTCATGACTAAAACCAGCCAATGCTTCTGTCGGATCAATTTGTTCTGAAATAATTTTTTCGGCAATTGGTCCAAGGCCCGCTTCTTTCGCCTTGAAAGATTTGCTCGTACGTTTAGGACGGTACGGCGCATAAATTTCTTCTAAAGCATTTTTTGTTTCGGCTGCATTCACCCGCGCCAACAAGTCATCATTCAATTTATTCTGTTCTTGCAATGACTGAATGACCTTTTCACGGCGCTCATATAAATCACGTAAATACGCTAAACGAGTATCTAATTGGCGTAACTGCGTATCATCTAAACCTTGTGTTACTTCTTTACGGTAACGGGCAATGAATGGAACACTGGCACCTTCATCAATTAAGCGGATGGCAGCTTCTACTTGGTTTGGACGTACGGCAAGCTCACTTGCCAACTGCTGAACTAAGTCAGTCATCGTGTTTGATCCCACAAGGATAAAGTTTAAAAGCACTGATTATAAAGACCAAGACCATAAAATCCACACTTGTTTGCGTATTCAAAACGTTTTTTTGTATTGACTATGAATTTTTCACATTCTTATGGCTGTAAAAAAGTTTTTTCTGTGACTCATTTGGGCCTTTAAGCTAGCCTTTTACCTTTTAAAAAATATGAAATTTATAGATTCTTCTTTAATTAAAGAAAATTTTTAATATAAATTATGAGAAAAAGAACATATTGATACATTGCCAGAACGATCAAAATATAGTTTTTCTTATCTTTCTAATTAAATTATTAAGTTCTCATACTTAAACCACAAATGAATAAATTAAAAGTTAGAACTTAAAAACCGAAACTCATTTTTAAAATAATTTATTTGAAACAAATATTTATTAGAATTTAATCGATGAGAAAGAGGTAAATAGCCAAATATTTGAGTTTTTCTTTAAGGCTTTGCTAAATTATGGGCATAAGATGTTGTTTTTTGGTTTCAAGCCCCTACGAAAATTGTAATTTTGAGCAAATTGATACATAGTCTTAACAAGAACATCGGCATTATACTGAGGGCTTGTTGGCAATAAGCCTAACCGATCCAATAATATATAAATTATGACTTTAAAAGGGAGTACATCATGAGTTTAGTTGTACCTGCTGAACATCCTGAAACCGTACATAACGAAACGGATCGTGTCGAGCGCATTTTAGTGGTCGATGACGATGTGCGTTTACGTACCCTCTTGCAACGTTTTTTGGAAGATAAAGGCTTTGTTGTAAAAACTGCCCATGATGCCTCACAAATGGATCGTTTATTACAACGTGAGTTATTTTCACTTATCGTGCTCGACTTTATGTTGCCCGTTGAAGATGGTTTAAGTATTTGTCGTCGTTTACGTCAGTCAAATATTGATACTCCAATTATCATGTTAACTGCACGTGGTAGTGACTCTGACCGTATTGCTGGTCTTGAAGCCGGCGCAGATGACTATTTACCAAAACCATTTAACCCAAATGAACTTTTAGCACGTATTCGCGCAGTATTGCGTCGTCAGGTACGTGAAGTTCCGGGTGCGCCAAGCCAACAAGTTGAAGTGGTTAGCTTTGGTCCATGGTCTCTAGATTTATCTACACGTACACTGACTCGTGAAGGACAAATCGTTACGTTGACTACAGGTGAATTTGCCGTATTAAAAGCTTTGGTACAGCATCCACGTGAACCTTTAACACGCGACAAACTCATGAACTTGGCTCGTGGCCGTGAATGGGGTGCAATGGAACGTTCTATTGATGTTCAAGTGTCTCGTCTACGCCGCTTAATTGAAGATAACCCGGCTCGTGCACGTTACATTCAAACTGTATGGGGCGTAGGCTATGTGTTTGTTCCGGATGGTGCTGAATAAGCTTGAGATAGAATAGAGTGAGTTTAGAGCCAATACCACCGCAAACCTTTACCGACTACGTTGCGTACTCAGAGCGTAAACGGACCCGATGGGAACGTTTTCTCGACAAGATTAAGCCACGTTCTGCGGCCATGCGTACCACAATTTTGGTACTGCTGGTGGTACTCTTTAGCTTATTTATGTCATTGTGGTTTTTTTGGCGAACCCTCTATTTACCTGAAATTCAGCAACATGCACGCTATCTAGCAGTTGAACTAGAACTGGTAAATAACCCTAATATTCGTATTTTTCATCGCGATAGCGAAGTTGACGTCGACACATGGTTACGCAATCGGGTTGGCATTGAATATGTCACGAACCCCAAAGAATATCCAAGTGTCCGCGATAAAATTATTGCCGAGTTTTTTACCAACCAAGTTGAGCAAAAACTAGCAAATGAAATTGGCGCAAAAGACGTTACTGTCTATTTCCAATTTAAACCTAGCCCACGTATCTGGATTCAAACGCCAGAAATGCATGGTAACTGGGTTCGTGAACCTTTAAAAACCTATGCCAACTATAGCCCCGAGCTACTGGTAGGCTGGGTTGTGGGTGTCCCATTAGTTTCGGCCATCATTATTTTAATTTTGGTTCGACAAATGAACCGACCATTACGTCGTTTGCAAAATGCTGCCAACGAATACAGTAAGTCTGGAACTGCACCTTATTTAGATACTAACCATGGCCCTTTAGAAATTCGCCAAGTAAACCAAGCATTTAACCGTATGGTATATACGCTTGAACAAACGGAGCGTGAAAGACGAATCATGCTAGCGGGAATTTCACATGATTTAAGGACTCCCCTTACACGTATTCGTTTAACTGCAGAGATGCTACCTGATGAGTTTCTACGTGAAGGTCTGGTTTATGACGTAGATGATATGGATGCGATTCTAAATCAATTCATCTCATATATGCGCGATGGTTCAGATGAGGAATTAAAAGACACCAATATCAATATTCTTTTACAAGAATTGGTGGTTCAGTTTAAACCCCTTGATATTCGCTTTAACATGCAGGATGTTCCCATTATTCCTGCACGCAGCCTCTCTTTAAAACGACTTATTGCCAACCTCATTAATAACGCAAAGCGTTATGGTGCTGAACCAATCGAACTCAGTGCAAAGGTTGAAAATGAACATATTTTAATTACGGTTGCTGACCATGGTGAAGGCATTCCAGAAGATCAAATTGAAGAATTAATGCAGCCTTTTGTAAGAGGCAACTCGGCTAGAACGATTCAGGGAAGCGGTTTGGGTCTTGCCATTGTTAAACGTATTGTCGATATTCACCAAGGTGAAATACAGATTCACAATCGTGAACAAGGCGGTTTAGAGGTTATTATTTCTTTACCAATTCCAAAACCCGCCCCTGAAGAAAATACAACGCACAATCCTTTAGAAAAAATCAAACAAACTTTAAGTGAGCGCTTTTAATTTGAGCAATTGAACATTTAAAGCGCTATTTTAAACCTCAAAAAAGACAATAATAATCAATATATTAAAAATCATAAAAATAAGTTATACCCGCATTTATTTAAAAAATTAGACCTTAGCCTAACACCTATGCACTTTTCATTTTTTCATAGCTAAAATCCGTTATGTTTTGACAATATTGAGGATGTCCAATGTCTTTAAGTCGTATTCGCCTAGCTTCTCTTCATGACAAGGTCATCAGTGCTGAACAAGCTGCGCAATTCATCGAAAATGGAATGACCGTTGGTATGAGTGGTTTTACTCGTGCCGGTGAAGCTAAAGCTGTTCCACAAGCACTTGTAGAGCTTGCAAAAAAGAATCCGTTAAAAATCACGTTAATTACGGGTGCTAGCTTAGGTAATGACTTAGACAAACAACTCACGGAAGCAGGTGTTTTATCTCGTCGCATGCCATTCCAAGTGGATAACACTTTACGCCGCGCAATTAACAACGGCGAAGTCATGTTTATTGACCAACACTTGTCAGAAACTGTTGAGCAAATGCGTAACCAGCAACTTAAACGTCCAGATGTTGCGGTCATTGAAGCAATTGCGATTACTGAAGATGGTGGCATTATTCCAACAACTTCTGTTGGTAACTCTGCAAGTTTTGCAATTTTTGCCGAAAAAGTAATTGTTGAAATCAACACTTCTTTAAGCGAAAGCTTTGAAGGTTTGCACGATATCTATATTCCAACTTACCGTCCAACACGTACGCCAATTCCATTAACAAAAGTGGACGAACGTATTGGTACAACAGCTATCCAAATCGATCCTTCGAAAATTGTTGGTATTGTATTTAACGATACACATGACTCTCCATCGACAGTCACTCCTCCAGATGATGAGACTCAAGGCATTGCCAATCACCTTATCGCATTCTTTGAAAAAGAAGTGGCTGAAGGTCGTTTACCGAAGAACCTTGGTCCACTCCAAGCAGGGATCGGTTCGATTGCGAATGCTGTACTGACAGGTTTAAAAGATTCTAATTTTGAAGACCTCATCATGTACTCAGAAGTACTACAAGACTGTACTTTTGAATTAATTGATGCAGGCAAAATGAAATTTGCTTCTGGTAGTTCAATTACGCTTTCAGCAAAATGTGGTGAAAAAGTTTTTGGCAATATCGAAGCTTACAAAGACAAATTAGTGCTTCGTCCACAAGAAATTTCTAATCACCCTGAGCTTGTACGTCGTTTAGGTATTATCGGTATTAATACTGCACTTGAGTTTGATATTTACGGTAACGTGAACTCAACTCACGTGTGCGGTACTAAAATGATGAACGGTATTGGTGGTTCAGGTGACTTCGCTCGTAATGCGCACTTGGCAATCTTTGTAACCAAATCAATCGCTAAAGGCGGCGATATTTCTTCTATCGTGCCAATGGTGAGTCACGTTGACCACAGTGAACACGACGTTGATATTTTAGTGACAGAGCAGGGTTTAGCAGACTTACGTGGTTTAGCACCTCGTGAACGCGCTCGCGCTATTATCGACAACTGCGTACACCCGCTTTACCGTGATGCATTAAATGACTACTTTGATCGTGCATGTGCTAAAGGCGGACATACACCTCACTTACTTCGTGAAGCATTGTCTTGGCATGCAAACTTCGAAGAAACAGGCCAAATGCTTCAACCAGCACCAGTTGCAAAATCAGCTTAAGTCATACTTTTAATTTAAGCACTCCTACGGGGGTGCTTTTTTATTTGTGTAAATTATTCACAAACTACTGCTCAAGTTCGAATTTTTATTTTATCTTTTCAATACATCAAAACAAAAAGTAGAAATCCATATGTTCATTATTCGCCAATTTACAAATGCAGATCTGGATGATGTGGTCAATTTATGGGAAAGCTGTAGCCTAACTCGCCCTTGGAATAACCCTGAAACGGATATTTTCAGGAAAGTTTCGCAGCAGGACGATTTATTCCTCGTTGCTATTAAGGATGAGCAACTGATTGGCACGCTTATGGGCGGCTACGACGGCCATAGAGGCTGGATTAATTATCTGGCTGTTCATCCCCACCAACAACGCTTAGGAATAGCCACAGCGCTTGTTCAACAGCTTGAGAAGCGGCTTATGGCGCGTGGCTGTCCCAAATTACAATTATTAGTGCGTAAAGATAATCTGAATGTGTTGAATTTTTACGAGCAGCTCGGCTATGACGAAGTAGAAGCAGTATGTTTAGGAAAACGTCTTATTAGTGACAACCCTCATGACTAAAGGCGCCTCTTCAAATGAAGAGCGTTTAGGAAATAAAGCCAGACCTTGGGATAACTCACTTTACTTGTGGATAAAATGAGAGTTATACACAGGTGAAGTCATTCTAATCACGAATCAAATAAATAGGCATGAAAAAAGCCCCATACTTAAAGTATGGGGCTTTTTCGAATATGGTGGCGAGACCCAGGATCGAACTGGGGACACACGGATTTTCAATCCGTTGCTCTACCAACTGAGCTATCACGCC
>ENA-OWOG01000340-OWOG01000340.1-gut-metagenome-genome-assembly--contig:-NODE-340-length-16720-cov-2.889623_pt1 | contig 16720 bp, 9 predicted proteins | sample MGYA00248249_ERZ651793 | MGnify/ENA primary metagenome ERZ651793 (study PRJEB26908, sample SAMEA4031700) | gut metagenome | biome: gut; feature: normal infant; material: stool | place: China | collected 2015 ... | reverse complement strand
GAAATCGGTAGACGCAGTTGATTCAAAATCAACCGTAGAAATACGTGCCGGTTCGAGTCCGGCCTTCGGCACCAAAAACGATTGTAATAATCGGAAAACCTACAACAATCAATGCGTTGTACAATGAAGCTGGACGTTGACGGCAACTACAAAATAGCCGCATCTCCGGCTTTTTTTGTTTATAAAGCCTCGGGCCGGATCCTTTCACTCACTCCCTGTTTTGTCAATCTCTCTCCACGCAACTTCTGAGCATCTCGACATTGTGTTCAATATAGCTGAGCGTCACCTTAATATCGCGGTGGCCGAGCAGTTTCTGCGTGACGTACAAATTTTGCTCCGGTTTCTGCATCAATTCTGTGGCAACGGTATGACGGTACCCCTTCACTCTCTTCCCCTTCACCCTTTGGATTTTGCCTTTTGGTGCCGTCAGATTTGGGGCGAAACTGTTTATTGGGTTGCGCAAATTTATTGGAGTGGAGAAAAACGGCAGAGCAGGATGCTCCGCCGTTGATATAAAGGTCATGCGCTCAGCGCTAACGGCTGCAGCGCCCGTTCAAGCAGATATTCACAGGCATTACGCGCTAATCCACTGGCGCGGAAAATCGCTTTTTTGTCCTGCTGCAACACCTTCAGCCACGATGCGATGTATCTTTCATGCTGTAGCTTCGACTGGATGCCGACATGAGCACACAGGAAAGCCGCTCCCATTTCGGCGACCAGCTCTTCAAAACTGTACGTCGGATCGCCGAAGGTATGCTTTCCGGCAGTGATGCCATCCCGGTTCAGCCGCGAAGCGTGTCCGGTCGCGTGCGTCAGTTCATGCAGCAGCGTGCCGTAATAATCCTCACGCGAAGTGAACTGCTCAGGATGCGGCATAATGATGCAGTCGCGCCCCGGCGAGTAATACGCCCGGTTCTGGCGTCGGTGAGAGATCACCACCGCGCTTTGCCGGGCAACCTGCTCAGCGGCGGCGATAGGATCATCGACCATCACGACAGGCTGTGAAAACGCCTCCGGCAATCCTTCACATTGCTGAATGTTGAACAGCCAGAACTCGCGTACTACGGCGTAGGACGTCAATTTAGGATTGCCGTCAGCATCAAGCACCGTGCTCCCGTTGCTGTCCACTACCTCGCGCTGCTGGGGCAGATAAAACACGGCCAGTGTAGATTTTTCGCCTTTGCGGATGTTACCGCCCGCATTGCGAATTTGAGTGAAGGTCAGCCAGCGATCGCTTTCATATCCCTGTCGTTCTGCGCTGTTCCAGAGCAGAGGAATATTGATGCCGTGATACAACCGCCCGGATAAGGCATTCATCGGCACCACAGGTTCCCCTTCCCGCCATGGGCGAACCCAGGGGATCACGCCTTTCTCCAGCGCGGCGATAATTTCATCGGTGACTTTCTGGTAAAGATCGTTGCTTCTGTTCATAAGCGTAACCTCATGATAAAGAAGCCGGGTACAGCGCTCCCGGTCGGGAGTCGCCCGGCATGGGAGTAGAGGATGCTGAGGTAATCAGCTGGTGTGAAGGGCAGTAACCAACAAGTGATCATCTTCAAGGATTAAGCGCAGCGGTGTCATCAGCGGTACATTGCTGCTGCCGTCGGCGGGAAAGCAGTACAGACCAAAATTAATGCTCTTACGGTCCGGGCCTGCGCTTTTGAATGTCAGCATGGTCGCGACAATCAGGTTTTCGAGACGGTCGTCTTCCTGAGAGGGATCGGGTGGAAAACTGACTACCTTTTCCCAGGCCTCAGATGAGATAGACAATGATAAGGATGTTGCTTCAGTGATGGATGAAGTTGGCATAGTATTTCTCCAGTGATGAAAGCAGAGAAACACCGCCCGACAGGGAGGAATTCCCTGCATGGTGGGGTAGAGGATGTATCAGGCGCTAAGCGCTGTCCGCGAGGATGATACGGAGCGGACGAAAAGGCGAGCCTCACCGGGTAGGTGGCAACCTGAAGGCTCTGGTTGCGGGTTGAACTTCGTACAGATTAATACGGTATTAATAATAATCAAGAGCCTGGTTTCTTAGGGCGAGAGTTTGGGAGTCGTTATTCTGGAATCCACTTTGGTGCGCAAGGTTTATCCGCTATAGGGGGCAAAGAAAATTTATCTTCTGGAGGGGATAAAGCACATTGGGCAATCCAATCGATAGTACCTGCGAAGCACATCAGGACGTTTATATTAATTATCACCAATTACGCAATGATCATGTTTTAGTGTTAGCGCCTAAGCAGATTTTGAGCCGGGATCATTCGGGAGTTGTAAGGCTAATGAGAGATGGTCTTAATGCTTTCGGCTGCTTGAATGAGGCTCTTGAGCTCATCCTCGGTAAAACAGGCTTCCTTGACATAGCGGAGCAAATTCATAACCTCGGGTTGGTCATGAAGGTAGTCGACAACTTCTGGGTCTGTGGAGGAGGACAAGCGGAACAGCACGTCAGGATCGGCCGCAAGTACCTTGGCCAGCTCCTTAATTACCTCTGGTCTTGGCGGACGCTCCTTGCCACGTTCGATGCGACTTAGATAGGCGGGGGAAATGCCTATCTTGATCGCAGTTTCGCGCAACCCAAGGTCTTGGGCGACTCGAAGGTCGCGGATGGTTTCACCAAAGTTTTTCATAGTGTCCAATATACTTTAATGTTTAGTGTTTCGCAACACGTAACGAATCTGGTAATCTTTGGCACAATTCGGTATATTCTGGTTTATTTTCACTCAGAGGTAGGAAGTCTTCCTCTGGTTAGTATCGAGCTTTGACGGTTAACAGCCCTGCGGGAGAGGCGGCATGAGCAATGACGAGGTTCTGAAAATAAGGGATGTCGCCGCCTTACTTAAGGTCGGCGAGAAGACGGCCTATTCCATGGCCCAAACCGGGGAACTTCCTGCTTTCAAGGTCCGAGGTCAGTGGAGATTTTCCCGAAAGGATATCGATTCATGGATAGAGCAACAGAAACATACAACACAAGATTTCGGTGAGGGTAATACAAAATGACCCTTAACTCGGAGCGCGGAGTTTTTAAATGAGTAAAAAGAACAGCACACAAGCCGAAAACACCATACCGGCTGGGTATACGCTCGACTACGTTTCCGGCAAACAGATCAAGGAAACGAAGAAGGAGCTAGTCCGGCAGCGGATTGTTCGCGCCCTAATCCACGAATATGGATTTTCGCCGGAAGATATGGAGCTAGATTTTTCCATTGGCGGCCGCAAGAAGGTAGATGTAGCTATCTTCCACCATGGCAAGGAACACACTATCGAGAATCTGGGCCGCGCCGTGCTCTGTCGCCAGGAACCGAACGTCGGCAAAAATGCCGTGCGCATTCGCGATTTTGAGCAGGCCGCTCAAGATCTAGATGAAATTGAAGCTATTATGCGTGAGGTTGAAGCCGTTAAGTATGGTTTGTGGACTAACGGCTTGGAGTTCTTCTTTGTTGAAAAAGAGCAAAAGCGCTTCGAAACAAAGTGCAACCCAATCGGCGACTGGCCTATGGCGGAAGAGTCTGTTGACACTAAAGAGGTTATCTCTGATGCTCACACGCGCGTCGCCGACAATGAGATGCTTAAAATCACATTCCGTCGTTGCCATAACTTCATCCATGGCAACGAAGGCATGCCAAAGGACGCCGCCTTCTGGCAGTTCCTCTATCTGATTTTCTGCAAAATGCATGACGAAAATCTTCGGGGAATCCAGCGTCAGTCATGGAAGCGGCAGTTCTGGGCAGGCCCTAAAGAGCAGTTTGAAGTTGAAGGACGAAAGGCCATTCGTGCTCGTATCGAGGCGCTCTTTTCCGAAGTTAAAAAGCAGTATAAAAACATCTTTCGGGGTAACGAGGAAATCACCCTCTCCAACCGGGCGTTAGCCTTTATCGTTTCTGAGTTAGCCAAATACGATTTTACCCGCACGGACGTTGATGCTAAGGGCGTGGCCTACCAAGAGTTGGTGGGCGTCAATCTGCGCGGCGACCGTGGACAGTATTTCACCCCCCGGGGGGTAGTTAAGCTGGTCGTGGAAATGCGCGATCCCAAGGAAAGTGAGCTGGTGCTAGACCCTGCTTGCGGGACTGGCGGCTTCTTGGTTGCCACCTTGGGACACATGCTGAAGAAATTCCGCGAGGAGCAGAATACCCAGAGCGGGAACGAGGACACTACCGAGTTTCTGAACGTCCACGAACGGCTGAAAGAATTTGCTGCAGCCAATGTGTTTGGAGCCGACTTTGACCCGTTCCTTATTCGTGCTGCTCAGATGAACATGGTGTTAGCGGGTGACGGTCGGGGTCACATTTACAACATTAACTCTCTTGAGTTCCCGCTAGGACATCTGGCCGATCTGCCCTCCGCTAAAAGGGAGATTCCGTTGGGGTCAGTGGATATCATAGCCACCAATCCTCCGTTCGGCTCCGACATCCCGATCACCGACAAGCATATCCTGGAACAATACGAGTTAGCACATAGCTGGGAATCGGATGGCGAAGGCGGTTTCCGCAATACAGGGTCATTGAAAGGAAGTGTGGCCCCGGAGATTCTATTTATTGAGCGATGCATCAAATGGCTCAAGCCTGGCACGGGTCGTATGGGGATCGTTCTGCCCGATGGTGTTCTCGGTAACCCAGCAGCAGAATACATTCGCTGGTGGATTATGCGTGAAACCCAAGTGCTCGCTTCCGTAGACCTGCCGGTGGAAGCTTTCATCGCCGAGGCCAACGTTAATATCCTCACTAGCCTGCTGTTCCTGCGTCGCAAGAGCGATGAAGAAAAGCGCGCCGAGGCTTTAGGTGATATCAATGAATATCCTGTATTTATGGCTGTGGCTGACAAGGTTGGCTTCGACCGTCGGGGCAACAAACTCTATAAACGTACTCCGGATGGAGAAGAAATAGTTGAGCCCAAGCAACATATTGAGCGTATTCGCATCGGCGGACGTTTCGTGGAACGAACCCTAACCCGAAGTGAAAAAATAGAGGATAACGATCTGCCTATTATTGCTGATAAGTACCGCGAATTTCTCAAGGTGCAGGGCCGATGAACGGGTATGAAACTTCAATAGAAGCAACTGGAGAGAGGCATCACCGGTGGCAGAGAAATACAAGGAATTCCGCGCAACTGGCGAGGTGATGATATGAGCAGAAAATATCAAATAAAAACGGTACCTGTTAGTTGGATCCTGCACGAAGGAAGACGACTAGATTGTGGACCTTATATGTCTGGGGCAATTGAAGCACGAGAGTTGCTCCAGAGCTTACCCATGAGAAAAGATCCACTTCAGTCTTTAACAAAAGGTGGAATAGCTGGAATCATAAATCCTGGCCGCATTACAAGAAATTGGGTTGACAATACTGAGCATGGGTACAAGTTCCTCTCCAGCACTAACATTTTGCAATTTGACGTAAACAATGTGAGCTTAATCGCTAAATCGGCAGAGGCGCAGAATCGAAAGTTACTTATTGAAAGGCATTGGACTCTTATCACGAGGTCGGGTTCAATTGGAAGAATGGCATACGCACGTGAGGACATGCATCGATTGGCTTGTACCGAAGATGTGCTACGAGTTGTTCCTGATGAAAAACAGGTGCTTCCAGGGTATCTATACGCTTACCTAAATACAAAATTTGGGGTCCCACTTGTAACCTCTGGAACTTACGGATCAATTATCACCCATTTAGAACCAAGTCATATTGCTGAACTTCCTGTTCCGAGAATTGGGGATGTTGAGGAGCAAGCTCACTCTTTGATTCAAAAAGCAGCTGATCTTAGATATCTGGCTATTACACAGATAAATAAAGCGACTAAAAATTATTTGTCCGCTGCAGGCCTTGAGGATATTTCTGCTATTGATTGGCATGAGAGAGCTAAGAAATCCGGCTTCTCTGCATCCTTACCCAACGCTAACAGCCTCAGAGCACTTAACTTTATCCCGCTGAATAAGCAGTTAGACGAATATGTAAAAACTTCTAAGTCTTGGGCTTATATTTCTGATTTAACTCAGCCTGGTACGCTAAGAACTGGCCCTCGATTCAAACGCATAGATTCAATTCCTGACCCTGATATTGGCGTGGAACTTTTAGGACAGAGAGAATGTTTCAACCTAAGACCTGAAGGGCGCTGGCTTTCTAAAAAATACTTACCAAAAGATGAGCTGATCTTTCTTCCTGAAGGTTCGACCATGATTGCCGCTAGGGGAAGCTTGGATGATAGTAATTCTTTTGCTAGATGCCAATTTATTGCAGGAAAGCGAACTCACTATGCCTACTCCCAAGACTTTTTGCGAGTGATTCCTGAAAGAGACAAAATTCTTCCTGGGTGCTTATTTGCATTTTTGAGATCGGAAATGGCATTCAGAATGCTTCGAGGATATTCCATTGGTAGTATTCAACAAGAGTACCATCCAGAAATGGTAAAATTGATGCCAGTTCCACTAATCGCACAGGATGCGGCGAACCGAGTTCATGAGTTAGTCGTAGATGCGTATCTAAAATACGACGAAGCCATTGATTGCGAAGACCAAGCTCGCACCCTTGTGGAGCGAACCATCGAGGAAGGGGGCCGCTAATGGCGAAGGTCATACCCATCGGGCAACCCGCAAACGAATCTGAACGCCAGGCTATCGGTTTCCTTCGGGATCATCTGCCCGATGGCTGGTTGATCTTCCATAACTTCGAGATGCGTCAAGGGGAGGAGGTGTTCGAAATCGACATCGCCATCCTCGCGCCTCATGCGATTTACTTGGTAGATGTCAAAGGGACGCGGGGCAACATCGATGTGTATGGCTCCAAGTGGTATCCTGAGGGGCGGCAAAAATTTCACTCTCCCTTGGCAAAGCTGCGCAATCACGCCAAGGTAATGAGCACCTTATTGGCTGACAGCAATAAAGGAATAATCGAGTTACGTAAAGTGCATGTACATGCGGTTGTATTGCTTACAGCAGATGATGCCCAGCTATACGATCCTGCAGGCATCGATAGCCCAGATGTGACTGACTACAAGCGCTGCTTAAAACTCTTTACTGACAAGGATAAAATCCCAAGCTACCGTCTTTCTGATATTCGTTCTTATCACTCACATATTGATAAAGTCATTCAAGGTAGAGCCAAGCCAAAATCAGCCCCCCCTGTGTTTGGTAGTTGGCAGGTTATAGAAAAACTTGGTGGCACAGACCGTTACACCGAGTACCGGGCAAAGCACAATTTATTGGGTGTGAAGGCGGGTCAGGTTCGCCTAAGAGTTTATCGCGCAGACCCCTATTTAGAGGAAGCTGCCCGCAAAGAAGAACTGAAAAAAATCAGTAATGCTTTTGTTGCTGTTCAGCACATGAGTGCACATTCGAATGTACTGGCTGTGCGTGACCTGATTCAATCTGACGATGGTAATGAAATTACTTTGGTGGCCGATGATATTTCAGGTCAAGCGTTGCGTCAGCATTTAAAAAAGCCTGCTTTTGCGCTCACAACAGATCAAAAATACCAAGTGATCAAAGGAGTGCTTTCTGCATTGGATCACGCACATCAACATCAGGTCATTCATCGAAACCTCACACCAGATGCGATTCTCATCACTAAAGGGGGTATCGCTCGTATCACCGATTTCGACTTTGCTCGGGTAGGTAAAAACCGATCAGCTTCAGAAACTATTGCTAATCAAATTACCGAAGATCTCGATTCGGCTTATCGCGCTCCCGAATTAGTGATATCTGAGCAAAAGTCTGAGCCGAAAGAGGCCTCCATTGCTTCTGATTTATTCTCTGCAGGCTTAGTATTTTACGAGTTGCTAACAGGTGAATTGCCCTACGAGAATGTTGATCAAATGATCGAAGCCGATGGTAAATTCCCCATCAAACCCTCCGAGCACAAACCTGATTTCCCTAAAGGCATTGACGCGTGGTTGCAAACCTTTTGTGAGTTCGATCCTGAAGATCGTTTTGGCAGTGCTGCTATAGCTAAAAAGAAATTTGAAGATCTGATATTACCTGAAGGCAAAAGTGAAAAAAAACCTTCTGCACCAGCTTTTGACATTCCTGATGACCTAACCAACCTGCCTGCCGATTTTGTATTAGCTGAGCGTTTCAGTGTGCAAAAGAAACTTGGCAGTGGTGGCTTTGGGGTGGTCTATAAAGTATTTGATGCTTTAGGTGATGTAGTTCGCGTTATCAAACTTGTGACCAAAGACCGACGTAGTGTTTATGAGCGCCTGCGCCGCGAATATAAGACACTCACCAGCCTGCCAGATCATCCACATGTCGTGAAGGTTATTTGGGCCGATCGAATGGCTGATTCAAATCAAACTCCTTATATCGTCTTTGAGTATGTGGAAGGCTTGGACGTGTCCGATCTGATCGATACTGAGGCCTTGGCGCTGGATGATGCTGTTCGCATTGTACGCGAAGCAGCCGAAGGTTTAGCGCATCTCCATAAACATGGTATTTATCATCAGGACGTTAAACTCTCCAATTTGCTATGGACTGATAAGGGCGTTCGTATCATTGATTTCAATGTCGCGGTATCCGAAAGTGACGGGGCTCAGGGAGGTGGTGGCACTCGTCGCTACCTGCCGCCCGATTACGATTACAATTCCGAGCCGGATGCTTCTGATCGGATAGACCGCGACATCTATGCCTTGGGTATCACCTTCTACGAGTGCCTGACCAGCAAGTATCCGTTTGACGATCCCACGCCGCCGATCAAGACTCAACCCAAAGACCCCAAGCAGTTCAAAGGTTGTGCCGACCTCAGCTCATCACTGGTCAACATTCTGGTGAAGATGATCGCGCCGGAGCGCAAAGAGCGCTTCACGTCAGTCGATGAGTTATTGACTGCAATGGCTGAGGTCAAGCGTCTGCGCTCGGTGCTGACCACCGGCGAGATTGGAGCCGGCCCCAAGATGGTATCCAGGCTGGGCTTCGAGCCGACCAAGCCCAATACCAACCCCTTTGTTACCCACCTGCTGACCCTCTACAGCCAGAGCCAAGTATCCAACGCGGGAACCCGTGGCCTCGACGAAGTTGGTAAGGCCATCTACGTGCCGACCTATCTGGACGAAAAGCTTAAGCCCGCCTTGCTCAAAGGCGAGTTTAAGCTCGTGATCATTAGCGGTAACGCAGGTGACGGCAAGACCGCCTTTATTCAGCAGGTTGAGTCCTTTGCCGAGATCAAGGGCGCACAGATGCAACGTGGCGCAAATGGAGCAGTGTTCCAGATTAAGGGGCATACCTACCTGAGTAACTATGACGGCAGCCAAGATGAAGGCGATGAGCGAAACGATGCGGTATTGCGGAAATTCTTTGCTCCCTTCGCGGGTAAGGATGGCTCTAGCTGGCCCGAGAATCAGACTCGCCTAATAGCTATTAACGAGGGACGACTAGTCGATTTTTTCCTGGAGCATGAAGAGGAGTACCCGCTGCTCGCCAGGCAGATCCAACAGGGTTTGGTCGGGACCCTTCCGGAAGACGGTATTGCGATCATCAACCTCAATTTGCGCTCCGTAGTTGCTGACCCCGAAGAAAGTCAGCCTTCGATTTTGGAGAGGCTAGTTGCCCGCATGACGCAACAGGAATACTGGCAAGCCTGTGAGAATTGTGACATCAAGAGCAAGTGTTTTGCCTACCATAATGCCCGGACTTTCCAGGATCCGGTTGCCGGTCCCAAGGTGATCGAGCGTCTGAAGATGCTCTACACCATTACCCACCTTCGCGGGAGATTGCATATCACTATGCGCGACCTACGGTCGGCGTTGGCCTTCATGTTAGTGGGCACCCAAGATTGTGACGGTATTCACCAGCTTTATCAGACCGGTGGTGAAGAAGCCCAAAACCGCATCTTGGACGGATTCTATTTCAACTCGTGGCTTGGTGGGGAAAAAGGCTCCAATGACCGACTTATTGCTCTGCTGCGTGAGATTGATATTGCTGAAGTCAGCAACCCTGATCTGGACCGCGAGTTAGGCTTCCTTCATCCTGGGGCTAAGGTTATGAGTCGTTTCTCGTTTGGAGAACGAGCCGGATATGACAATGAACTGGTTGAAGCGCTGTTTGACAATCTACCTCGAGATTACTCATCGAAAAATCGTGCCCGATTGATCTCCAGACATCGGAATTACCTCTCACATATGCGACGTCGCCATTTCTTCGAACGAAGGGATATGGGGTGGAAGGAGATGCTGCCATATGAAAGCATCGATCACTTCTTGGTCTCCACGCAGCGGACAGGTACAAAAAGCAACGATGAGGTGACTGCAATTCTCCGCGCCATCAACCGAGGAGAAGGTTTAAGCGACCCAGCGAGGTTAGGTAACCAGTTGGCACTGCGTGTTCGCCAAGTGGATAAAGGTACCATTCGCAGTTACCGGCTTTTCGACGGTGACCATTTTTCGCTTCGTACCGAACAGGAGACCGCGTCTCATCCTTTCCTCGAGTGCCTGTCTCAGGCGCTGGTCCTCCTTTATGACTCCGGCGAAGGGCACAAGGCCAGCCTACGAATCAATCTAGATATATATGAAATGTTGATGCGTCTCAACGACGGCTACCGACCAAGCGTAGAAGAGCAAGAAGGCTTTTTGTTGAGTTTGTCCGTCTTTAAGAACTTGTTGGCCTCTGTACCTTACAACGAAGTATTGTTAACCAAGGCTGGCCACAAATTTTACGAGATCCGTCGAGAACAAGATGGACGGCTAGTAATGGAAGCATCTGAAAAGGGGGCCGAATACAATGTCAATTAAAGGCCGTGACAAAGAGTTTCGAATCCCGAAAGTTTCTTATCTCGATTTTAAACATATTGAGATGGATCGCGTACTCACCATGTTGTTTCCACGATTGAAATACGATGGTTATGGTAGTCGCAGACCTCCTCGTGGTGGCGATCTTTCAGTTGAGGAGTTTCTCGAAGATTTCCTTGAACATCCTGAATGGTTTGCTGGTTTCGATCAAAATCCTGAAATTGTTCGAGCTTGGATTGAAACAGATCTTATGGATCTAGTGAATAGAGGTAAAAGCAACCAAGCTCTAGCTGCACCACGTCCTTTGCATGGCAATACCTATAAGTTTCGTAACGCGAAGCATACCCGAGATTACGGCGCTGCAGAGCAAATCTACTGGATGCTTTTCTATGCCCGCAAAGGGAAGGGCCAAGCGGCGCGAGATGTCTTGAAGCGTTTCTTCTTCCCGGGGATCGACCTGGTGACGGACCGTTACGATCCCAGCGCTTCCGTGGATGTGGAAACCCAGGCCATCTTGCGCCTGGACCAACAGGTTACGCAGGATATGAAGGATTCCAAGGAGCCCACACGTTTCCAACCGCTGTGTATCGGCCAGGCCGATATTTTGGCTGACGATATTCTGCGTCTACTCGCCTATGAGCCTTATATCCCGCGTTCTGTGTTGGTTGACTATCTCAAAACTCTGATGGCTTTCCATCTGGCATTATATCACCTCAAACTACTGCAAATGCTGCCTAAGCTGGTGAAACAGCGCTCAGGTAATGATCTCTGCACCGCTAGGGAATGCCCAATCAACCCGGGTCTCGACAATGCTCTGGAAGGTTGCCCTTACCGCTTGGCGTTGATAGTAGATATGGGGGACGTAAACAATCCGCGCATGGTCGAGTTAGCTCGGATATCTACTGACCGGCTATATCGTCAGATACCTGCTTTTGTGCAGGCCAATTTTGTCGTCAAGAAACTCGATGAAATGGCGGAATACCTGAGCAAAAAAACTGGTAAATTGGCTCCCCCCGTAGGCGGTGTGTTCACTGTTAGTGATCTGATATCACTGCTGAAGCCCGAACACGACACCGAGCGTCAAGCCTACTTTAAATTCCGCTTGGCGAGCCTAATTGAAGAATCGGCCTCCAAGAATGAGGATTTAGACCCAGAGATCAGGGACGTCACCACCATGGGCTTGGGTGAATTCGATTCCTTCATTGAAATCCTTATGGCCTATCGAGGTAAGTATCACCGCCAATACATCACTGAGTGCTTGGACTCTCTTCTGCTGAAGAATAAAGAAAGCGGGCTTCTAGCTCAAGCACGGGCTAAGGGAAGTCCGCGTCGGTTCGTGTTGGGAAGCAAGCTGCTCGAAGTGCTCCTCCAGGTAGCCGTACTTACCCAAGACGGCGGGCGATTCGTGACCCACGAGGTTCGCATCGAAGAATTGTTAGCGTTTTTAAAGAGCCGCTACGGTCTTTACATCGACCAGTTACCGGAAGGAACCCTCGCTAACAGCAGCATACTGGACAAACGCGCCCTGCGTCTTAATCTCGAAGCCTTCAAGCGCCGCCTTCGTGAAATTGGGTTCTACCAAGATTTGTCGGATGCTTATGTAACCCAAAAAGTATCGCCCCGATATGCAATTGAAAGATTTGATAGAACTGATAAGAATGGGAGACATACATGAGTAGCGCATTCATAAAGCTTCCACAGGATAAATTGAATGCGGCGTTGGCTGGAGTGCTGTGTCCTCGTATCGAAGCTATCCTGAGTGCTCGTGGCCTAGGCCACTGCGTGCGGGTCTCTGACCTTGATGACGAAGTTATGGAGTCAGTATGCCGGGAACTTAGGCGAATCTGGCCTGACGGGAACATATTTATACTCGGCAGTCATGACCAAGAAGGCATGCCTTTTCGAGTAACTTCCACCAAGTTGGTGGAACTGCGTAATCCTGACGCGAACGGCGAGCTGCGACAGCCTTTGCTAGTATTCATACCGACCTCGCTCCGTACTAGCGCCGAGGATTCTTTTGGCGTGGCGACCTTCGAGGAACTTGCCTTCACCGATATCTACGAGGATCTGATCGAATCGCTGTTCGACCGGCTCCCGGCAACGCTGGCTGGCTATGTTCGCGATCTTTTGGGTATCCTCACCGAGGAGGAATGGCTGTTTGCCGACGATGTTTCTCGCGTGCGGTATCTACTTACCGCGCTCGAAAACGGGATTGATGGCGAAACGCTTGGGGCCAGCCTGTATGAATTGGCGTTGATTCCGGACTTCAAGCTCTTTGCCGAGCCGGGCATGGTCATTGGAAAAATTCGCCGTAATCTTGTCAGCGTCCGCAGCTTGATAACCTCGCACAAGTCGGTTCGTGGTCGTATTGCTGATCTTGGGCTCAGTGATAAGGCATTGGAGTTGCGTCTATTCACATACTTTGAAAAACACGATGTCCATGAGTCAGAATCTTGGACGCCCCCCATTGCGACAGACAAGAGTTGGTGGAGTATTTCTTTCGATAAATGGACGTTCAAAGAAGAGCTATCACTGGACAAGATTCTTCTGACTGTGTTGGAAACCGACTTGCCGGTCGTTGCGGATGATGAGACCGACGATCAACTCATTGGCCTCATCGGGCAACAGGTTCTGGTACCGAACGACCGTCGTAAAATGAACGTGGTGTTTGAGGTTAATCCTCACCCCGGTAAGGTCAGTGGGCTTGACCATTTTATGGTGCAAATCATTTCGCAGAATGACGGCCCGGTAGGGAAATCTAAAAAGGTAAAAGCCTGGACCCCGAACCGCCTGCAATGTACTACCAGCCTTGCTAAACTAAATAAAATCGAATTCGAGGAAGGATGGCATTTCATTCGTGTAATGCCTTGGACTGCCGATGGCGACCCGATTCCGCTGGAAGCGGATTTCATCCCTGAGGGCGCTAAGCGCTCTTACGAGAGCGAGCCTTTCTACGTCCTGCCCGGTGGCAACATTGAAGAAGAGCCCCCCCAACGAGCCATTCCTATTGAGCAGAGTCTGGAGCATGCACGTTTCCGACTGCAATTGACAGCCTTGGGGGATGAACGTGATCCCAATGATATCGCTATTAGTAATGTCGCTTGGTCTGAGGGCGGCCGTACCAAGAAGACTTCCCGCCTAGAAACCTTGCACGCAAAATTCGGTCGTGAGGGGGCCGTTCAGATTCCGCTATCACGTACGCTCAAAATCATCGAGCAACGCATCTTAGCAAAGCCTAAACACCCGTCAGGCTGGCGAATGCAGATCAACCTGGATACCGCTGAGCCACCCTCCGAGGTCGGACTCATGCTGCCCACTTCTGCCGCGATGGCATCTTTTCTGGCTGCCCGTGAGGAGTTTTTTGCAGCGGTGCGCAAAGACACTGCGGAACTGATCATGCAGGGGCTGTTGTTCCAGGACTCTGAAAAGGAATGCCTCGCGTATGCTGAAAGCTATCTTGACTTGGTCAGGAATCTCATCCGTCAGGCAGAGATGACTTCTGGTGTTGAGCGCCAGCAACACCTGCAATCGCTAAGAAACGTCCTGGCCGTTGATTCAATCCATGTCATCCTGACCGACTTCCGTGGAAGGCATCGCGAGGCTGTTTTGGTCTCCCCGACCCATCCGCTCCGGGCCTTGTGGCTGAACAGTTGGGTCACTTTGGGCAAGGATTGGTGCGGGAAGATCAAGTCAGGTGGGAAAGAATACATTCCTCACGTCCGTTCCGCCCTATTGGATGGCCTTGTGCCCTCAGCCTATCCTGTCGGCATTCCCGTAGAGGATGGTCGTATTTTCACGCCGGTGGACAATCTAAATGCGTTTTGGGCGCTATACGCTCCAACAACCGAGGATAATTCTCGTGGCCTGATGGCGGAAATCTGTTCAGCACTTGGCTTGGTCGAGCCCTCTGCGGCGGGAATTGATATTTCCGGAAAGGTCATTGCGGATAAGATTGAGCGCTATCTCTCCCAGCATCCTTATGTGAGAGAGCTATCGCTGAATATCTTTAACCCAGGAGCAGGTACGTTAATAGCTGAGGCTCTGATAGCGCTTCAGCAGAAACGTGAGTATGCCGATTTGCGCTATGACATACGGCTCTTTACCTCTGAGCCTGACTCGCCGGTTTTGGGTGAGGCGCTTGAATCCATAGTTCGTCCCGGAGCAACGGTGAATGAGGCTGCAGACGCGTTTGCGGCATCAACTGGTAGCCATCTGTTTTCCAAGCTGAACTTGGCCAAGCACGCGCTGAATGAATTCCATGCAAATCCCAAGAATTTTCCAGCGCACATCAGCGTTCTTTTGGATGTGTTCCCCGCAGAGGAGCTTTCCATTTCCGAGAGGCCGATGGGGGTGACTCCGTTGTATGGGTTGATACAGGGTTTTGACACCGAATTCGTTGACGACGATTCGGGTACCTTCTGGAATAAGCGGCCGGTTATTGGGCGTTCTTTCGATGCGAACAACCACGCTGCGTGTTTCGATTTGCTGTCGTCGCTTAGCCGTCACCTCTGTTTTGCAACCTCAGCGGTTGCTACTTCTGGGGCTAGTTTCAAGGCCGTACCCGTTGTAACCCTTGGCCTTGATGTGACCCAACGAGAACTGATCTACGAGGTTCACCAGATCAGCGATTGGGTGTTCACTATTGACCGAAATATGGGGATTGAGTTTTTCGACCATGGAGGTCGGAAGAACAGACCGGATTATCTGATTGACTATGTGCCAGGAGCCAGCTCCCAGGCGACACATAATCTGATAATCTCCTCGCGCTCGAACGATGAGTTGGAGGCCATGCTGAAGCCAGTGCTGCTTCAGCACGGTTTGTCCGCCGACGGCGAGCAGTCGGTTCAGATACTTGCGAACCTGCGCTCGCTTTCTGGTCAGCTTGCCTTGAAACTGATTTCCGCACGTACTCAACAGACGGAGGCTCTTGGCTTGGCTCTGGCAAGGCTCTATCTCGAATATCAAGGCGCGTTAAGTAATCAGGTCATTGTGCCATTAGATGCACACACGGACCTCTACCGCTCAAGCGGTGAGTCAGACGATGTCAACGATGCTATCAGCCTACAACGTACCGACTTGGGTTTGTTTGATTTAGATTTAAACACCAGGACGATCACCTGTAATCTGGTTGAGGTGAAGTGTTATTCGCAGGTTGGTGACTTTGCGGCCTTTAACCAACTTAAGGAACGGATCTCCGCCCAGATAAATCAGAGTGAGCGCATCCTCCAGCGTCACTTCGACCCCGCCCTGAAAAAACCGGATCGGCCGGATAGGTTGCTCAAGAGCCGGGAGTTGGCTCAGATTCTTAGGTTCTATCTGGAACGCTCATTGCGATATGGGATCTTTGACGTGACTGCCGCACAGGAAGCGCGAGGGCTACTTGAATCCATTGAGCAGGGCTACTCGCTTCAATTCAGGCGGTGTGCTTTGATTTTCGATTTTGACAAGTCTGGAACAGAATCTCCGGACAACGAAGTAGGCATCGAATTCCATCGTATCGGCAAGGATCTCATTCATGCCTTGCTGGAGAATTGCCGCAAGCCTGTGTCTGTTGAGAGTGAGGAAATACCGACCACACCTACTCTGAGCGAACAGTTCATTTCGAACGTACCGAAGCTCGAGACTGCCGCTTTCATCGCACCTAATAGGGTCCGCTCGACATCCTGGACGATGGATGAGCTCTGGGACGATGCGCAGGAGCCCCCAGTCATCCAGCCAACACCTCCTGTCTCAGAGGAAACCACCACACCTGTTCAAAAGGAAGAACAGGCGAAACCCATCGAGAAAGCACCAAAACCTACCACCATCGCGCCCAAACAAGAAAAAGACGACGAACAACAACCCGCTGTCGTTGATGTGGAAACGGAAGAAGTTGTTCAACCCGAGCTTGAAGTACAGAAGCATCTGACACCCGAGCCTCAAGCCGAAGTCAGCTACGACATCATGCTGGGTGTTAATGGTAATTCTCCACAGTACGGATTGCTCGGAGAGGTTTCCGGCCGGAAAATCGCGC
>ENA-OWOG01000339-OWOG01000339.1-gut-metagenome-genome-assembly--contig:-NODE-339-length-16760-cov-25.377630_pt1 | contig 16760 bp, 14 predicted proteins | sample MGYA00248249_ERZ651793 | MGnify/ENA primary metagenome ERZ651793 (study PRJEB26908, sample SAMEA4031700) | gut metagenome | biome: gut; feature: normal infant; material: stool | place: China | collected... | reverse complement strand
ACATTAAACATGAGAGAAAAATATGACAACTGAAGTTTTAGGTTATGCCGCGCTGTCATCAGAAACTCCTTTAGTTCCGTTTAAATTTGAACGTAGAACCCCACGTGAAGATGATGTTGTCATTCAAATTGAGTATTGTGGTGTTTGTCACTCTGATCTACATCAAGCTAAAAACGATTGGGGATTTAGTGCTTATCCATTAGTTCCGGGCCATGAAATTGTTGGACGTGTTACCTCAATTGGTCCTAAAGTCACAAAGTATAAAGTTGGTGATTTAGTGGGCATTGGCTGTATGGTCGATTCATGCCGTACTTGTTCTGCTTGTCATTCAGGGCTAGAGCAATATTGTGAAGAAGGTAACATCCAGACTTATGGCGGCGTAGATCGCCATGACCAACGCCCAACTTATGGTGGATATTCACAAAGCATTACCTGTAGTCAAGATTTTGTATTAAAAGTACCTGAAAATCTGGATGCTCAAGCTGTACCACCACTACTTTGTGCGGGTATTACCACATGGTCACCGCTACGTCACTGGAATGTTGGAAAGGGCAGTAAAGTTGCTGTCGTTGGTTTAGGTGGTTTAGGACACATGGCAATTAAACTTGCCAATGCTCTAGGCGCTGAAGTGACACTATTTACTCGCTCAGCAAACAAAGAACAAGATGCAAAACAACTTGGCGCACATCATGTAGTGTTATCAACAGATGAGAATCAAATGAAGTCGGTATTAAATCAATTTGATTTAATTGTTGATACTGTGCCTTATAACCATGATTTGAAGCCTTATATTCCAACTTTAGCTTTAAATGGAACCATTGTATTAGTTGGATATTTAGGTGAAATTAGCGCAAATTCAGTACCTATGATTTTAGGTAGAAAATCAATTGCAGGCTCGGTTATTGGTGGAATTAAAGAAACACAAGAACTACTTGATTTTTGTGGTGAGCATAATATCGTTTCTGAAGTAGAGATGATTGATATGCAAAACATTAATAAAGCTTTTGAACGTATGCTAAAGAGCGACGTGAAGTATCGTTTTGTGATTGATATGAAAACACTGTCTGAAGATTAATTTAGTCGTCATTTTCGACTGTGCATACTATGCGTAGTATGCACAGCTCAAAGATTTAATATCAATGTGAGTGTTATGATTTAGAAGGAATATATTTACGCATAGCAAAGATAAATAGCTTAAATAAAATACTAAATCCAAAAACAGGTAAACTGAGTCCTAACACGAGGCTCACCGCTATAAACATGATTAAATTATTTGACTCGCTTTTATAGACTTTTTGCCCAATCATTAAATAGTTTTTATTAGTTGGTAAATTTGGCGTTTTTTTTGCTTACTATCTAAGGTCTTATCTAACATACTTAATTTGATTGTTGCATAAATGATGATTCAAAACGTCTTGCTCTCTTATGGTGTTTTTTCACATGAAAAATGCACTAAATAAACACATCTTTTTATTTTGCACTCTATTTGTGCAAGGGGCGCCATAATGAAGTTATTGGCTTCATTACTCACTTTACTCATTCTATGTGGATGTTCCTCATCTGAGCAAAATAGAAAAACTCAAGAAAACTCAACCTCTCACTCAATATGTGTCTTTGATAGTACAAACACAAAAGTCTGTGTAGCCAAACCTGCCCAAAGAATTGTCTCTTTGTTTGAGTCGGGTTTAGATGGCCTCTATATGCTAGGGCAAGGTGACAAAGTAATTGGTATACCTGCTGAAGTATACATTCAACCTTTATTATTTAATGCCTATTCAAAAATAGATAAACGCATTGCTAATAAGCAGCTTGCAGCACCTTCGCAAGGAGCCAATGCAACCAATATTGAAAGTCTCGTGTTGCTAAAACCAGATCTAGTGATTGTAGGAAGCGGGCAGACTCAAACGATTGAACTGTTACGGCAGTTTGGCATCGCTGTATATGTAATGGAGTCAGGCACCTATAAACAAGTGAAAGAAGAACTGTCTGAAATTGCTATTCTGAGCGGCGCCCAAAAGCGAGCTCAGGAAATTTTAAATTTCTCTGATGAAATTGTGGCAGAAGTCGCAGCCAAAACAGCCCGTCAGCCAAGTAAACAATCGATTTACTATGCATGGTCAGGAGGGCGTATTTTTTCTACCTCGGGACGTCAGTCGATTACCAATGATTTTATTGAGCTAGCGGGTGCGTACAATATTGTTCAGACCGCTGCTAACCAACCTAACGTAAACCCCGAGACATTAATTGAATGGAACCCTGACAATATTGTGCTTTGGAATACCAATCCTAAACTGATTTATGAACGAAAAGAATTACAGGGTTTAAGCGCTGTACAAAACCGAAAGGTATTTAATTTGAGTCCTGCATTTATATATAACCCGCACACCATCAAAATCATTATTACGGCGATTTATCTAAATCACAGTATTTATCCTGAACAGTCTGATTTACCAGTAAGTACTTTACAACAGCGTATTTTAACCAAGTTGTATGGTGAGCAGCTTGCTAAAGCGTTGGTGCAATGAATATGGAAAAGCTGAAATATTATTGGTTTTACCCGTTACCTTTCATCATGATTTTTATCTCATTGCTTATTGGGCCAACTCAAACATTGAGTGCATGGGATTATTTGCTTTGGGGTGTACAAGTGGTCTTTGGTACACCATATTTTGATGCGGAACAATTTAGGCTGATGCAAAACATTTTAGTAAATGTCAGGCTGCCTAGAATTTTACTGACCTTTATGGTGGGAGCTGCATTGGCAACCGCAGGTAATGGCTTGCAGGCCTTGTTTCGTAATCCCTTGGTCGACTCGTATGTACTTGGTATTTCATCTGGTGCCGCGTTTGGTGCAGCTTTGGCACTTTCTTTAAGTTGGCTTTCGCCAAATCTATCAGCCTTTATTTTTGGTGTGTGCGCCGTTGGCTTAACGTATTTATTTGCACATCAAAAACATGAAAGCCAGATGTCTTTAGTGATGGTAATTTTATCGGGCATGATTGTTTCGGGACTGTTTTTAGCAGGACTTACGGTTATTCAATACCTAAGCGATCCATTTAAATTACAAGCGATTGTGCAATGGACGATGGGCAACTTACATCAGGCTTCTTGGCAAAAGGTTCAATACGCCGTGCTTCCGATTTGTATTGGTCTTGCCGGATTATTTGCGATGCGTTGGCGCTTAAACTTAATGGCACTTGGTGCTGAAGAAGCACAGGCGGTGGGTGTTAACCCAAGGTGGGAACAGCTTCTTTTAATTGCGCTGGTGACTGTATGTACGTCAACTTCTGTGGCTGCGGCAGGCATTATTAGTTTATATGGGCTGTTTATGCCACATATTGTGAGAATGTTGGTTGGGCCAGATCATCGCTACAGTATTCCTGCCAATATGGTGTTGGGCGGCAGTTTTCTACTGTTGATTGATAACTTTTCTCGGGTTTTACTGACATTTGAAATACCAATTGGTATTTTTACCATGCTACTTGGCGCGCCATTTTTCTTATTATTAATGAAAACACAGAGGACTCATTGGGCATGATTCAAATTGATCAGTTAAATTATGCCTATGGGCACAAACAGGTTCTTAAAAATATTCATCTGGAGTTTCCTGAAAATCAATTTTCCGTAATTTTAGGGCGTAATGGTTGCGGAAAATCGACACTTTTTAAATTGATGGCTGGCCTAGAACCTGTAAAAGATGGCTTGATCCGTTACTCTGGAAAACCACTATCGGACTTTAAAGGGAAAGATCGGGCTGCATTACTCGGTTTTTTACCGCAGTTTCATAAAACCGTATTTCCATTTTTGGTTAAAGATGTGGTGATTACGGGGCGTGCTGCTTTTAGCAGATATAGACCTTCAAAATCAGACTGGGAACGTGTAGACCAAGCTTTGCTTGATTTAGATATTGAGCATTTGCGTGATCGTCCTTATACCGAGCTATCGGGTGGTGAAAGGCAATTGGTTATGATTGCGCGCATTTTAGTACAAGCCCCAAAAGTTATTTTGCTTGATGAACCAACCAATCATCTCGATGTTTATTATCAGTCTTATTTAATGAAAAAGTTGCGTCAGTTGTCGCGGCAAAATTTTACGGTGATTGCAATTATGCATGATCCCAACTTGGCTTTTTTATTTGCAGATCATCTGTTTTTTATGCGCCAACATGAGGTGGTTAAGCCTGAGTCTAAAACACGAATAACCGATCCTAAGTTTTTAAAAAGTGTCTATGATGTCGAGTTTCATGAAGCCATGATTCAAGACAAAACCATTGTTATCCCTGATCATTCTTGGCTATGAATATGTTGAATTATCAGCTAGTGGGCAAAACTGATTATGAGTCAGCGGTAGAGTTTGCGCTTTATACAAGACAGCTCTTATTCCCAGAAATTTATCATGGGCAAGTCCCCAAAGATTTACAAAATTTTGAACAATATTATGTCCATGACCCATTGGGCTGTTTTATTACGGTAAAAGACCAAAATCGTATTATTGGTACGATTGCTTATCGGGCGTATGACCATCGTTTTGATTTAAATTTACCGCTTAATACAGTGGAAGTGGTTAAGTTGTTTGTATTGCCTGAATACCGCCGTAATGGTATCGCAACTCAGCTATGCAACATGTTGTTTAGTCATGCCAAAAACCATGCTATTACTAGTTTGTATTTGCATACTCATCCATTTTTACCGGCAGCTAAAGAGTTTTGGCGGCTTCAAGGCTTTGATGTTATTAAAAGAGAATGGATTGATACGTATGACACCATTCACATGAGTAAATCTTTATAGCGCTTTATCATGCGTATGAAATCTTTTTTGAAAATGGGTAGGTGGATAACCCATAATTTTACTGAACATTGCGGTAAAAGCTGCCGAATGTTCATAGCCCAAACTAAAGGCAATCTCAGTAATCGAGATATTCTCTTTTAAGGCATTTAAAGCATAAATAATGCAGACTCGATTACGCCAAGCCTGAAAGGACATACCTGTTTCTGACTTAAACCAACGATGAAAAGTTCGTTCACTTTTATTGTGGTCATTTGCCCAATCTTTAGGGCTGCTATGAACATCAGGATGCTGCATAAACTCAGCACATTGTTGAGATAGTAATGTGTTGCGAGGCAATGGAATAAACAGAGGCAGGGCTGGTGCAATTTCTAATTCATATAACAATAAATCGATAAGAGCACCATCACGGCCTGCACGTTGGTAGTCAATAGGCAGTTGATTTGCCTGAATGAGCAATTGATGTAACAAAGGCGAGACTTGTATAACCTCGCAATAGTTTGCTTGTCTTGGGGCCCTACTCACTTCTATATACAAACTATAAGTACTGACTTTAGATAGCCATACCCGATGTGGTTTGCCTGCGGGTATCCATACACCGCTGTACGGTAATACGAGCCATTGTCCATCTTCAGTTTCAACTTTCATGAGGCCTTCGGGTGCATATAAGAACTGTGCACGGCGATGGCTATGTGTATCTAACAAGGTATCAGCAGGATAATCTGACCCTAACGCTAGAACTGCCTGTGGTAGATGGTCTACATCGTTAATTGGAATATTACGCATATATTTTTGGCTGAAACAAATAAAAATATGGCTTTTCTACGTTAGTTTGCCATAGAGCTATTTTATATCATGCCTCTATAAACGTGAGGAAGATGATGATGCTATATGAGCTATTTTTATTTGGACTACTGTCAGGCATAACGACTTGGTTATTTGGTTTTGGCGGCGGTTTTGTGGCTGTACCTTTGCTTTATACAGTCATTATTCAAAAGTGGAGTAATGAAAGTAATATCGGCATACATGCTATGCAAATCGCCGTAGCCACATCAGCGTTTGTCATGCTCTGCTCGGCAAGTTTTGCAGTCTTTCGGCACTATCGGTCTGGACATATAGATTGGCAAAAAATCCGCTTTTTGTGGGGTGGTATTGCATTTGGTGGAATTGTCGGTGCGGTAATGGCCTCATTGTTTAATGGAAATTGGCTTCGCTGGATATTTATGGGCTATGTGTTCATAACCATTCTAGATTGTTATTACCGACCAGGGTTTATAGTGACCTCAAGGCAAAAGCAAAACTATAGTGAAAACAGCGAACTCATTAAAGGGGGAGTTATCGGCTGGGTTGCAGCACTTTTAGGTGTGGGTGGCAGTGTAATGACGGTTCCGTTATTAAGGCGTCGGGGTAGTTCTATGGCAGAGGCTGCGGCTATTGCAAACATTCTCACGCTGCCTTTGTCTTTAACTGCAACGTTTACTTACTGTGTATTGTCACTTTGGCAATCTACATGGACACCCAACGGATTTATCGGACTAATCTGGTTTGAAGCTGCTTTATTCTTGGTTGCAGGAACATGGATCGGGCTATATTTTTCAGAAAAATTTATTTCAAAACTACCTGATTTATGGCGGGCAAAGTTATATCCGCTACTTTTAATAATAGTTCTACTCGTCATGCTTTTTGTAAATTAACTTTTTATTTCAATTAATTGAAGAAAGAATAATCTCTCTTAAATATCGAATTTCTAAATGCTCTAAAACTGCAAATTTTATGTCTTAAAGGGCTCGCTACATGACAGATAGTTTGAGATTTAATTATTAAATAAAATCAATAGATTGTAAATTTTATTGACACATGATCTCAGCATCATTTTGTCATATAAGTTAAGATTTATCTTAAATGTATGTCAGATAAGTTAATATTTTTTGAATACTACTGAATGGGTTAACAGAGATGTAGCTGAGAGAAAATTATAAAAACTTTGGATTACTGATCAAATTATTGGAAAAATGAAATCTTTTGATTGTGAGGGGCAGCATGATAAGAAGATTAAGACAACGCCAGCGTTAGTGTTAGCAATGATCTATATAGATAATGGTTGAAATTAAACAACAGAAGCAATCAGATATTTCAAAAGTAGGTGACATAATCACTTTAAAAAGTGGACAAGCAAGTTCTGATTGGCTCATTAAAAATCATTGAAGATTTAGATGACGAAATTACTTGTTGCTCCGCTTCGACTGGGACATTATTAAAGGAATATGTATAACATGATGAGTAATAAAGAAGACTTAGACATTGAAGTTTATAAAACTATGTATGACTTTCTAGTAAAAGAATATGATTCCGCTCGTGCTCGTTATGCTAGACATGAAGACAAGGCTTCTAAGTATTTAGGTATTGCTTCTATCATTATTGCAGCGGCAAGCGTATTAATTAAATATTACTTAATTGATCTTAAAGTAACTGAAAAGGTATTTATTGATAATATTACTATCTTATTATTATTTACATGTTTTATTTCTCTGTGTGTAGTCATTCGAAATCTATTACAAGTAATGCAGACAGTTGAAATAGAAAAACTTGATACTAGTTTGAAAATGATTGATTTTTTTACTCAAAATGAAAAAATTTCTATTTACTACAATCTTGCTAGAGATTTAAGTTTTGCTATAGATTCTTATGAAGTTCAAAATAAAATTAAGACAACATTTTTAAGAAAAGCTTTTGACGAATTGAAAGTAAGTGGATTAATCTTTATAGGTGCGATACTTACGATTTTAATTAGTTACTTTATGAGGTAAAAATGAGTGATCGGAAACCAACACCGCCTATTGTAAAAACACCAGATAGAGTAAAAGTAGGTGATTCTAAGCCAATAAAAGTTAAATAATCTAAAAGCTCATCAATTGATGGGCTTTTCTTTAATAGAGAAATAATATGAGTTTAGGTATTTGTAAGCTATGTTGTGAGAAAAAGGAGCTACAACGCTCACATGTAATTGGGAAAACGGTTTTTAGTCGTATTTTACGTAAGTCTGTAGGCAATGCTGGAATAAGTATTTGTTTAAAAGATAAGAAAATATCAAAGAGTAATGATACTTGGGATTCCAAGCTTTTATGTAAGTCTTGTGAATCTTTTTTTAATCGTAAATTTGAAGACTACTCAATTCATGTATTAAGAAAAGAACAAAAAGGTGTAAATGCCAGTGAAAGTGAGCTGGGTATATTTTTAAAAAATGTAGATCAATACCGCTTAATTCTTTATATTTGCTCAATTTATTGGAGAGCAGCTTATTCTAGCCATGAAAGTTATAATGGAATCGTAATAGAAAGGGGAATTAGTCAGTATTTAGTAAATGCCTTTACAGATAAATGTATTTTAAATCCTACACTAATTTCAGCACGAATAAGATTACTCGCCGATGAAAATGTTGGTAAATTGTCAGAACATCCTGTTTCTATGATTGTAAACCCATATCATCGACTTACTCAAAAAGGTTATATGTTTTGTATGGCTTTTGAGGGTTATTTCTTTGAGTTATTCATAAATTCAACTAGTTTTAAGGATAGGTTAAAGCCCGGCTACTTAAATCGAAAAGAAAAAAATTTGTTCATCCCTTTAGTATATATAGATGATATACCAGAAATTGCAGAGAGTATTAACCAGACTAGGAGAATTTATGAAGATTCTCCAGATAAAGGAAAATATCAATTATAAGTTCTCAAATCGTTATATGATGACAAAGAAAATTTGTATAGGTGGTGATCTTAACGGTCAGGTTGTTGAGAAAGATAGTTAGTCATTTAAAGCTGCTGAAATTGATCCAGTTTTTAGAGTCAGAGTATTTCACTCAAAGTTCTATTCTTGGAAATAAACGATTAAAGTTTTGGATTTGTTTTGATATAGATTTTCATGAAGCCACCCAAATTGTTAAAAAAATGATGAGAACAAAATATTAACGTTCATATTGAAAAAACTCGATATATAATTTATATTATGTGAACTGCTTATCGTTAAATGCCTTTATTGGTTTTATAGTCCGCACTTTCCCCAAGGTACGGACTCTTTTTTATTTTAATTTTGCTAATCTTTCAGATAAATTAAATTTCTTCAATTCTTTATAATTAGTTAAAGCCATAACATCCAAGTTTCCTATACCATTTTGCCATCTAGGTATATAAAGGGAGCCAAAACTAGTACTTGAAGTTTCAGTGTATAATGTATCAATAAAGCTTAAATCTTCTGAGTTAAACAATTTCACTACTTCATCAAAAACACTTGGACGTTCTGCTTTAGTAAATATTTTAAGAGGAGTTGGTCGGTAGCCAATATATAATCCTAAAATTGGCCACCACATGATATATTCTTTTGCTTCAAATATTGTTTGAGCAACTGATTTTAGATATAAAAATATATCTGCTTCACATAAATCATTAAAAGAGATTATATCTTGATTTACATGTTCATTTAGTAATGCTGCAATCGGTTCAATTTTTTGTGGATATAGTGCCTTATAATTTTCATGATGATATGGAGCAAAGATTTTAAATGTTGACGTTCTTTCACCTCGATGAAAGTCAAAATGTGTGGGTGGATGAATATAAACCTCATCAATAAATTCATGTAATGCTTCAAGTTCCTCATTTTTCAATAAAATTGCTATCGTGCTTAAAAACAGTTGATAAATTATAGTTTCATATAAAAGGAAATCATTTGTTTTGTGCTGATGTATATTTTCATCAGTTAAAAAAATAAGTAAACCTTCTAAAAATTTTCGAAAATGTTTATAGATTTTCAATTCGTTTGAATGCATACAAACGGCATTCAAAAGTTTCTTGTACTCGATAGCATGTGGTTGAAATTGTAGAAAACCTTTTTTGACATCTTCTATTGTAGCTTCTGAAGCTTGAATAGATAATTTTTTTAATTCATTGGCTAGCTTATTTAAATATGAGTTAATTGTACCACTAGCATTAGGTTTTCCTTTTTCGATTGCATCAAGAGCAAATTTAAATTCAACATTGGTAAACATTACGTTTTCATTAACGTCATCTGTAATATAACTTGGACGACTACCAATTGTTTTTGGCCGCTCGTATTGGAAACGGTTATAGATCCATCTAACTAAACTCATAAAGTTATCAGCGTATGTTTCAGTATTAGATAAATCAATAAAAATACGACTAGAATAAAATACAGGAGGTACACATTCTGGTTCAGCAATTACTGCGACAATATTTTTATTATCTTTCTGCGAATAAAGTTCTTTAGAAAGAATTGTTGATTCTGTACCTACGCCTCCTTGTCTTGCGTTCGCTCTTTCTGTATATTTTTTATCTATCACCATAATTATTTTAGTGATTTCAGGGTCTAGCACCATACTTTCCATATATTTTATAGAGTCATCCCCTGGACGTAAGTCCCACTTATCCAGAACAACAAAAATACCGCTATCATTTAAATCATTAGCTAAATTTAACACCCATTCTTCATGCTCTGGCGTAGTCCAACTGTAGGAAATAAAAACTTTCGGAGTTTGATCATTTTCAATATTTGTCATAAATAATATCTTTAAAAATTAATAAAAATAATGGTCTTAATTAGCATACCCGTTTATTAAAAAGTAAAATCAATTTTAGTTTTAATCAAGTTTATTATAGGAATTTCAAGAAAATTATTTTGAAATTAAGCCTTTTATTGAAATTTAATTCAGAAATAATTACTGAATATGAGAACCTTAGAAACGCACATTCAGTTCATTACAATTCTTAACCTTGAATAAAACAAAATTTTCCAATTTGAAAAGCTCAATAATTCATAGCGTGTAGGATCAGGTGATAGCCCTAAAACTATTGAAAGCTGTGAAGCAAGAATACTTTATAAGTAGAAATTCAAAACGTCGTGTGGTATCGGGGTTTAGAAAAAAGTTTAAAAATTAGACTTGCAATATATAGTGGCTTTATGCCACTATATATTCATCGAAGGTCATCAGACAAAAAGAGGATGATATGGCTATCCAGCTTTTAGATGCGGCAAGAAACGAAATTCCAGTGAAATTTACGCAGTTTTCTGGTGGCGAGCGTCATGTTCAAATTGATGAGACAACCTTAGGTTCACTATATGGCAAGGTATTGGTTCGTGCACACATGGCCTCAAGTCACGATGTGATGGACTATTTACTACTTGAAAATATATTGCTGACTCAGGGTTTAACCGTTGACCTAGAAATTCCGTATTTTCCATATGCGCGTCAGGACCGTATTTGTGCAGTAGGCCAAGCGTTCTCGCTTGATGTGATGACGAAGCTACTCAATATCAATGCAGACAAAAAAGCGGGCAAACAAGGCAAGGTGACTGTTTGGGACTGCCATAGTGAAGTAACAACAGCATTACTTGCTGCCAATACTTCTTTTAGTGAAGTTGTAAACATCAGTTCAGTCGATATCATCGCAAAGAGTGAAGCGCTAAGCACATTGTTAAAAGATGAAAAAACAGTACTGATTTGCCCAGACAACGGCGCAAAAGCACGTACACAAATGGTTGCAGATGCTTTTAATGGCGAGCGCAAACAGCCTATCACTATTGTTCAGTGTGATAAAAAACGTGATCCAATAACTGGCAAAATTTTAGGTACACATGTACATGCGACTGATTTATCAGGCCTCACAGCGGTCATTACCGATGATATTTGCGACGGCGGTGCAACCTTTATTGGTATTGCCAAAGAACTGCGTCGCCTCAATTGCCATAAGGTCGTTCTATATGTGACCCACGGTATTTTCAGTAAAGGAACAGAGGTTTTTGATGGACTGTTAGATCAACTATTTACCTCAGACAGCTTTCCACAACAACCATCAGACAAAATTTCAGTAATTGCTTTTGCAGCAGAATAAAGAGAACAAAGATGACGATTAAACTTAATCCATTAAACGCTATCGATTTTTATAAAGCGGATCACAGACGTCAGTATCCAGCAGGTATAGAGTACGTGTACGCAAACTTTACGCCGCGTTCATCTCGACTTGCTAAAATGTTGCCTGACTTCGACGATAAAGTTGTGTTCTTTGGTCTTCAGGGTTTTATCAAACACTTTTTAATTGATACATGGAATGAAGGCTTTTTTAAGCAACCTAAAGACAAAGTCGTGGCTGCTTATAAACGCCGTATGGATAGTTCATTAGGTGAAGGTGCTGTACCAGTCGATCACATTGAAGCATTACATGACTTGGGCTATTTACCATTACGCATTAAAGCTTTGCCAGAAGGCAGTCGCGTCAATATGCGTGTACCCGTGCTTACCGTAATTAATACCGACCCGCGTTTCTTTTGGCTAACCAACTATATTGAAACTGTGTTAAGTGCTGAACTTTGGAAAAGCTGTACTACGGCCACAATTGCCTATGAGTACAAACGTTTATTAACTCAATATGCCGTAAAAACTGGCGCACCACTCGATTTTGTACCTGTGCAAGGACACGATTTTAGTAGCCGTGGTATGAGTGGAATTTATGATGCAGCTCAGTCTGGTGTGGGTCACTTAACCAGTTTTATTGGAACAGACTCGGTTGCTTCAATCGACTACGCAGAAGAATATTACAATGCAACAGGTGTGATTGGGGTTTCTGTACCAGCGACCGAACACAGTGTGATGTGTATGGGTACAGAAGACAGTGAGCTAGAAACATTTAAGCGTTTAATCTGTGAGCTTTATCCATCGGGTGTTGTCAGTATTGTGTCTGATACTTGGGACTTTTGGCGAGTCATTACAGAATTTACGGTGGCTTTAAAACCTGAAATTTTGGCGCGACAACCCAATGCTTTAGGCTTGGCTAAATTGGTTTTCCGTCCAGACTCTGGTGACCCAGTTAAAATTATTTGTGGTGACACAAACGCCGAAGTCGGCAGCCCAGCATATAAAGGCGCTGTTGAATGTTTATGGGAAGTGTTTGGTGGTACAACAACTGACCAAGGCTATAAAGTACTGAATGAACGTGTCGGTTTAATTTACGGTGACTCGATTACTCTAGACCGTGCACAGCGTATTTTGGAAGGATTAGAAGCCAAAGGTTTTGCTTCAAATAACTTGGTGTTTGGTATAGGCAGTTTTACTTATAACTACTTAACTCGCGACACCTTTGGGTTTGCTGTGAAAGCGACTTGGGGGCAAGTAAATGGGGTAGGCCGTGAGTTGTTCAAAGACCCCATTACTGATTCAGGCGTTAAAAAATCTGCGAAAGGTCTATTACGCATCGAAGAAAGTGAAAATGGCTTCACCTTGTTTGATGAGCAAACAGCCGAACAAGAACAAGGCGGAGCACTTAAAACAGTCTTTGAAAATGGTAAACTTCAGTATGAGTGTACTTTGGATCAAATACGTGAGCGTTTATCCATCGCATAACTGAGTTTAGATGAGCCGTTGCATGAGTATCGGCTCATCATTTTCACTGAGAGACTGAACGTGACTATTCAAACTGAACAAGAATTCCTTGCCAGTTATGATCGCCGAGATTATGACGCACCTTTACTCACTGTAGATATGGCTATTTTCTCGGTATTTAATGGTCAGTTGCAGGTATTACTCATTAAGCGACCAAACTTTCCAGCTAAAGACCAATGGGCTTTACCGGGTGGTTTTGCCGATTTAAAGCACGATCAAGATTTGATGGCTACGGCTTATCGTAAGCTGGTCGAAAAAACAGGAATTAGTTCACCTTACTTGGAACAAGTTGCTTCTATCGGTAACGCGAAACGTGACCCGCGTGGCTGGGCAGTAACCATTTTGTATTTTGCATTAATCGATTTTAATGCCTATCAACACCAAGCTTTGGCTGAATACAGTGAATGGGTGCCTGTAGCAAAAGCAAAAGATTTAGCATTGGCGTTTGATCATAATGAATTGCTCAGCTTAGCTTTAGAGCGTTTAACCAGTAAAACTCGCTATACCGCATTGCCAGCTAGTCTCATGCCCGAGTTATTTACACTGACCGAGCTACAGACTATTTATGAAATTATTCTTGGGCAATCTTTAGATAAAAAAGCGTTTAGACGCCGTATGATAGAAGCAGGCGCAGTTGAAGAAACCAACCACAGTAAAATTGTAGGCAAACGACCAGCTCAGCTTTACCGCTATGCACTCGATTCTTTTGATTTTATATTTCCCCGTTCACTCGAATTACCTAGAAATAAAGAGGGTGAAGATAAGCAAAACAATGAGCTTTCTGACTAGCGCATCTTGATGCACTTTTGATTTATAATGCCGCGCTTATGATTGATGTCATGTTTTGATAAGCGCTTTGCCTATGTCACACGTTTCTCCCTGCTTCCAGCAAAACCAGTTTTTTGTGTTGGTGGAGTACCTCACTTCACTACATGAAATTTATCCTGTAAGACATGAGTTTGCAGGATATCCGGCTGCAATAACATTGGCAGATCGTGTACATTCAGATCATGATATCGCGCCGCTTGAAGCCAGTAAAAGTTACCCTGACTCAATAGAGAAAGTCTTACACTTTTCAGGTAAGGCCCGAGACATACAAGACTTTGAGCGCTTTTTAGAACAAGCCAAGTCTGCCAATATTCAAAACTTGTTATTGCTTACAGGCGACAAACTCAAAGAACATCATAATGGACGAGATGGGCAGCCTCGTAGTCGTTACCTAGAGTCGGTAAACGCCGTAATGGCAGCTAAGCAACATGGTGGTTTTCGTATTGGGGTTGCTTTTAATCCGTTTAAATATGTCGAAGCTGAGCGTGATGCACAGTATTTAAAACTGCATAAGAAGATTAAAGCAGGTGCTGACTTTATCATTACCCAATTGGGCTATGACATTGAAGCCTTAAAACAAGTCAAATCATTTTTAACTAAGAACAATTATTCGCAGCAAATACTGGCTTGTGTGATGCCTCTGACTTTAGGCCGTGCTAACTACATGGTAAAGCATAAAGTTGCGGGTATTGTGATTACTCCACACATGCTAAAAGTCTTGGCAGAAGAAAAACAGACAGGGCATACAGACCGTGTTTATTTGCGCTGCGCTTTACAAATTTTAATATGTAAACACTTAGGATTTGCGGGTATTCATTTATCTGCTTGTCATAAGCCAGAAGAGCAAATGCTGCTTGAAAGTTACATCGAGCAATACAGACATCTTAACCTTAAGGCCTTAGAAGAGCTTTGGAATTCACTTTGGCAAGTCAAGACAGGCAAAGAGTTTACCCCTGAAATTGCTCGTTTTTCACGTCAGCCAACATCTAAACAATTAATTAAATATCGTCAGCTACATGTTATGCATGAAGCAATGTTTGGATCAAAAATTGCCAAAGGCGTCGGACGTTTTATTTTCAAAGCATCTTTTTGGGAAAACGCTTTGATCGCCAAACTCTTACTTAAAACGGAAGTACTGAGTAAACATAGCCTAGTGGGATGTGAAAGCTGTGGTCAGTGCCGCTTAGGCGACACTTTGTATATTTGTCCTGAAACATGTCCAAAAGGCTTAGCCAATGGTCCTTGCGGTGGAACAACTTTAGACCGCTGTGAATTTGGTGATCGTGAATGTATTCATTCAGTCAAAGCAAGACTAGCCAAAGCGGTTAAACAAACCGAAATATTAAGAGAGAAACTGATCCCAACGGTGCCTCTTGAAACGAGAGGAACCAGTTCTTGGAAAAACTGGTATTTAGCGACTGAGGCTTAAGTTTTGTATTAACCCTTGATTTGAACTTGTTAAACAATCAAATGATAGGCTAAAGAACAGCAATAATTTAAAAATAACAATTAGTTGCCTTAATTATGTCCAGTCAAAATGGCTACCGAGGAGTATACTTAAAGCAAATCTTTTGCGTTAAAGGAAAGGCTGTCTCAATGAAAAAATTGGTTGCTGTACTTACTGTAATTGTTGTTTTAACTGGATGTGTCTACGACCCTGTTAATTACAACAAAATACACGACCAAGAGTTCCAAGATCACCTCAGGCAAAACGGTTAGCAATAAAAAAGCCCACTCAATGAGTGGGTTTCATTTGGAATAGCTTTGAAGAAATTTTCAAGGTTTTAAATCAATAAAAAAACCACCTAAATTACTATTTTTGAAGGTTTGTTCACATTTTAATAATAGGTTTAAACTTATTTGTAAGTTTGTTTTATCTAAAAATAATAAGCTATTTTACTTATTGTAATAGCTTATTTATTAAACAATCGTTACTTATAAGATTTATACATTCTGTCAGTTTTACTGTTGTTAATTTAAAGAAATATAATATTTATAACTTATATATCTTATTCGTATAACTATAACAATTTAGATTGTTAAAAAATTTTTAAATTACATATTATTTTAATTAATAATACTTAAATATTACATAATTAAACTTATATTTAATAATATTGCAATAAAAGGTTATTTAGTAAATTTAAAAACCATGTCTACCAAGTGGTAATTTATTTGTAAAACAATTATTTATATTCGATTCTTTAAAATAAATTTATATAGAAAATTTAGACAAATTCGAATTACATAATTTTTAAACATAGTTTATATAATATGATTAATTGACATAAATAGAAGAAATATATGTCAAAGAGGTCAATGATATTTAATTCACTTAAGAACCATAATTTGCACCAAATTTTACGCTGTCACGATTCATTGAATAAAACCAAGTGAAAAGTTACGTAAAAAAGAAACCAATAATTTTATTGGCTTAAATAAAAAATCGAATATTACAAATAAGCGGAATGATTATGGATAACGTAGCTCAGCTAGAAACTGATACTAATTTCCAAAGCCGAAAGAAAATAACTTGGGGTGTTTTTAGTGTCCTGCTGTTATTTTTAGTTGCTGGCATCTTATATTATTTTTTTGTATACCGATTCTATCAATCTACTGATAATGCTTATGTACAAGCCGATGTCACTTGGGTAATGCCAAAGATTTCAGGCGAAGTGATGGAGTTATTAATTAACGATAATCAG
>ENA-OWOG01000331-OWOG01000331.1-gut-metagenome-genome-assembly--contig:-NODE-331-length-17507-cov-28.567355_pt1 | contig 17507 bp, 16 predicted proteins | sample MGYA00248249_ERZ651793 | MGnify/ENA primary metagenome ERZ651793 (study PRJEB26908, sample SAMEA4031700) | gut metagenome | biome: gut; feature: normal infant; material: stool | place: China | collected... | reverse complement strand
TTTAACTCATTTGGCTTTTTATTTAAGTTCGCAACAATGTTTCGTGCAATCGCAATGGCATGTTCATCATTTTCAGCTAAGTGGTCAGCTACACCTGAAAGTCGTGTGTGTACATCGCCACCGCCTAAATCTTCACTGCTTACCACTTCGCCAGTTGCAGCTTTTACCAGAGGAGGACCACCTAAGAAAATTGTACCTTGATTACGGACAATAATCGTTTCATCAGACATCGCTGGTACATACGCACCACCTGCGGTACAGCTACCCATTACCACGGCAATTTGGGCAATACCTAGGCTCGACATACGTGCCTGATTATAGAAAATACGCCCGAAGTGATCACGGTCTGGGAAAACCTCATCTTGCATTGGTAAATAGGCACCGCCTGAATCTACTAAATAAATACAAGGCAAGTGATTTTGTTCAGCAATTTCTTGTGCGCGTAAATGCTTTTTAACCGTAAGTGGGTAATACGTTCCACCTTTAACCGTTGCATCGTTGGCAACGATCATGCAAGTGATGCCGTTGACCTGACCAATACCCGCAATCACACCCGCAGCAGGAACATCATCTTCATAAACGTTGTACGCTGCCAATTGACCAATTTCTAAAAATGCCGTGCCGACATCAATCAGTTGATCAATACGTTCACGGGGTAAAAGTTTACCTCGAGCCAAATGTTTTTGACGGGCATTTTCACCACCGCCTAAAGCAATACGCTGGGCAACTTGTTTGAGATCTGTGACCAATGTTTGCATGGCTTGCTGGTTTGTTTTGAAGTCTTCGCTTCGAACATTAATCTTGCTTTGTAATTGGTTCATAAGATGCGTCCTTACTTATAATTATTATTTGGTTTCATTGAAAAGTTCGCGGCCAATCAGCATGCGGCGAATTTCAGAAGTTCCCGCGCCAATTTCATAAAGTTTTGCATCGCGCCATAAACGCCCAGCAGGGAATTCATTGATATAACCGTTGCCACCTAAAGTTTGAATTGCTTCACCCGCCATCCATGTTGCTTTTTCAGCAGCATATAAAATGACACTTGCGGCATCTTTGCGTAGGCTGCGGTCATGGTCAGCTTTGTCACATGCAGCACCAACAGCATAAACGAGAGCTTTACATGCCAACCATGTTGAATACATATCGGCAAGTTTGCCTTGCATAAGCTGGAATTCACCTAAAGCCTGACCAAACTGTTCACGTTGATGTAAGTAAGGAATAACGACATCTAAACAAGCATCCATAATACCTAAAGGGCCGGCACTTAAAACTGCTCGTTCATAGTCCAAACCACTCATGAGTACTTTAACCCCGTTACCCACACCACCAAGTACGTTTTCAGCAGGGACTTCTACATTGTCAAAGAATAGGGGGTAAGTGTTAGAGCCGCGCATACCGAGTTTGTCTAAGTGGTTGCCGTGACTAAAGCCTTTCATGCCTTTTTCAATCAAGAATGCGGTCATGCCTTTAGGGCCAGCTTGCGGGTCAGTTTTAGCGTAAACGACCAGCACATCTGCATCACCGCCGTTGGTAATCCACATTTTTGAACCGTTTAAAACAAAGTGATCACCTTTTTGCTCGGCGCGTAATTTCATGCTGACGACATCGGAACCGGCATTTGGCTCAGACATGGCAAGGGCACCAACATATTCACCGGAAATTAATTTTGGTAAATACTTTTGTTTCTGCTGCTCATTACCGTTACGGTTAATTTGGTTTACACATAAATTAGAATGAGCACCATAAGAAAGACCAATGGCTGCCGAAGCACGGGAAATTTCTTGCATGGCAATAATATGAGCTAAATAACCCATATTGGCACCGCCATATTCTTCAGAAACCGTCATACCTAAAAGGCCCATATCTCCGAATTTTTTCCAGAGATGTGCAGGGAATTTGTTGTCTTGATCAACTTGTTGGGCAATTGGTGCAATTTCCTTTGCACAAAATGCGGCTACCGAATCTTGAAGCGCAATTAAAGTTTCATCTAGACCGAAATTCAAGCTGCGTAGGTTCATGATATTTTCATCCTATTGGTTATATTTGTTGTCCATAAAATATTTTGTGGGTATTTGATAATTACCATACAATGATTTTTTGAAAAAGTGAATACAGATTCATAAAATGATTTACAATTCATTTTATTTGTTAGAGAATAAATTATGAGCTATAAACGATCGTCTTTAATGCAAGAGCGGATGGAACAAAATCGAAAATCGATTTTGAGTTCAGCCAGAAAAATAATTTCAGAGGGAGGGTTCAAAGATGCACAAATACAAACAATTGCAGAGCAAGCGGGTGTATCTAGTGGACTGGTTTATCGCTACTTCGATAATAAAAGCCAAGTGCTAATAGAAGTTTTGTCTGATGCCATTAATACAGAACTATTGGTGATTGAATCGATTACCGAAAGTGATTTATCGGCAAAGCAGAAATTACACAAGGCGGTGGCAACCTTTGTAAAACGGGCACTGAATAGTCCCCAGCTTGCATATTCACTCATGTTTGAACCCGTCGATTCAACGGTTGAACATGAGCGTTTTCGTGTGAAGCAATTGATTAAACAAAGTATTAAAAAAATACTTGCGGATGGAAATGCAAGTGGTGAGTTTGTCTTGGATGATTTAAACACAGCAGCACTTTGTGTAGTCGGTGCTATGACTTATGTGGTGGTTGAACCCCTAGACCCAGCTCAAAATACAAAGTTTGATCATGCGCATAAAGACTATTTTTCAAAACAGATTGCTGACTTTTGTGTGGATGCTGTGCAGAAAAAATAGGGCATATAAAGGATAAAACAACACAAAATAAGTAGTTTGGAAAAGTAGTTGCAGTAACAACAATTAGATCAGGTAAGAAGAGAATTAGAAGAATCAAGGAGAATGATTCAATGCAACAAGAACGGTTAAGCTACGCCTCGGGACCAAGTACACAACCCTTATTGGGTATGACCATTGGTGAACAATTTGATCAGGCCTGTCAGCAATATGCTGAAAAGGAAGCGATTGTCAGTTTTCATCAAAACAGACGATTAACCTATAAAGCTTTACAGGATGAAGTAAACGCTTTTGCTTGTAGCCTATTAAAATTGGGATTAAAAAAAGGAGACCGATTAGCGATTTGGTCACCTAACTGTGTGGAATGGACCATTACGCAGTTTGCAGCTTTTAAAGCAGGGATTATTTTAGTCAATCTAAATACAGCTTATAAAAGTCATGAGCTTGAATATGTGTTGAATAAGGTCTCATGCAAAGGATTGATTATTGCTTCTCAATTTAAAACGACGGATTACCAAGAATTACTCACAAAAATTGCCCCTGAGTTAACTACCTGTACAGATAAAGTGCTCAGTTCAGAGCGACTGCCACATTTAAAATTTGTCATTAAAATTGATGACCAACAACATACCGGTATTTATCGTTTTAGTGATTTACTAACTACACCAACTTCTGAACAGCTAGAACAATTAAAACAATTAGCCAGACAGCTCCAGTTTGATGAAACTATTAATATCCAATTTACCTCAGGTACAACAGGTAACCCGAAAGGGACCATGTTAACCCATCATAATATTTTAAATAATGGTTATTTTGTCGGTGAAGGCATTCGTTTAACCCTCCAAGATAAAGTCTGTATTTCTGTGCCATTGTTCCATTGTTTTGGCATGGTGATGGGAAATCTGGCGTGTGTGACACATGGGTCAACTATGGTCTATCCATCTGCTGTATTTAACCCTTTGGAAACTTTAAAAGCGATTCATCAAGAACGTTGTACGGCAGCTTACGGCGTACCAACCATGTTTATTGCAACCTTAGAGCATGAACAGTTTAATGATTTTGATCTGTCGAGCTTAAGAACAGGCATTATGGCAGGTAGTCCTTGTCCACGTGAAATTATGCAACGTGTTATAGACCGAATGCATATGTCTGAAATCACCATTTGTTATGGCATGACCGAAACCTCGCCAGTGAGTGTACAAAGCTCAGTAAACGATTCGATTGATAAGCGAGTAAGCACAGTTGGGCATGTCCATCCACATGTTGAAATTAAAATTGTCGATTTAGAAGGTCAAATTGTTCCGCAAGGGACTTTGGGTGAGCTATGCGTCCGTGGTTATTCAGTGATGGCTGGTTATTGGGGTGAAGAGGAAAAGACCCGTGAAGTGATTGATGCGGCTGGCTGGATGCATACGGGTGACATTGCCGAGATGGATCAAGACGGTTTTATTAAAATTAAAGGCCGTATTAAAGATGTCGTGATTCGTGGTGGGGAAAACCTCTTTCCAAAAGAGATTGAAGACTTTTTATATACTCATCCAGACGTAAGCGATGTACAAGTGATTGGCTTGCCAGATGCGAAATATGGTGAAGAACTTTGTGCATGCATTATTCTGCATGAGCATCACCAAGTCGATGAAGACAGCATCCGCCAATTTTGCAAAGAACACATTTCACACAACAAAGTGCCGCGTTATGTCCGATTCTTTAATGAGTTTCCAATGACTGCTTCTGGCAAAGCCCAAAAGTTTAAATTGCAGGAAATTATGCGAGCTGAACTTAATTTAACAGGAAATGTCTTTGACTAAATAAGTCAAAAGCTCGGTCAAAGTGCAGCAAAGGAAAATCGAAATACGGTTTAAATAGAGGACACGCAAAATGGCAAAAGACTTTAATAGCCCTAAAGTAGTCGAAGGATATGATGTGCATATTCGTAAATTAATTCCGGGCTATGAAGTGATCCACCAACAGGTGGATGCCATTTTGCAGTCGGTGTTGCCACCAGATGCTCATATCTTAATTGTGGGCTGTGGTACGGGTTACGAACTCGATTATTTACTTAAAAGACATCCAAACTGGCAATTCACAGCGGTTGATCCATCTTTAACCATGCTGCAAAAAGCTCAGGAGCAGGTGGAGATTTTAGGTAAATCTACCCAAGTCACTTTTGTTCACGGTGAAACTTCAGCTTTACCTCTCGAGAGTTGCTTTGATGCTGCACTTTCTATTCTTGTGGCTCATTTTATTGCAGATGACATAAAACCAGCCTTCTTTAAGGATATTTATAAGCGCTTAAAAGAAAAGGCGCCTTTACTTACCTATGACCTCATGACTTGTGTAAATCCACAACAGCTTCAAGCATTACGTTATTTGTGTTTGGCTCAAGGGTTAACAGAAGAACAATGTCAAAAAATGTTGGAGCGTATGGCGGAGGACTTTTTTAGTTTAACGACTGAAGGATATATAAAACTTTTGGAAGAGACAGGCTTTGACAGCGTACAACCATATACGCAAATTTTGACTTATCAAGGGTTTATTGCAAAAAAATAATACTATTGGGGAATATAAATAAAGGTTTAAAACCGAATATTCTCAATCTGGAAGAGAATATAAAAAATGGAAAATTAAAAAGTTGCTTTTGCTGCACTAGGGAGGGTGGATCTAAAAAATATGAGGGAACGTCTTTCTTGTGAAAGAAAGGCAAATTTTCAAGGATCTATTTTAGATAGGTACATAACAAAAAGGATGTCGAGACTTTTAAGACTACTTAAAGGTCTAAAGGAAAATTTCATGATGAAAATTTTAAATACAACGGTTCAAAAAAGCTTGTTGGCAGTTTCTGTGACTCTGCTTATGTCTTCTGCTTTTGCAGACCAGGTAAACCCTGAAATAGAGCAACTTCGCCAAGAAATAAAAGAACTACGAGCTATGCTACAAATTAATATGGAGGCTCAAAAATCTTTAGCTCAAAAAAGAGTAGAACAAGCTGCTCCTGTAGTTACTCAAGCTCCACAACCTATACAGCAAACATTAACTAAATCTGGTGCAGAATTTAACTTATACGGTTATATACGAGCAGATGCTTCTTATCAAATTAAGGGCGCATCTACCATGTATAACAATATTAGTGGCGTTCCTCTTGAAAATACGCCAGAAGAATCTGCACAGAAAGACCAGTTGCACAGTACTGTGTATGTGACACGCTTCGGATTGAATTTTAAAACACCTACAGCCGTTGGTGATGTAGGCGGAAAGTTAGAAATGGACTTTTTTGGGGCGGCTACACGTGATCAGTTTCGGATACGTCATGCCTATTTAACTTTTGATAAATGGCTTATTGGTCAAACATGGTCGACATTTATTGCCCCTGAATATTACCCAGAAACAATTGATGCGGGTACATTTGTAGGTAGTGCATTATTAAGATCGCCGCTTGTTCGCTATAGCGATAACTTAACGGCAAATACAAGTTTTGCAGTATCAGTTGAAGACCCGAAATATACTGCGGCAACAGATCCAGATAATAAAATGCGTTTACCTGCTTTAGTCGGACGTTTAAATCATAAATTTGCCAATGGTTCGATGCTTTCAGGCCGTAGTTTTGTTGCAGAAAAAAGAACTAACAATGATAGCGAGTGGGCGTGGGGGGTAGGCTTGGGCGGTAAATATCAAATTACCCCTGATACATTACTTAAAGCCGATTATTACCATGTCAAAGGTGATGGACGTTTCTTGCTATGGAGTAACAGTGGCTATGCAATAGATGATCAAAACAATATGCATAGCAATGAATTTGACACGGTTTCTTTAGGTATCACTCATCAATTTACACCACAAATTCGCTCCACTTTAGGCTATGGCTATATGAAGGCTAAAGATGATAACCGTTTTGCCGAATTACAGCGTACGAGTACCACCCAAAACAAACAGCTTTGGCAAGGTTGGGTGAATGCACTTTATAACCCGTATAAGCCGATTACTTTGGGTATCGAATATGTTTATGGGGAACGAGAAACATTTGATAATCGTAACGGGATTGATAACCGCTTCAACATGATAGCGAGTTATGATTTTTAAATAAGCAGCCCCATCATGTGAAGATTTCACCTGATGGGGGGAATCATTAATTTTTAATAATTTGATCTAAATCTACCAATTCTGCCATATGCTGATTGCCTCGATCATTAGGATGTAAATGATCTCCAGAATCATAAATTGGATTTAATCGATTGGGATGTTTTGGATCTTTTAGGCCTTCATCAAGATCAAGCACACCATCAAAGGTATGGCTAGTTCTCATCCAGTGGTTAATGCGCTGACGTAATTGATCTTTGTTGGGTTGATAATAATTATCTAAAGGGGTATTAGGTAAAGCACCAGAGAACGGAAGTAAGGTTGCACCAATCACCTGAATATTATGTTTATGGGCCTCACTTACAACACGTTGATAACCTTGAGTGAGCGCCTCAAAAGAAGGTATTTGCTGTTTAGGTGCAAAAGCTGTACCGGGCCATGAAATGTCATTGATACCGACCAAAACAATTAAAGTTTTAACGCCTGAATATTGAAATATCTCACTGTTTAAACGTTTTAAAACGCTATCGCCCATACCATCGGTAAGTAATCGATTTCCTGAAATTCCGCTATTAATCACGGCTACATGGTGTGCTGATAAACGCTTAGCTAAAAAATCGGTCCATCTGCTATTAGCGTCTAAAGTCGCAGTTGCACCATCGGTAATTGAGTCTCCAACAACTGCAACTACATGAGCCTTTTGTTTGGGTTTTACCTCTATTGCAGACAGTAATAACCGTGCCGTCGTTGTTTTGGCATCGATTGGTGTAGTTAAATTTGTTGTCTGATTTCCTCTAATCAGCCAACTGGTTTGTTTGGCATCCCAATGAAATGTTTTAAACGTTGTAGGCTTTTGAATAAAGCTATTCACCACCAATTGAGCATGATCGGGTACAGGCAACTGAATTGGATCACTTATGAGTTGTTTGCCAGGTAAAATTCTTGCTTTAAGTTGACCAGAAAAATAAACGGGATAGGTGCTCTTAGATTTTAGAGTTACTGCGTTCGCTAAACCAATCGTTGTTTGATCGATATAAAGTGGCTGTTTACCATATTGATTGGTAAAAACGAGCCGAACAGCTTCACCGCCCAAACTAATTTTGCTCATTTGTCTAATAGTCTGATTAGATACTTGCTCTGGAATGAGTGTTGGAAAAACGAAGTCTTTATTCCAGACTTTTTGAGGGCTCGCAGACCAAGTGGTAATCCATTGGCTGTTTTCTACATCAGCTTGTGCAAAGCTCGTAATTAAAACCAAAGAAAATAGGGTAGCTTGATAAAGTTTCATCTCAAGAACTCTTTAAAACGAATTAAAGGTATCTTGAAACAAATTGATGCCTTGTTATAGCGGTCTAAGCGGAATAAGATCTGTGAATACAATTCATAAATAAATTTTGCTATGTCTTATTTTGATATCAATCGTTCTGGCGAGTTAGCAATTTTTATACGGGTGGTCGAGCTTGGAAGTTTTTCAGCGGTAGCAAGAGCATGTAACATGACGCCGTCTGCCGTAAGCAAGTTAATTTCTCGTCTAGAAAAAAGATTGGGTGTCAGGTTACTCAATCGTTCAACACGTCAGTTTCAGCTTACCAGTGAAGGATGCCAGTTTTATGAGCAAGGCATTCAAATACTCAATGACTTGGACGAACTGGAACAATCGGTTACCGCAAATCATATACCGAAAGGGCGAATTAGAATCCATACCAGTTTTTCATATTGGATACACTTTTTATTGCCATGCATTAGTTTGTTTAATCAACGTTACCCGGAAATTGAATTAGAAGCTCATTTGAGTGATGAAGTAATTAATTTGGTTGAACAAAGAATTGATGTTGCGATTCGAACAGGACCTTTGAAAAGCTCCAATTTGGTGGCCCGCTCACTCGGTAGTACACATAAAGTTTATGTATGTTCATCCGCATACATTGAACAGCATGGTTGCCCCGAACATCCAGATGAACTACATGAACATCAGCTTTTAGATGTAAGTTATAAACGCCAGAACAAAACCTGGTTATTTAAAAAAGCAACTCAGGAAATCAGCCTAAACCCCTCTAAAGTTTTAAAAGTAAACCATGGCGAAGCAATTTTACAGTTAGCACTGGCAGGTGCCGGTATAGCTCAACTAAATGAATTCCAGATTCGAAATGCTTTACAGCAAAAACAACTCGTCAAAATTCTTGAAGATTGGAATATTCATGCTTCTGAAGAATTTCATGCTGTCTGGATTGGCCACGATAAGTATGTTCCTAATCGCGTACGTAAATTCTTGGATTTTTTGGTAGAGCATGCCTCTATAAATTAGTTTAGTGTTTGCTCGCACTTAATTGGCACTGCTGCATTGTTTGATTCATGGTTTCTACAAAGTTCATTTTTGCATCAATATTTTGCAAACTTAATTTTGGTAAACTTTCTACAAATTGAGGTGAATAATGCTGCTCTAAAGAATTATAAATACAATTACACGCTGAAAGGTCATGTCCGGCCCATACACAACGCGTATTAAATTCATTTTTACTCATTGGCCTGCACCCCATCAAATTTAAAACACCTATTGTCAGAAGGCTCACCAAAACAAAACGATAGAGAAAAAACATTCTTGTTACTCTTCATGGGTTGTTGTTATCGTTAAGTGATGTTGATAGAAGTTTTAATATTTATGTGATTTTGAATACATAAAACTTCTGCCCCAATCTTGTATATCAAGATGGGTACACAAAAAGATTAAGTAAAAATTTTTCGAACTCTATAGTGTGTAGTTCTTTTAAACAGAGGATGAGAAAGAACTCTAAGAAATGACTGCTTGAGTGAAAGATGTTGAATGTAAGTAGGTTTAATAAAAGAATTTAAAAAATATAGAATAATAGTCATGAGTGACTCCTTGGTTAAAAGAAGTTATGCCCACTCATTGCTCATTATTATGGTGGCGAAACGAAAGAGGGTTAGCAGACTGATACCTAAGAAACCAGCACACCCAAGGGTGTCCCACTCCCGTTCCTCCATCAAAGGCACGAGGGGCATCACACCAAAAAACGTGTTTTTAGTGCACTTAGGTAGACGGTCTGCTAAAACCGACTGACAAAATTGGTCAGCGCGAGCATCATAAGCTGAGCATTGTGGTGGGTCAATTGCAAAAATAAAAGATTGATTTATATAACTTGATATAAATATTTCACTGTTTTTATTTAGAAAATAGAAAAATTAAAAAATATAATATGAATATAAATAATTTTAATATAAGTCACATTATTATTTTTTAATCTTATATATCAAATATTTATTAATTGTTTATTTGTATAGTATATCAATATCTCTAATTAGGTGTGTTGTTTGGCTAAACTATTTAATAATTCGAATTTTATAACATGACCTGAGCCTCCTAAACACTGCTTGCCAAAAAATAACCAAAATATCAATTGCAAGAAATATAATTTTATTAATCATAATTTTTGGTTTTTACAAAAGCTTGCATAATCTACAAAAGTTAAGAGAACCACTGCGGTAGGCCAACATAAGATAATGTTATTCATAAACCTACATTTTAATATTTATAAAGGTGATTTAAATGGTAAGAATCGTTTGTGCAGTAAGTATGGTGTTGGCAATTGCTATGGGTATGAGTGCTTGCCAAGATCGTAATTCAAAAAATGATGGCATGCATGAAGCAAGTGATCCAGCCACATCTCATGACATGAATAAAAACTCGTAATAGATTAGCTTCTTTCAAAAGCCTACTTTATTAGTAGGCTTTTTTAATCGTTATTTTATATAAAAAATATAATTTAATAATAATGAAATATATAAAAATATAAAATTAATCAAATATTTATTTTGTTTTTACAATTTGGAGAATTTGTTGTTACCGTTTTGTTGCAATCTTAAGTTACCGTTTCAAAAAGTTAATAAAACAAACACAATAGCTTACTTATATTCATCCAAAATTCATTTTAGTAAGAGCGAACTATAAAAGGTAAGGATATGCCCCAATATTTAAAAATAGCTGAGAAAATATATCAAAATGTTAAAGAAAAAAAAGGCTTTACGGATGATCCGATGGAAGATCTTAATAATTTGATGATTGAACTCAGACAAGAAATAAAGGGGACAAAATTAAAGCTTTTATATAATTATATTGATTTTGCCGAAATACTCATTAAACCTTTGCAAGAGTCAAAAATTAAATTGGATTTAAGTCTTATTCCTAAAAGTAAAAATACTCAGGAGTTTGTACTTTGGCTTGCTGGTTTTATTGAGCGAATTACCACAGGTGGACAAGAAAAATTACCTCCAATTCGAGCTAAAATTACTTTACCCGCCTATGCCTATGAAGAAACTTACCCTTCGCAGAAAAAGCCTGTAAATAATGGGGAAGAAATAATTGAATATTTTAAGAAAAATCAAAGTTAATTTTGATGAAAGGCCTGACCTGATTATCTAGTCAGGCTTTATTTTTGATAAGACCGCTATGATGAGTAATATTTAAGGTAGTACGTATGTTTGTATATTTTACAGATGGAACTTGCATTAATGATTCTGAGATTTATGGCGTAAAAGCCAAGTATGAGCAAAATAAGTATGTAGTAGAAGTTACTATTAAGCCGACACATGTACTCGCTACAGCACCGAGCGTACAATTTAAAAAAGAAGTTTTTGATGATCCAAATTCAGCAAATCAATATCTTAGTCATAATTTTAATATGCCACCATTTTTTTAATGCTCATAATTTTAGGACAATAAAAAAGCCTATTTCCCAGGGCCAATAGGAAATAAGCTTATAGCTATGGACCTTTTGAGGATATTACATATCATCCCATGCATCTTTAATCGCTTGTTTAGCGTGTTCCCATTTTAGGCGGGACTCAGCTTTTAGTTCTTCCCATTTTTGCTGCAAGCTGCCTTCCATATCTTCAAACTGAGTTCCTTCTTTAGATTCAGAACGAGCTCGATGACCAAGTTCATAAGCTGCAGAGAAATCACGATCATAATCTAGATCTGGTGTAGTTAATTGCGCTTCTTGATAATAAGGTCGAGTAAGATAGCTTTCGCGCCAGCGAGAGTCAGAATAGTTATGATCGCCAGCTACCAATTGAGCATGATCTGTATTTTGATCTGTCATCAGAATTCCCTCATATTTTATTGAATTTTATGCTTATATTTTGATTTAGGAAGGTGAGGTCACCTTCCTAAATGATCGACCGCATCAAAGAACAACTACAAACGATTAACGTTGTTGGTTGTTATTTGAGTTTTGTTGGCCAGAATCTTTTTGATTAGATCCTTGTTGTTGGCCGCGGTTATCATTTTGCTGTTGTTGCTGGTTATTTTGTTGCTGTTGATTACGGTTGTCATTTTGCTGTTGTTGTTGCTGCTGATTATTGCGTTGATTTGCTTGATTATTAGTAGTGCTCATTTTTAATACCTCATATCAATTATGACGATGTGTTTTATCTGAGAGCTTCAGATAGGGTTATTAAAACATGTAGAGTTTAAATGTGTAGGGTAGGGGTGTTACCCTATATTTAACTGTAAACTTAAAATTTATAAATTTTAAATAAATTGCTGATTTTTAATGTATGTAATTTTAAGTCATAAACATTATTAATATGAACATTTAAAAAATTACATTTCAGCACATAATATTTAAGAAAGATAATAAATATTTCTAAATGTATATTTGTTAACTTTTATATAAAATTAACGCCTTTTGTCTTCCAATATAATAAGTTTTATATCTTGAGTAACATAGTAAATCAACTTTCTTAGTTTTAAAAAGGCAGGCCCCCTTAAAACACGTCTAAAATTATAAAAATTATTTTTATAATATATTGAGTAAAAGAAAGTACCTACAGGTTTTTCTGGTGTTTCAGAGCCACCTTTTTTCAAAAGACCTGTGCAGGCAACATACAGGTCGGCATGTAAAAGTTCTTTACCTTTATTAATCATTTCAACAGTCACTTGCATTGATTCTGCAGTATATTTTTCAATAAGCTCTTCTGAAATATGTAAGGTATTTTCCTTTACGCGAAGGTCGTAACTCACAAGGCTTCCAATCAGAATATCGCCTGAATAAGGACTTAAAGAGAAACGATAAGCAAGGTAACCCGCAGAGGCGCTTTCAAAAAATGCAATTTTAATTTTTTCCTTTGCTAATAATTCGCAACATTTATTGAACATTTTAATTCTCCCTACAATTGTTTTTAAAATGTTATAAAACTATTTAATTGTTTGCTTTGTTATTTTTTTAATGTTTATAATTTTGATGGTGAAGTTAATGTAAAATTGGATTAAGTTTTGCAAATTTTATATAAAAACAGCAGCTTAAATAATACTAAAAGTTTAAATGTAATTTTGCGTTATTTTATATGTCTATGAATTTCTTAGATTTATTGTATTTACCTTGTTTTTTAATAACGCAAAATAACAAACTTAAAACTCGATTATAGTTAGGGTGACGTATGGTAATTGATATCTCACAAACGGAGAATGAAAATGCCTGTTGTAGTGAAAAAACGATTATTAGACTTATTACAAGATAATCAACAAAATTATTATGAATTGTTTGTTTTTTTCCTTGATCCTGATGTTTCCAGCTTTGAGAAAGAGAGAAAGGCTAGAGATTTTCTTGTTAAAGAGATAGATAAACTAGAGATGAAGGAAATAGATTTTCCTTCGGATATCAATTCAATTAAGGCATGGTGTGAAAACGATAATAAAAAAAATTGTCAGGAATTTCAGGCATATTTAAATCGTAGACAATCTGGTCAAGATAGAGAGTATTTTAAGAACGTCGCTCAGGCATTTGAGTTTTTAATAAAGGTATCTCCAACCAAAAAAGTAGACGGTGCATGGCTATATAGCTCAGTGCATTACTGGAATGATCCTATTTTTCATGAATTAATTATTACTTATCTCGAAGAGCTTGGGTTAGGTGAGCCAAAAGCAAACCATGTCTGTATCTATGATGACCTTTTACGCAGTCTAGGGCTAGACAGTTTCGATCTGCTTTTAGAAGACGAGTATTATCATCAAGCAGTTGTGCAGCTTGCTCTGGGTTATGCACCTCCTGAGTTTATTCCCGAGATTGTGGGTTTTAATTTAGGCTATGAGCAGTTACCACTGCATCTTTTAATTTCGAATTATGAGCTTGCTGAATTAGGTATTGATTCTAAATACTTTAATCTTCATATCACTATCGACAATATTGACAATGGTCATGCCTATAAAGCCATTAAAGTTATCGAAGATATTTATAATAAATATAGAGATAAAGAACTCTTCTTGACCAAGCTAAAACGTGGTTTTGCCCTTAATAATCATGGGGTATCCTCTTCAAATATTATAAAAAATTTAAATACTGAAGACTTTGTCCATAGAATTTTCAAAAGAAAGGCGCTTGTCGGTCAGTTAATTCATAACGAAACCAGACAGTTTGGGTGCAAGACCATTAATCAATGGTTATCAAATCCCGATGACATTGCAGGTTTAATCACTCATTTAACTGAACACAAATGGATTAAGTTTAATACCGACCCTGAACAGAGCGTATTCTGGCGAATGATTAATGAAGAAAATGGAAAAATGTTTGGGGTGTTTAACCCTGTAGAGCGCCAAATTATTCATGACTGGATTGCTGGTAGTGATCATTCTTCTAACTTCTTGGCATACAGCAGAGAACTAAAGAATAGCCAACGTATTCAGGATTATCTATTTAGTTATATCTCGGATGGCGAACTTGATGCACTACAAGAGCGCGTCCAACAATCAAGTGACCTTGCCATAAAGATCTGCAAACTTACTCCGTTTCTTGCCCCAGATTCTCATCATAAAAGTATTGGTCTTTGGAGTACTCGTAAATACGTAGAACTCCTTTTTCCTTATTTAGGTACGTTTAAAAACTAGTTTTATAAACGTTTTCTACTTCAACCCCAAGTTTAACTTTCAAAAACATAGGTAATGGACATGAACGACAATACTAAATCAACCAATAAAACAAGTGAAATGGCTGGTGCCGATGCAGCAAATAAAGCCAATACTACCCAGAAAACTGAACAGTTAGACACAGTTAGAGATGATGCAACTAATGAAGCTTTAACCACAAATCAGGGGGTTAAAATAGCGGATAACCAAAATAGCTTAAGAGCGGGTATTCGTGGCTCGACTTTATTGGAAGATTTCATTTTAAGAGAAAAAATCACCCACTTTGACCATGAGCGTATACCTGAGCGTATTGTGCATGCGCGTGGTGTAGGGGCACATGGTTATTTTCAGGCATATGAAGGAAACGAACGTTTAACCAAAGCTGGATTCTTGACAGACCCAACTATTCAGACGCCTATATTTGTACGTTTTTCAACAGTCCAAGGGCCTCGTGGTTCAGCCGATACTGTCCGTGATATTCGCGGTTTTGCCATTAAGTTTTATACCCAAGAAGGTAACTTCGACTTGGTAGGAAATAACGCACCTGTCTTTTTTGTGCAAGACGGGATTAAATTTCCAGACTTTGTACATGCGGTAAAACCTGAACCGGACACAGAAATTCCAACGGGTGCAACTGCGCATGATACTTTCTGGGATTTTGTGTCTTTAGTGCCCGAGTCAGCACATGCTGTAATTTGGGCAATGTCAGACCGTGCGATTCCTCGTAACTTACGTTCGATCCAAGGGTTTGGTGTTCATACGTTCCGTTTAATTAATGCTGAAGGTAAATCACATTTTGTGAAATTTCACTGGACACCAAAACAAGGTTTAAGTGCGCTGGTATGGGATGAAGCTCAAAAACTTGCAGGTAAAGACCCGGATTTCCACCGTCGTGATCTTTATGAAGCAATTGAGCACGGTTTTTATCCAGAATGGGAACTCGGCGTGCAGATTGTCGAAGAAGAAGATGAAATGAACTTTGACTTCGATTTGCTGGACCCAACAAAAATTATTCCTGAAGAATTAGTTCCTGTTACGCCAATTGGCCGATTTGTTTTAAATAGAAATGTAGATAACTTCTTTGCTGAAACAGAGCAGGTTGCTTTCTGTCCGGGTCATGTAGTACCTGGTATTGATTTTACAGATGACCCACTTTTACAAGCACGTCTATTTTCATACACAGATACCCAGTTAAGCCGTTTAGGTGGACCAAACTTCCACCAAATTCCGATTAACAAACCTGTGTGTCCATTCCATAACAATCAACGTGATGGTATTCATCAGCATACCATTCATAAAGGACAGGCTGCATATCAACCAAACTCAATTGATGGAAATTGGCCAGTAGAAACACCGCCAGCGGCATCAAATGGTGGTTTTGAAAGTTATCCTGAAAAAATTAGTGGCCATAAACTTCGTCAAAGAAGTGAGACGTTCTTTGATTATTTCTCTCAACCACGACTTTATTACAAAAGCCTTGCACCGCATGAACAAAAACATGTGGTCGATGCCTATACTTTTGAATTAAGTAAAGTTCAAAGAAAGTATATTCGTGAGCGTCAAGTTCAACAAATTTTGGCTAATATCGACTTAGATTTGGCACGTCAAGTAGGGGCAAATTTAGGTATTGAAGTGCCTGACTTAACCCTAAATTATAAGAAAACAGCAGTTGAAAAATCTGCCAAGTTATCTTTTTTAGCTTTCCCACCTGAAGATATTCAAGGTAGAAAAGTTGCCGTACTTATCCATAACATGGTGAAGTCTGATGCATTGGAGGCTATTAAAAACTGGGCAATTAAAGAAGGCGTAATCCTTCACTTACTAGCGCCGAGCTTGGCTCCAGTAAAAGATCATAAAGATAACGTTATTGTGGCTGATGGCATGCAAATGTCTGAGCCTTCAATTGCCTATGATGCGGTAATTATTCCGGATGGCGATAACCTAAATACGGTTATGCAAGACGGGGTAGCTCGCCATTACTTACTCGAAGCTTATAAGCACTTAAAGCCAATCGTATTTTTAGGTAATAAATCTGATTTGCTTGAACCATTAGGTTTAGTGGCGGATGAAGGAACTTTAATTGAAGATGAGTTCCAGCATGTTGCGGAAAAATTTAAGAACCTGATTAAAGCACACCGTGTTTGGTCACGAGAACAAATAGCCGCACATGTACCGGCTTAAATAAAAAAAGCCCTGAAAGTTTAAACGCTTTCAGGGCTTTTTCTAACTTATATCATTAGCCATTAACAATTTGACCGCCATTTACATGAATAACCTGACCTGTAATATAACTTGCATCATCTGAGGCAAGGAAAAGATAAGCAGGGGCGACTTCACTTGGCTGACCCATTCTACCCATTGGGGTATCTTTACCAAACTTTTCGACAGTCTCGGCATCGAAACTACTTGGAATAAGGGGAGTCCAGATTGGGCCTGGTGCAACACCATTTACACGAATACCTTTTTTCTGCTTCATTAAATTGTTCGATAGACTACGAGTAAAAGAGGTAATTGCACCTTTAGTACTTGCATAGTCAATCAACTCATCATGACCTTGGTAACTGGTAATACTGGTGGTGTTAATAATGCTATCGCCTTCCTCCATATAAGGAATGGCTTCTTTGGTTAAATAAAACATGGCAAAAATATTTGTTTTAAATGTTTTTTCTAATTGTTCATTACTAATACTTTCAATTTCTTTTTGTTGATATTGCACACCCGCATTATTTACTAAAATA
>ENA-OWOG01000327-OWOG01000327.1-gut-metagenome-genome-assembly--contig:-NODE-327-length-17962-cov-40.241990_pt1 | contig 17962 bp, 18 predicted proteins | sample MGYA00248249_ERZ651793 | MGnify/ENA primary metagenome ERZ651793 (study PRJEB26908, sample SAMEA4031700) | gut metagenome | biome: gut; feature: normal infant; material: stool | place: China | collected... | reverse complement strand
TAGCCATGTCTAAAGCCATAATTTAAGCCGCTCGACATAGAAGCAATAGCCCCTGCTCCCGGAGAAATACTAATGACCCAACAGGCCAACATATAAGCAAACCAAACTTGCAAAGACATAGCGAAAATAGGCAATAAAAGTGGAATTATACCGTTTTATAAAGCTATCGTGGTGATAATTCAAACAATAAAATCAATAAATAGACTACTAACGGCTCTTCGCATCAGGCACAATAATTGAAGCTCATACTAAATTATAATTGAGGAGAGATCTTCTAATGACTGCTCAATCTGTCATTTTGCCATTACCATCTAATCATGCCCGTTTTATTGTTCTTCGTTTAAAAGATTTAACAATTGCTGAATTAAAAGAACAACTCGAAGCTTTATTCGAAACACGTGACCGTCTCATTACTCAGCATTCAGACGCGCAAATCAAAACAGCAGTCGCTTTTGGTCCAGAACTTTGGAAACAACTTTACAGTCAATCTCCTGCTGGCTTTAAACAACTTGAACCAGAAAATGGTGCATTCAATATGCCTGTCGTACCAGCTGATGTGCTTATTCACATTGCCAGTATGCGTTCAGATATCTGTTTTGCATTAAGCCAAGCATTTTTTGAAGGTATTAAAGATAAAGTTGAAGTTCTAGATGAACGTGTTTGTTTCCGTTATTTCGATGGTCGAGATATTACAGGTTTTATAGACGGTACTGAAAACCCTCAATTCCCAGATGACCGCGCGGAAACCGCTCTGCTTCCAGAAAGTGCTGGAGTATTTGCAGATGGTAGTTTCATATTTGCACAGCGCTATGCACATGACTTGGAAAAATGGAAAAAACTTAAAGTCGATGCACAAGAAAACGTCATGGGCCGTACCAAGCTTGAATCTATTGAATTAGATGATGATGTTAAACCGGAAAATGCCCATGTCGCTCGTACTGTCGTTGAAGATGAGGAAGGCGAAGAAATGGAAATCCTACGTCACAGCTTACCTTATGGTGACGGTCGAGGTGATCAAGGTTTATTCTTCATTGCTTACACTAAAGACCTGAGCATTATTGATGCGATGTTAAAGCGCATGTTTGGTACAAGTGGGGATGGCATCCATGACCGCTTATTGCACTTCGTGACACCACTTGACGGGGCATATTACTTTGCACCAAGTGAAGAACTATTAGAAGAAATTTTAGTGGCTTAAAAGAAAAAAAGAGGAGCTTAAGCTCCTCTTTTCACATTCTCATTCTTAGAAAGGAATACGTTTATATTTACGGTATTCTGGTTTCCAGAACGATTGATCAATCTTCTGCTTAAGCAAATCATCACTAATAGTTACAGCCACACCATCTGCCATTGCAGCTTTTGCCACTTCAAATGCGATCACTTTAGACACTTGTTGAATTTCACCTAAAGGTGGCAATAAATCAGCTTGTGGATCTTTCAGCAACGGTGAACAGTCTGCTAAAGCACTACTTGATGCCATGAGCATGTTTTCTGTAACGCGTTTAGCGCCTGATGCTACTACACCTAAACCAATACCAGGGAAGATATATGAGTTGTTGCACTGCGAAATATTATAAAGCTTGCCGTGATGATTTACAGGTGCAAATGGGCTACCCGTTGCAATTAATGCTTTACCTTCAGTCCATTCCACAATATCCGCTGGTACTGCTTCTACACGCGAAGTCGGGTTAGATAACGGCATCACAATTGGTCGTTCACAATTGGCAGCCATGGTCTTAATGATTTCTTCAGTAAATAGGCCCGGCTGACCAGAAACACCGATTAATACTGTAGGCTTGGCATTTTTAACAACATCAAGCAGTGAAATCACTTCTTCAATATTGCCCCATTGGTCTACTACTTCAGCTTTTTGAGCTAACTTACGTTGGAAGTCTAATAGGTTTGGCTGATTTTCAGTAATCAAACCAAAACGATCTACCATGTAAACACGAGCACGTGCTTCAGCATCGGTTAGACCTTCTGAAACCATTTGTGCAACGATTTGCTCTGCAATACCACAACCAGCTGAACCTGCACCTAAGAAAGCAATTGTTTGGTCTTTTAATTGTTTACCTGCTGCACGGCTTGCAGCAATTAAACTACCAACAGAAACCGCTGCTGTTCCTTGAATATCATCATTGAAACAACAAATTTTATCGCGATATTTTTCTAAAAGTGGCATCGCATTTTTTTGTGCGAAATCTTCAAACTGGATGAGTGCTTTTGGCCAGCGACGTTTTACAGCTTCAATCACCATATCTACAAAGTCATAATACTCATCACCACTAATACGTGGTTGACGCCATCCCATGTAGATCGGGTCATTTAATAATTGAGGGTTATTCGTTCCTACATCGATTGTGATTGGCAATGTGTAAGCAGGGCTAATACCACCACATGCGGTATACAGCGAAAGTTTCCCAATTGGAATACCCATGCCGCCAATGCCTTGGTCACCAAGACCTAAAATACGTTCACCATCCGTAATCACGATGACTTTGACATTATTTTTATTAACGTTTTGCAAAATATCATCAATCACATCACGATCTGGATATGAAATGAAAACACCACGATGACGGCGATAAATATCAGAGAAACGTTGACATGCCTCACCCACAGTTGGCGTGTAAATAATTGGCATCATCTCTTCAAGATGATTTTCAATTAAGTGGTAGAACAGAGTTTCGTTGGTATCTTGGATATTACGTAAATAGATGTGCTTATTAATATCATCATTGAAAGCACAATATTGCTGATAAGAGCGTTGGCTTTGCTCTTCGATAGTTTCAATAATATGTGGAAGTAACCCGTGTAAATTAAAGTTACTTCTTTCTTCTTGAGTGAAAGCGGACCCTTTATTCAAAAGGGGTAACTCTAAAAGTGTATAGCCTGCATAAGGGATATAAAGGGGATGTTTACTTGGGTGACCTGATATCATTGCCTATCTCATTTTCCAGCTTAGAACTCAGAAAAGTACAGTTTCAGCACTCTCTAAAGCTCGTTGTATGCGTAAGCTTAAGACTATTTAATACAAAATAGGTATTTTAAACTGTGATATTGAAATTGAATACTATTTAGAAAAAACATATAACAAAATTAATATTAAAAATTAATTACTTACATTTTTCATCTTTTTAAATCTATTCTTTCTTAACTCTATATCTGGCTTAGAATCTTATATTTTTGCCTTGTATTACATTTTCATAAAAAATACCAAGTGTTTTACTATCTTATAATTTCAAAAATATTGCATAGAAAGCTTGAATTTACTTGTTTTTAGAATTTTACTAATTTTATTTTTTAATATTTACGAAAAAAATAGTTCTCGGAAACTTCATGAAAGAAATTAAATGAAAGCGTTAAATGCACTCCCCTAACTCATAGGAAATTTGCTATATTTGACGTTTTTCTGCGACATCTATTTTCGATTGATATGAATACGGCAATACAAGCAGCTCTCGACCATGCAGTGCAAACCCTTCAGCAAGAAGGTGTGCTTCCTTCGGATTGGAATAATTCAAGCAATTTAACACGCACCAAAGACCGAAGCCATGGCGATTTTGCTTCTAATATTGCCATGATCGGCTCTAAAGCTGCTGGTATGAAACCACGCGATTTAGCTGAGAAAATTCTAGCAGCGCTACCAGAAGTTGCAGACATCAGCAAAGCTGAAATTGCAGGCCCTGGTTTTATCAATTTCTTTTTAAATGCAGATCAACGTTTTGCAATTCTTGACCAGATTCAGGCTCAAAAAGAAAGCTTTGGTCGTAGCCAATCAAATGCAGCTAAAAAGATTCAAGTTGAATTCGTTTCTGCAAACCCGACGTCTAGCCTACACGTAGGTCATGGCCGCGGGGCTGCTTATGGTATGACTGTTGCAAACTTGCTTGAAGCAACAGGTGCTAAAGTTGATCGTGAATATTATGTAAATGATGCTGGCCGTCAAATGGATATTTTGGCGACTTCTACTTATTTACGTTATTTGGAATTACTTGGACAAAACCTTGTATTCCCTAAAAATGCATATCAAGGCGATTACGTTAAAGAAATCGCACAAGGCATCATTGATAAAGATGGCGATGCTTACGTTCGTGAAGTTGCGAATGTTTATAAAGATGTACCAGAAGACGTGCAATATGCTGAAGAGCTAGATAGCGAAGGCAACAAAGTCGTATTATCTGGCGACAAAGAAAAGCATATTGATGGCCTAATTGCCAATTCACAACAATTATTAGGTGAAGGCTACCGCGTATTCCATCAAGCCGCACTCCATGCCATTTTAGATGATATTAAAGATGACCTTGCTGACTTCGGCGTAACCTTTAACCAATGGTTTAGTGAAGCATCTCTTAGCGCAAAAATTGACGAAGCGTTAGAAACACTGAATCAACGCGGCTTCTTATATGAAAAAGATGGCAACATCTGGTTTAAATCGACTGAATTTGGTGATGAAAAAGACCGTGTTGTGAAGCGCCGTAATGGTCAAACAACTTACTTTGCATCTGACATTGCATATCACTTAAACAAACTACAACGTGGTTATACTGACCTTGTTGATATTTGGGGTTCTGACCACCACGGTTATATCTCTCGCGTAAAAGCTGCGATTGATGCAATGGGTTATGACTCGAAAAAATTAACTGTTCTTTTAGTTCAGTTCGTAAGCTTATGGCGTGGTGGTGAGATGGTTCAAATGTCATCTCGTTCAGGTCAGTTCGTGACTTTACGTGACTTGCGTAAAGAAGTCGGCAATGATGCAGCTCGTTTCTACTACGTGATGCGTAAAAGTGAACAACACATTGACTTTGACCTTGACCTTGCTGTTTCACAAAGTAAAGACAATGCGGTGTATTATATTCAATACGCTCATGCACGTATTTGCCGTATGCTAGAAAAAGCAGCAAGCACTGGCTTACAATTTGAAGTAAGTGCTGCTCGTTCACATGCTGCACGTTTATCACTTGATGCAGAAACTGAAATTCTTGCTAAACTGGCTGCATATCCAGACGTTGTGTTACGTGCTGCTAATGCATATGAACCACACCAAGTAGGTAACTACTTAAAAGAATTAGCTGCGCTATTCCACGGTTGGTACAATGAACACAAAGTTTTAAGTGATGATGCTGAACTTACACAAGCACGCTTATTACTTTCAATCAATGTACAGCAAGTATTGCGCAATGGCTTAGAATTACTCGGTGTTTCTGCACCTGAAGCCATGTAAGTTAGTGTTGGGGTGTTTGGTCAAAGCCATATACCCCTTCATGTTGTAAGAAATAACGCTTTGCAAGGAAATCTATCTATGCGAAGCGATGTTTTAAAGTAAACGAGAACTAAACTCGAAATAAAACAATCAAAATACAGAGGAATAATCCACGTGTTTGGCAAAACGCAACGCGGTGTATCTGAAAGACCTAACAAGCCTAAAAAGCCTTTAATTCCTAAATGGTTAGGGACACTTGTCGCTATTTTAGCGGTCTTATGTATCGCAGTAATGCTCATGCTTTGGAAACCGTGGCAACCTGTTTCCTCAAAAAACCAGATTACTTCTGAGCACTATAAAGAAGAAGAAACCAATAAAGATTACCGCTTTTATGATCTATTGCCTCAACAGCAGGTCACTCCTATTCCGGAACAGGCAATTCCAGAAAGTAAAAATCAGGGTACTGCTATGATTGTAGAAGCACCTAGTACAGCTCAACCTGCCGCTTCTGAACCTGCAAGTGTAAGCACTGACAACACGACTGACTCAACAGCTGCTATACCTCAACAACCAAATTATATTTTACAAGTTCGAAGCTATACTGACCCCGATCAAGCAGATGCTCGACGTGCAGAAATCATTTTAAATGGCTTATCGGCTGATGTAATTAAAAGCTCTGAGAATGGAAAAACTTGGTATCGTGTTATTTCTGGTCCATATGACACTCAAGAAGCTGCTCTCGCTGCTCAACAAACATTGCAGCATAGCGGTATTGACTCTATTTTGATTAAACGCAAATAAAGATTAAGTAATAAAAAAGGAACAAATATTTGTTCCTTTTCTTTTATATATCAGCACAATTTCTTTCGTTTGACCCTAAACCTTTCTGTCTCGCTTTTTGAAAAGCTGGTCTTTGTTGAATCCGATGTAAGAATGCTTGAATATGCGGATATTTACCTTGAAGACGTGACTGTAGAGCCTCTAGTGGAAAACTCATTTGAATATCTGCAAATGAAAAATCCCCCGCAAAATATTCATGCTCAGCCAAATAATTTTCTAAAAAACTAATATGGTCTTTCATACGTGGACGAACAAAATTTGCTTTAACACCTTCTGTAATTTTCTTTGCCACAGGCTGAATTAGCCAAGGTACATATTTATTGACGTTGTTCATGACCAAAGTCATCACTAATAACGGCATAAGTGAGCCTTCGGCATAGTGCATCCAGTAAATATACTGCTGTAAATCCTGAGCTTGCTTAGGTTTAAACTGCTGCTTTTGATCATATCGCTGCTGCAAATACTCTAAAATAACAGCCGATTCCGCGATAACTTGCTCATCATCTGTCAAAATAGGTGCCTTGCCAAGCGGATGAATACATTTCAATGTTTCTGGTGCTGAATAGTTCGGAAGACGTTGATAAAAATGAATATCATAATCCAAGCCTAACTCTTCTAAAGCCCATAAAATCCGAAACGATCGCGAACATTCCAGGTGGTGTACACTAATCATGGTATTGCCTACTTTTATTTTTCTTTTTTACATAAAAAACAGCATGTGAACATGCTGTTTTATTCCATTTGTGGGATGGATATAAATCATCCACCGCAACAAAATAGCATTTTTATGCTGTAACAAGCACAGTATGAATGTCTAAACTACGTAACAAAGTTTTAGTGACTGGAGTTTTACTGCATATCGTTAAGATTTTTTGCTGAAGTTCTTCGTTTGGAAGTTCTTTAAAAACAATACGACGCTCGATATGTTCTTCATGCTCTCGGTTGGTATGAAAATCAATTTCAACCGAGTACTCACCAAAATCATAACCCTTATGTTTTGCATACATTCTTAAAGTAATAAGTGTACATGCTGCTAGACTTCCGGTAAGCAAATCATAAGGTGCAGGCCCTTGGTCATGCCCTTCTAGCTTTTCAGGCTCATCACAAAAGTATTGATGACGGCCGCTGGTAATTTCACCTTTCCATTGTTCTGCAAGAGGCTTTGGTTTACTGCTCGCAATTACTGCTGTCATTTTGATGCTCTCATTTGATCTGGAAGAACTGGTGCTTCTAAGCGGGCACCCACATAATCTGGAATTTCACCAAAACGCACGTCATGATTAACCCATTGCTCACGTGCTTCTTTTAAATCGTCCATCGTACGTGCAACGAAATTCCACCATAATAAGATCGGAGTTTCAAAAGGTTCACCACCGATTAATAGCACACGGTTCCCTTTCTTTACTTCAATCTCAATTTCGTTCAAACCTGTATCTAATACAACCATATTGTCAGCAGTAAGTTCATGGCCATTCACATGAGCTACGCCATCTAATGCTATAAAACCATATTCAAATTCAGGATTTAGTGGAATACGTGTCTTAGTATCTTGGGTAGCAATGAGATCAACCCCTACTAACAGTGTATGAACCACAACTGGAGAAGTCGTCTCTAAATATTCACCCACTAGTACAGTAAATTCTAGACCATCTTTTTCAACAACAGGCAACTCAGGATAATGTTCAAATTTCGGATCCATGTTGCGCTTATGGTCCGGTAATGCGATCCAGAGCTGTGCCGCATGCATTTGAGTTTCAGTATCAGGTGCAACCTCGGTATGAGAAATACCATGTCCCGCCGTCATTAAATTAACTTGTTTAGGACGAATTAATTGCTTTGACCCTAAACTATCGGTATGCATCATGGTCCCTTCAATCATCCAAGTGAAGGTTTGCAAACCAATATGTGGATGAGGTCCTACATCTAAACCATTGCCGGCAGGAAATGTTACTGGTCCTGCATGATCTAAAAAGCACCATGCCCCAATCATTCGTTTTTGTCGACTAGGTAAAGCCCGCTTAATCACCGTCCCCTGTCCAATTTCGGCAGAGCGAATTGGAAACTCCTGAATAAATTGATTGGCAAATTTTTCGCAATCCTTTGAATCCGAAATATCGTAATCGTTATTATTGCTCATGATATTACTCTCTTTTACCTATGCTTGTGCAATGAGTCGTTATACTGATCTTAACAATACACTCATTATTCAATATAGTCTTTTAGTAATACACAGGGTGCCATGAATGAGACAATCAATTTTTAACAATCGAAAATTTAAAGGTATCTGGCCAACTTAAGGTGATTGAGTCTTAACTTGTTGTTTTAAATTCTTCATAAATTGCCCAAACTGTGGCAAGAATTCTTGAAACAATGGATGGTCTCGATTCTCTAACATGACTTCACTAAATAACTTTAGACCGACTGCAAAAGACTTTGCGGTTTGATCATCAAAAAATTCTGCGTTCTTTAACTTTTCAACAATCTCGAAAATATCGTCATGATTACCTGTATAGAACTCGAGCCGTTCCGTATAGGTAGAAACTTCGCCTTTGGCATCTTTTAAATGTTGTACCGTAACGTGATATTGATGCTGTTTCATACATAAACTCTCTATTAAAGTTGATAGTTTTTAGATAATTTCAACCTGTTTAAGGCCCATTTATAGACGCCCAATCGCAACAGCAGCCTGATCAATTTTTTCAGCAATTTGATAGATCTGCTCTTGCTTCAAGTCAGTGGTATTCAATTTCAAACGTAAAGCCGTCTTTAAGTTTTCCATGGCACGGTGAATTTCGATTAATTGATCATTACTGTGAATTTCACGTCTCAAACGCAATTTCTCTAACAACCCACTTAGCTTGTCTTGGTGTTCATTTAAATAAGCTTCCCCAAATTCCGTAATTTGATATTGTTTACGCTCTACATCTAGCAAGTTAATGAGGTTCATTTCTTCCAGGCTAGTTAAAGTCGGATAGATTGTTCCTGCACTTGGCGTATAGCCATCGCCTACCAAATCACTTATTTCTTTAATAATTTCATAACCATGCTTAGGACTTTGCTGAATAAGATGAAGGACTAAAAGTTTCATACGTCCAGCTTCAAAAAGTCTCCCACGACGCCCCGAACGGTGATGGCCGTGATGATGGTCATTATGTTCAGCATGATGATGTTCTGATTGTTGTCTCATCTTTGGAGGTTCTCTAATACGCACAATTTATAACTATTAAGATATATCTTAATATATCTTTTATCAAGAAAAAGTAATAAAATCTAACCTATTGCTTTGATAATTATTAAAATTAATATTATTTTCTTTAAACACTAAGTAATAAAAAAAGAGTGCTTAAGCACTCTTATATAGCCGTATGTTTAGTAAAGTCGGTAAGAAAAGCCAGAATCTAAAAAATTATTATGTGATCAAATTTCTTTTCTGCTCAAACTGCTCTTCAATTTTTGAACTCAGAAAATTAACAATAGGCTGCAAAGCATAATGTTCCTCTTGCCAATTTTGTTTACCGATTTCCCCTCTATATTCCTGTATAAGCCGCTGCAATACGAATTTCTGCTCAGGAGGAAGCTGAGGCATAACCCATCGAGCTGCATTGCCTTTTGAAGCAATATCCTTCATGACTAAACTAAAATAGATCCGGCATAAAGCTAAAATCTGGTTTCTTTCATCTGCATCCTCATCCCAATGAGCTACAATTTCGGGATAAGTATCAGACATTGCTTGCCATAGTTCTTGATCAGAAATTTCAGGTGCCCATTGGTCTAAAGCTGGACCAAATAAAACTGTATGATGAGATCTCGCTTTTCTAAGCAATATACTAATATCTGGGTCTTTCTGCGAACTTAATGTTCCACCTTCTTTAAGTTCTTCACGTAGCCATTCACCAAACTGCATTTCATAACTTAAAGGATAATTTCCAGACTGAATCTCATCTTTTAATAAAATAGTAACTTCTAATGGTCTTTGTAATTCCCCAACAGGCTGTGAAATTTTTAGTAATTCTTGTGCAAGCTGCTCGCGTAAAGCAGATGTTAATGGTTGAGTAACCACGACCAGAACATCAAGGTCACTTTCTGGCCCTAAGCCACCATCAACAGCTGAACCATAAAGATAGATTGCAAATAATGATTCCGCTAAAAGTTGCTGTAATTTTTCTTGTAGATATTCTAACTGAATGAAATCAGACATCTCTCATCTCCTTCGGAAGAAACAGATATAAAAAAGGCAGGATTTAATCCTGCCTTTTCATTTGATTATTCCCACTCAATCGTTGCTGGTGGTTTAGATGACACGTCGTATACCACACGTGATACATCTTTAATTTCGTTCATAATGCGTGTTGAGATTTTATCAACCAATTCGTATGGTAAATGTGCAAAACGAGCTGTCATAAAGTCAACTGTTTCAACTGCACGAAGCGCAATCACCCATGCATAACGGCGGCCATCACCAACTACACCCACTGATTTAACAGGTTGGAAGACAGCAAATGCTTGAGCTGTTTTATCATACCAACCGCTGTCACGAAGCTCTTGCATAAAGATATCATCAGCAAGACGAAGAATATCTGCATATTCTTTTTTCACTTCACCCAAAATACGAACGCCTAAACCTGGGCCCGGGAATGGATGACGGTAGATCATGCTGTGCGGTAAACCAAGTGTAGTACCTAATTTACGTACTTCATCTTTAAACAAGTCACGTAAAGGTTCAACCAATTCAAATGCTAAATCATCTGGTAAACCACCCACATTGTGGTGAGATTTAATAACGTGTGCTTTACCTTGTTTGCTTGCAGCAGATTCAATTACGTCTGGGTAAATTGTACCTTGCGCCAAGAATTTCACGCCATCAAGTTTACGTGCTTCTTCAGCAAATACTTCAATAAACTCACGACCAATAATTTTACGCTTTGCTTCAGGATCGGTAACGCCAGCTAGAGCATTTAAGAAGCGCGCTTCTGCATCTGCACGAATAACACGAATACCCATGTTTTCAGCAAACATTTGCATCACTTGGTCACCTTCGTTTAAACGAAGCAAACCATTATCAACAAATACACATGTTAATTGATCACCAATCGCTTTGTGTAAAAGCGCAGCAACAACAGATGAGTCAACACCACCAGAAAGACCTAAAAGTACTTTCTCATTACCAATTTGCTCACGTAACTGCTCTACACGCAAATCGATGATGTGTTCAGGTGTCCAAAGGCCACCACATCCACAAATTTTGTGAACGAAATTAGAAAGTAGCTCTTCACCTTTTGCCGTGTGTGTTACTTCTGGGTGGAACTGAACACCGTAAAAACGGCGTGTTTCATCACTTACAGCAGCAACTGGACAGCTTGGTGTGCTTGCAGTAATCGTAAAACCTTCTGGAATCTGGCTCACTTTGTCGCCGTGGCTCATCCAAACGTGTAGTTGGTTTTCGCGGTCTTGTAAGTTGCCAATAAGTTGGTCACGTTTAACGATATCAACTTCGGCATAACCAAACTCATGTACAGTACCCGGCTCAACTTTACCGCCTAACTGTTCAGACATGGTTTGTAAACCATAGCAAATACCCAATACTGGAACGCCTAATTCAAACACCACTTGCGGTGCGCGAGGGCTGCCCTCTTCATGCACACTCTCAGGTCCACCTGATAAAATGATACCGTTTGGCTTAAAAGCACGGATGTCTTCTTCAGACATATCAAAGGCATACATTTCAGAGTAAACACCAGCTTCACGTACACGACGTGCAATGAGCTGACTATATTGAGAGCCGAAATCCAGGATCAGGATACGATCTTCAGTAATTTGAGTATTGGTAGTCATGACAAACCACTAAATGGCAAAAGAATTAAGCGCGCCATTTTAACATTTTTCACGCTTCGACGCACCGCAAATCATCATATATCTTATTTTTTTCATATTAGAATCATTTTAATAGTTAGAATAATCGATATAAAATATTATTTATTTATATTTATCAACACCCTAAAAGTTACTTTAGAACTTCTGCACATTGATAAATTCATCACATTCTATGCAACATCATAATGAATTTGATGTTAAGATGACCCGATAAAACAGGCATTACCATGGAAAGGTAAATACCATTAAGCGATATTTGTCTGACCTTAAACAGTTATCCGTTTTTTATGGCTTGTTGCCCCATATCAAAATCAATAGAAATCTAAGGAACAACAATGCTTCAAACTATGATTGCAGATTTCCAGCAACATTTTTGGTTGTATGTCTCTATTCCTTTCATGAGTGGTTTAATTGGCTATGTCACTAAAGTGATTGCCATTCAAATGATGTTTTCACCACTTGAATTTAAAGGTATTAAACCGTTTTTTGGCTGGCAAGGTATTGTGCCTCGTAAAGCCGAAAAAATGGCAACGACTGCTGTAGAGCTTATGACGGCTAAGCTCATTAAGCCCGAAGAAATTTTTGCTCGCCTTGACCCAAAGCGTATTGCTAAAGAAATTGAAAAACCATTAATGGCAGCAGCAGAAGATATTACCCGTGAGGTTGCTCAAGAATATCAACCAGGCTTATGGGAAGGCATGCCTGAGTTTGCCCGCCAAAGACTGATCCGCAGAGTGCAATCAAAAGCCCCGGAAATTGTCGAGCACATCATGAGTGAAGTGCAACGTGACGTAAATCGATATTTTGATATTAAACATTTAGTCATTAGTAATTTACTTAAAGACAAACGCCTACTGAACAATATTTTTAAACGTGTAGGCAAACAAGAGTTTAAGTTTTTCAGTAACGTTGGTTTTGTATTTGGTTTTGGTATTGGTGTGATCCAGATGCTCTGCTGGATTGTCACACAAGGAAAATATCCTTGGATGCTACCTCTGTTTGGCGGATTTGTAGGTTTTTTTAGTGACTGGATTGCCCTACAAATGATGTTTAGACCCCTCTATCCGAAAAAAATATTGGGCTATACATGGCAAGGTCTATTTATTAAACGTCAAAATGAAGTGGCAGCTGACTATGCAGCTTTAATTTCCAAACAACTTTTGACTTCACGTCATATGATGGAAGAGTTGTTTTCAGGTACACACTCTGCACGTGTTATTGAGCTGGTTAACCGTCATGTCAAACAGGAAATTGACATGCAAGCAGGTGTAATCCGCCCACTCGTTGTTTATGCAATTGGTGGAGAAAAATACCAGAATATGAAAACTCAGGTTGCGGAACGTATCATGCAGCAACTTCCAGAGACCATGAAATATGTTGAGTCTTATGCAGAAGATGCCATGAATATTCGCAATACCCTGATTGAGCGTATGCAGAAATTAACGCCTTCGGAATTTGAAGGTATGCTACGTCCAGCCTTTAAAGAAGATGAGTGGGCACTCATTGCAGTAGGCGCAGTACTTGGTTTTGTTGTTGGTGAGCTACAAATCCAGTTTATGCTTTAATTTTTAAATATAAAAAAACCGGATGAATGAATCATCCGGTTTTTATTTTGCTTTAGATATTATTTTTCAATTGCATGGTCGAGGCTAATACGTCCAGCACCGTGAAGCATCAAGAAGAATAAACCACCTGCCATTGCAAGATTTTTCATAAAGTGGATGCCATTGTTATATTGTGCTGCTGCATCAGCCCCACCTTGGTGAAATAAGAACGTAGTTAAGATACTAAAGATCCCAAGACCAAAAGCTGCGAAACGTGCTTGGAAACCAAATAACAACGCTAAACCACCACCGAACTCAACCAGAATGACTAATGGTAGAAGTCCACCTGGAACACCCATTGCTTCCATATATCCTGCAGTTGCCGCATAACCGGTAATTTTCCCCCAACCAGCAGCAAGAAAGATATAAGCGATAAGAAGACGAGCAACAAGGCTAATAAAACTGTCTGCGCCTGGTTGCGTCACGATATTTTTGACCACCACATTTGGATTAAACATATTGCCACCTTTATTTAATGCTTATTTGTTGATGAACTCATTCTAGGTTTGGGACATTGATAATTAAATACTCAAAATCCATATATATCGTTGCACAAATAGGATGATCAATTTGTATATTTTTGATGTTTTATACTGACTTTCTATAGGCTCACTGCTAGGATTTGAGCACGGTTTACCACTTAATCATCTCATGGAACTTCTTGATTTTATTCTACACGTTGATCAGCATCTCGCCGAATTTATCACAAATTACGGGACGTGGATTTATGGCATTTTATTTTTAATTATTTTTGTCGAAACCGGTTTAGTGGTTATGCCGTTCTTACCGGGTGACAGCTTACTGTTCGCAGCAGGTGCTTTAGCGGCTTCTACAGGCACAATGGACCCTTGGTTACTGGGCATTCTACTCTTCATTGCCGCGGTTTTAGGCGATACAGTGAACTATCATATTGGACGTTTTATCGGTCCACGTGTATTTGAGATGAATTCACGCTTTATTAATAAGCAACATTTAATTAAGACTCAAGAATTCTTCGCCCGTCATGGTGGCAAGACTATTATTTTTGCACGTTTCATTCCATTTGCTCGTACCTTTGCACCTTTCGTTGCTGGCGCTGGCAGCATGAATTATAAGTTTTTCTTAACTTATAACGTAATTGGCGCATTCTGTTGGGTAGCTTCTTTTGTCACTTTAGGCTATCTCTTCGGTGGACATCCACTTGTAAAAGATAACTTTACCCACCTTATTTTTGGCATCATTATTATTAGTATTTTACCGGGTGTGATCGGCTTCATACGTCAAAAGCTAAAAAATCGAAAAGCTAACGTTTAAAGAGCAATTAGAAAAAACGGAATACCACCGGAAGCATACATAAAATAAGTAACATGGCCGATCCTTTATATAGATGATCGGCCTTTATTTTTTTCATTGATCCCGTCAATAAAGCACGTCCGAAAAACATCCAAAAACTTGCTGCTGGAATAAGAATCAAAGTAAAAGCAGCCAGAACCATGAGAAAATTTTCAGGCGAATTCCATGTTTCAGCGGGGAAAATACCTGCGGCAAAAAGTAAAGACTTAGGATTTTTTAAAGTTGAGAAGAATAATTGACGTGGGCGAATATTACGATGATTTTGGCTAAATTGTTGTAAATGCGTGGTTTTCCATAAGCGGAATGCCATCCAGAATACATATAATACGCTAGTGATGTGCAAAATAAGCAGTAGTGCAGGCCAAACCGGATCTGCCAAATGAATGAACACTGCCCAAAAACTAATGCCATAAGCGTAGCCCAACCATTCCATCGGGATAAGCCAGAATGTTTTAGATAAACCTTGTGAGTGAGCGGCGGTTGCAAGTAATGCGTTTGTCGGGCCCGGAATAAGTAAAACAGCCAACATAGCTAATACAAAAAACCAGCTCTCAATCATATAATTTCCACATTAGTAAAGATGCGGCAACATTAAACGAAATGGGCAAAATATAGCAAGTTTAGAGCGTATTCTGATTAGAAAGAATACAACTTATTCTAAGGCTTATCTTTAAAAAATTATTGATTTATAATAATTTTATTATGAAACATTTTGCTAAACTTTATTCATCACAATATGCAATTAGTTAGCATATTGTGATGCAAAACTGATGATTAATTCGTCTTTTTACGAACAATAATTGGACAATTCTTGAACTGAGCAGCCTGAACAATGGCTTCTTGTTGACCTAATACACGTGAAAGTTCGGTGTTTTTGGTTGAAGAAGATTGTCCCATATTGACAGAGATGGATGGGCCGAATCCCCAACCGCCTCGTCCCCAGCCACCGCCAAGCCCGAGTCCAACACCCATACCTGTACTTTTTGGTGTCTGTACACCATTGTCGATATATTGTTGAATACGGTTATATTCACTTTGTAGCTGCTGGCAACTCAAAGATTGATACTGCGTCGGAGACACATAAGTCGGTTTTACCGTTGTAGCACAAGCGCTCAATAGTAAAGTGGCCGCTGCCAAAGGCACAATATATAAGCCTTTCATCATTTTTCTCTTATCGTTTTGGTTCAATTTCGCTGAACAATGCCTCATAAGACTGAGTCAATTTGTGTTCTGGCGCTAAGTGAGCCAAAGGTAAATTTTTCTGATGTGATTCTTTCATCAAAATCGAAGGCGGTAACATGCTATTGAGCACGGGTAACCCTTCATCTTTTAACTGTTGAACCACTTCCCGAGGTAGTTTTGCTTGGGACTGGAACTGATTCACCACAATTCCTTCAATTTCCAAGCGATCATTATGATCATCTTGCGTTTCGAGAACATTTTCAATCAATGTTTGTAAAGCACGCTTTGAAAAGACATCACAGTCAAAAGGAATCAGAACCTTATCTGCTGCAATTAATGCAGACAATGTGAAAAAGTTAAAGGCTGGAGGTGTGTCAATATAAATGCGGTCATAGCGCCCAACCAAGCTTTGAATAGAGTCACGCAATTTATAAATTTTATGTTTGCTTTCAAGTGCATGTTCAAGAGCACCGAGCGTAGGGCTAGCCGGAAGCACATCTAATTTTGCAAAGGATGTAGAGTGTACAAAACTGTCGAGATCTTTGTTGCGTGGAGCTTTTAGAATTGAGCCCAGTGCGTTCCCAATTAAACCTTTTTGTTGATTATTTCCCAACACATCTTCAAAGAAGTTTTCAATATTTGGTTCTAAAACTGCTTTATCAGCAGCGTATGTTGCTTCTTCGCCTAAAAGGTATTGGCTTGAGTTGGCTTGAGGATCAAGATCGATAACCAAGGTCCTTAAGCCATGTTTGGCACTAATGGCAGCCAAATTTACAGTAATACTTGATTTCCCTACACCGCCTTTTTGGTTAAACACCACACGAGTTAGCATGTTTCCCTCTACATATTTTTTTACTGTATGCAGTTTAACCTAGAGCTTACGCAAAAAGGCAAAGAATGTAGAACAATTAAGCAAAAACAGGTTTCACTATCACCAGAATAATAATGGCAACAAATGCGATTGCACTAATGACCAAACCCGCACGGCGCTGAGCTAGCAAAATAGTGTCATCCTTTTTAAAGGCTTTCATTAAAGATGATAAGAGCACTAAAAATAAGATAATTTTAGCGTAGAACCATGGCTGTACCTGAAAGTTCTTCATCACCAGTAAAATTGCTCCGGTAATGAAAACCACGGTAAATGACAAATGCTGTAAAGCAACTAAAACTTTACGCCCTGCTGGGTTAGGTTGTTCACCTTGTACACCAATAAATAGTGTAGAAGCGCGTAATACAAAAACCATAAGTGCGGCTGCTACCGCAGTCATATGGATAATTTTAGTGAGTAAATGTGCATCCATAAACTAAGCCCTTAGTTTTTAGGTGCATGTGCACATTCTGGACTCGCTGGCGCTTGACCTTGCCACTCACTTGGTAAATAAGCGTGGATTGCTAAAGCATGAATTTGTCCTGGATTCATTAAATCAGAAGCCAAGGCATAAACTTTTTGATGACGCTGAACCAAACGCAAGCCGTTAAATTCTTCACTCACCACAATCACTTTAAAGTGGGATTCTTTACCAGGAAAATAACCACCATGGCCAGCAGACTCATTAATGACTTCTAAATGGCTAGGTGCAAGGGTCTGTAACCGTTCAATCAACTGTTGTTCAAGGCTCATAGCTTTTCCTTTTACGATTATTCGTATATTTAGACCTAGTATACCCTGTCTACACACAAACAAAAGTTGCTCTTGTATGCTTTGACTTCAAACAAAATGTCTATTTATTCGGCAACTTATCAATAAAAATAACTCTAAATGCTCATTTCTGTTTTTATTTTATGCAATCAGCATAATTATTTGCATAAAGTTGTTGACCCTTGTTTTGCTTAATGTATTATAAGCGGCACGCGGGAATAGCTCAGTTGGTAGAGCATAACCTTGCCAAGGTTGGGGTCGCGAGTTCGAGTCTCGTTTCCCGCTCCA
>ENA-OWOG01000325-OWOG01000325.1-gut-metagenome-genome-assembly--contig:-NODE-325-length-18232-cov-4.950537_pt1 | contig 18232 bp, 29 predicted proteins | sample MGYA00248249_ERZ651793 | MGnify/ENA primary metagenome ERZ651793 (study PRJEB26908, sample SAMEA4031700) | gut metagenome | biome: gut; feature: normal infant; material: stool | place: China | collected 2015... | reverse complement strand
ATCGATTTCGACTTCCCCATGCCGGTCAGGATGATTGCGGCCAATCCTCTCGTACGCGAAGACGCAGGCAAGGTCGCCTTCATCCGCGGCCCGCTGGCCTACTGCGCGGAAGGCACCGACAATGGTGACAATCTGCATCTGCTACATGCTGATGCCGAGACGATCGCCGCCGATCCGGACGCCGTCAAAGTCAACGAAATCACCTTCCATGCGCAGGCCGCCGCACAGGACGAACGAGGCTTGGGCGAAGTGGAACCGGTCGATCTGCCGATGGTCACGCTGACCATTCCCGCTTGGCGGGAGTCCTCGCAGGGCGCCGCCGACAAGTCGCTGTACGCACTGTGGCAGCCGGCACAACGTCAACCGACGGAAGTCACGCTGATCCCGTATTTCGCATGGGCCAATCGTGGCGAAACCGAGATGACGGTGTTCCTGCGCAGCTGACGTTTGACGGCCAACATCCCGTTGGACGGCATACGGAATTCTGCGGGCAGTCCATACCCCCCAGCGAAAACGAAAGGCGATGGTGTAGACTGCCCGCAGAATGCGTAAATGGCAGTGATGAAAACGAGGATCAATATGGCCGATGGACGGCATGATGATGACTATGCACTTTCCGACGAGCAGAAGGCGGCCGTAGCCGAGCTTTCCCGATCCAACGTGTATGCGAAGCAGTCGAAATGGAAGACGCTACATGAGTTGTCGATGGCTGAAAAATGGCCGTATTTCAAGGAAAACTTTCTTTCCTATGCCGTCATCATCGCCGTTGTGGTCGTCATCGTCGCCGCGTTCGGCGTTTCCTACCTCACCAAGGGGCCGCGCGCCGAACTGAGCGTCGAAGGCATCAATATGGGCGGGTACGCCGACCAGCTCGACCGGCTCGGCTCCGACTTCGTCAAGGCGGAGAAGATCTCCGACAGCCGGCTGGTGCAAATGGACACGTCCATCTCCATCGGTGATTCCGAAAATACGCAGGACGGTTCCGCACGTCTGCTCGCCATGGTCTCCGCCGGGCAGATCAACATGATCGTCACCGATGCCGATACGTTCACGGAAGTCAATAATCGAGGTGACATTACCAAGCCGGCGGAGATAATGGGCGAGGCGCAACTGGAACGGATCAGGGATTCGCTGGTCGATGCCAAGGGCAATCCGGTTACGGATGTGAAGAAGGCCGTAGGGTTTGACCTGTCCAAGTCGAAGGTGTGGAAGTCCGTCAAAAGATTGCCGCAGCAGCAGATGATCCTCGGATTCAGCAACGTCACCAAGAGCAAGGAGATGCCGGTCAGATTCGTCGAATATCTGCGATTCGAATAGCGTTCGGCTTGGCTGGCCGTGCCGCGGCAGCCTTTTCCGCTCTGATCGTCATGCTGTCGGGCTGAAGAGAGGCTGACGCCTGGCCATACGGCCCTCATATCGGGGGATTGCATGCTCGGTTGAGCGGACACACGCGCACCGCCCCCTCGCATGCACTGCGTAAGCTAGTGTTTATTGCGTAAAACGATGCGTATTGTCCAACGAATATTGGAGAGCGAAGGAGCTGCACTATGGCCGATGGCAACATGATTCCACTGCTTCCTCAATCGGACGGTCGTCTTGCATGGGGCAATGGCGTGATTTCCATGCTGTTTGATGTTACGGGGGATTCCCCGGTCCGGCTTGCCAATGTCGCCGGTCGAGGCATGGCCGCCGCAGAAGGGGGTTTATCGGGGGCTGATGCGGTGGTAGAACGCGATGCGCGGCCAATCGTCGAGGTACGCGCCGCCAACACCGGATCGCAAGACAACCGTCTATCGCTGATAGCCACCGTTGCCGGCAGCAAGTTGCGTTTCGTTTCGGCCCATGCCAGCGAGCCGGCAGAGGATTCCGGCGATCCGTACCGTTTGGAAATCACCCAATTCGCCTCCTACGATGCGCTTCAGCCGATGGGCCGCGAATTCGAACCCGTTGCCACGGAACGGGACCGCCCTTCCGAAGACGCTGCCCCTTCCCCGCATTGCGAACGGGCGCAAGGCATCGAAGCATCGCCAACGATTCCCGACAACGCTACGGATGCCCCTCAACCCGGTCTGACCGTAACCAGCGTCTTTGAAGCCTATCCGGGTCTGTCGGCCGTACGCACCCACACCAGGTTGCGCTCGCCGGAACCGTTCTCCATCGAGGCGGTCTCCTCCATGAATCTCACCGTGCCCTTGACCGTTAACGGCGGAACGGTGGAAAGTTCCCACCTGCTCTGGGGTGACGCGGCTTGGGCCGTGGAGAACGACTGGCATATGCGGCCGCTTCGTGAAACCAGTGTGCGCGATCGTAATCAGCGCATCAACCCCGGTCAATCCAGTTCCCGTTTCGCACTGAGCTCCACCTCCACATGGAGCACTGGCATGCATGAACCGGCGGGCATCGTGCAGGTTGAGGAATCGAAGCGTCACCGTTCCCGTAAGGTCCGCGACTTTTCCGTGATGTGGCAGATCGAGCACAACGGTCCGTGGGAATGGGAGGTCGGCGAGGATGATCCGGGTCTGCATATCGCCGCGTTCGGTCCGGAATATCAGGATCATCAGTGGTTTACGAATCTAGGCGAAGGCAACGATTTCGAATCCGTGCCGGTATCGTTCGCCATCGTTGCCGGTGACTGGCAGGATGCCGTCGCGGAAATGACGCTGCAACGTCGCGCCCTGCGGGCGGCCAAGGCCCGCGAGCTGGGTCGTACCGCGGAATTCGAGCGAACGCAAGGCTTGGTGATTTACAACGATTATATGAATACGTTGTTCGGTGACCCTCGCATCGACAAGGAGCTGCCACTGATCGAAGGTGCAGCGGGCGTCGGCGCCGACATCTTCTGCATCGACGCGGGCTGGTATGACAGCACCGACGGCGGCTGGTGGGATATGGTCGGCGAATGGCAGGCCTCCACGAATCGTTTCGGCGAAGTCGGATTGCAGGGATTGGCCGACATCATTCGCGAGCATGGCATGGGTTTGGGATTGTGGCTCGAACCCGAGGTGATCGGTGTGCAATCACCGCTCGCCAAAACGCTTCCGGACAGCGCCTTCTTCCAGCGTCATGGTGTGCGCGTGTGCGATTCCGGGCGCTATCTGCTTGATTTCCGTTCGCCCGAGGCCCGTGCGCATGTCACGCGTACCGTCGATCGGCTGATCGACGATTTCGGTGCGGTCTTCTTCAAATTCGATTACAACTTTAGCAAGCACTGATTCCAGTGCTTCGGAAGCGGCTTGTTTCCAACGGTTCCGAGTTTACTGGCCGTTGGAAACAAGCTGTTCTTGAATGCGCGCGGAATGGCGGTTCCGGCCACGTCTCGGGCGGCTGTTGCCAACGCAAGAGTACCTTTAGAGTACCCTTGCGGGGGTGACGGCCGGACGGCTCGAAAGGCGCTCCCAAAGTCGAAAGGGAGCGACCATGGCAGCAAGGAAGAGAACACCGGGATCAGGCAGCGTGTTCAAGGACGGAAACGGAGTCTGGCATTTCCGCAAGGAGCTGGGCAAGGACCCCGCCACCGGCAGGCGCCGCATCATCCAGGCGAAGGGCCGCACGAAGGCCGAAGCCAGGGAACGGTACGAGGCGAAGCTCGCCGAACTGGAGCGCACTGGCCTGCTGCCGGGAGGCAAAAGCCCGTACCTGGTCGACTACGCGAGCCGTTGGCTTGCGGACTACCGGACCCGCGTCAAGCCGACCACATACCGTACGCGCGCCGGCAGGATCAAGGCCTGCTGCGACGTGATCGGCCATGTGCGTCTCAAGGACATCACGCCCGAGCACATCCGCCACTGCATGCGCACGCTGGGGGAGCGGCTCGCATCCAGCACCCTCAAGGACCATTACGTGAGCCTCAAGATGGTGCTCGACCAGGCGGAGCTCGAGGAGCTCATCCCCATCGACCCATGCAGGCGCGTCAAGCCGCCGAAGGTGGAGCAGCGTGTGGTGGACGTTCTCGGCCCCGACCAGCCCAAGCGCATGATTGAGGCCGCCGCCTCCATGCCACAGGCGCGACGTGGCACGCGACAGGCTGGGGAGAATCTCGAGATGTGGGCCCTTCTGTTCGAGGTCGCGTTCGAGACCGGCATGAGGGAAGGCGAACGGTACGCGATCATGCCATACGAGCTGGAGCTACGCGACGGACAGCCAGGTATCCACGTGCGCCAGCAGATTCAACGTTATGGCAGGCCGGGCGATGTCGAGATACCCAACTGGTTGGACGCGACCCATCTCAGCGGCTCGCTGTGGCTCACCACGCCGAAGACACCGGCCGCCGAACGGTTCGTGCCGGTCAGCGGGCTCCTATGGGAGCGCCTGTGGAAGTGGATCAGGGACAACGGCATCGGAAGCTACGAGCTCGTGTTCACATCCGCCCGCGGCAACCCGGTCTGCTCCAACACCGAACGGTACCAATGGGTCAAGGCGCTGAAGGCCGCCGGACTCCCGCAGGTCAAGATCCACTCGGCCAGACATTGGATGGCCACGATGGCCGCACGGGCCAACATGCCGGACGATGCACGCATAGCCGTCATGGGACACACCAGCATGCAGATGACCATGCGATACACGCACCGCGACGCCACATCCCTCGGACAACTCATGGCGCAGGCGATCCCTGACTTGGGCGGCGAATTCGTGGAGGCCGAAGTCGTGGATTAAGGATTAGAGGCTGTGTTTTTCTTGGCCGTTTCTTACACGTGTTTGACGGTTCATGACGATTTGGCGGCGCAGACGTGTTGACCGCAGACGGTGCATCAGGCTATATTCAAAGTGGAAAGCATATTGCTATATGGCCTCGGCAAGGAAGGGCGACGTCGCATGGGAGTGAACTATCCATCGATGAAGTCCTCCGACTTGCTGCACATCCTCGCGTCCCTCGGATACATGGAGGACAGACGCGCCGGATCGCATAGGAGGCTCAAGGCGGACGGCAGGCCCGATTTGACGTTCGCCTTCCATGACGGGCAGACGGTCCCGCCGGGATTGGTGAGGAAGATCCTCTCCAAGGACGTCGGACTGTCGGAGGTTGAGATTCGGGAGATATTCAAATGAGCGCACACATGAAAACAGTGAAGATCGTATACCATCGTGACGAGGACGCATGGTGGGCCGATTCTCCGGACATGCCGGGTTTCTCCGCCATCGGGGACACCTTCAATGACACGAGAAAGCTCGCCCTCGAGGACATCCCCTTCTACTTCAATGGTAACAGGCCCGACATCGTGGACGAGCGCATGGAGAACGGGGCGAGCCTGATGCCAGGCAACGTCATGTTCCTGCAAATTCCCGATCAGGGGACGTCCCGCATTGAATTGGCCCGCATCGGGGAGACGGAATCCATCGTCAGCACCGACTATTCCCGCAGAGTGCAGGTGGCGTGACATGAGTGCCATATCAGAATCTGCGACCATCGACGTCATGCTGGCTGACTACGCAGCCTTGGATTTCACCGGAGCGAAGGCGAACATTCTGGGAATCGGCGGAAACATACTCCCCATCACGCCCACAGGACTTACTGCTAGGTTCTCGCTCGTTACCCAGATTCACGCGCCCGCAAAGGTATGTCCGGCGGAAACGTCGTTGGAGATTTCCCTGAGGGACGAGAGCGGTGATCTTTTCAATCTCCCCGGACAGCCGCCGCAAGCCGTTAGATATGCTACGATACTCACGATAGCCGCTAACCCGGGCACTGTCGGGCTTGAGCAGACGAAACACATCGGTGCAATGAGCATCAACGTGGTCGACTTCGGCAATGGCATGCCGTTGCCGCCAGGAGACTACGCTTGGCATGTCTCACTGGACGGTGACGAGGATCATGCCGTCGACTTCCGGTTCTGCGTGCCCAAGCCGGTCCCGCCGCCCGTCATGGGCTGACGGAAGCTTCACCTGAATCAAATATCTCACTGGCCCATTCCTGGATAAACATCACGACACCGAAGGCGAAAAGCACAGGTCATAGCCAACCAGTTCAAATGAAGAAAAGCCCCGGCACCCGCATACTGCGAGCGCCGGGGTTTTTCTTGCATATGTGGCGATCATGAGGGCTTCAATGCGATTCAACGCTTGGAAACGGCCTGAACGAATATCTTAACCGCGAATGAAACATCATCGGAAATTAGTGGAATCGACATGTCGATAATCGGGGTGGGGTATCGTGGAAACATTGAGTAAAGGAGCCTATGAAAAAGCCAATCTACCTTATCCTCGCCGTCTTCTGCGCGCTGACCGGCATTTATGGCATTTATGACATATTGACCACGAAGCAGGATGATCTGGCTGCAAGCATTGTGGCGATTCTGCTCTTGACCTTCCTTTCCTGGCTCTTCCTGCATCTCTTTCTCAAGCCGGAGCCACGCCACAAGCAGCAAGCAGCAAATACCCTAAGACCATCGCAGGAAGCACCCTCAGACGCTCCGGCAGCGGAGACGGCACCAATCGTCCATCCGAAGTGTAAAAAGGGCTCAGACGGCGATTACGTGTCCATTGACATCGAGACCACGGGATTGGGCCGTGACGCGCGCATAATCGAATTGGGAGCCGTCAGAATCAGGCATGGGCGAAAGGTCGCGTCATACAGCCAGCTGGTCAATCCCGAAGTGCCGATACCAGCCAAGGTTACGCAGATCACCGGTATCACCGATCGGGACGTCAAAGGCAAGCCTACAATCGATAAAGCGCTGCCAAGATTCTATGCTTTCTGCGGAAAGGATATGTGGATAGGACACAATATCCGACGCTTCGATATTCCGGTGATCGCGAGGGAAGCGCAGAGGGTCGGTGCCGGAATGCCGGACGTGAGCTTTTACGACACGATGGAATTGTCCCAGGCATTACTGCCGCAGCTTGACCGGCATCGCGTGGTAGACCTCATCCGCTACTTCCACATCGCCAAAACCGAGCGGCATCGTGCCGCCGACGATGCTGCGCAGACGGCGCAAATCTTCGAATGCCTGAAACGCTTATAAACGATCTAAAGATTTATAAGGCAGTGTAAGCGCATATAAGAAAAGCCACGCCAAAAGCGTGGCCAAGAGCATTGAACACTATGCGATGATTCGATTCTGCACGTCGCCACGTGCACGGCTCGACTCATCGACCATCACACGCAATTGCTCGGCCACGTGACGTGCGTTCTTCACGTACTTGAACGTATCGGTGCCACCGTTGTTCTCGACGATGACCAGACGGCCGCCGGTGAACGGAGAATCGGACGCGCTGATGCTCTTCACTCGGCGCAGATCGAGATTGATTTCACGCTTCTTGATGATGCCATGGCAGTAGGTAAGCGTGTCCTTGCCATCGAATCGGTACGACGTGGTTGCGATTGAAATGGCCAGTGGGATCAGCGGGATGCAACCAAGCATCCAGCTCCAGCACGCATTGCCGATAAGCGCCTTCCAATCCTTCTCGATTACCATATGTGACTTCCCTTCTCTCCAATAGGATGAATGCCACCCTTGATTCTACCCCTCAGACAATGCAGACATGCTCGGTCATGATTTGTCTGAAATCGCCGAGCACTTGCTGCGTGACCTCAAGCTCTTGCGCGATATTCCATGAATTGCCGTCGTACATTCGTTCGAGCAGCCCGTATCTCATCGGTTCGATGAGGAATAAGGCGGCCTCACGTCGCGCACGATGCTCCTCGCGGCTCCATATCAGCCTGTCGCATGCCGTGTCGCCATGTCGCCAATGCATCAGCTCATGCACCAACGTGCAGCGCTTTGCCGCGTAGGTAAGACGCCGGTCTATGAGGATTGCCTGTGTGGACTCGCAGTAGGCGCCCCACAGGCCGTCCGGCAGCAGGGCGCTTGCTATGGTGACTGGCGAATCATAGAGGGCCTTCCTCATCTGCCCGTAGGTCATGCCACGGTCGATCGGAAGGCTCCGGTCAGGCTGGCTCGTCGTAGTCCGGACCCGCCTCTCCGTCGATGTTCTCCTGCTTATGATCATTCCGATAAGCCGCCAATACCATCGGATCGTCATGGAGTAGCTGGAGTGTCTTGGCGATTCTCTCTTGCTCGACCTCGTCGGACAGTTGGTCGACGGCCTGCTTGTCCTCGTCGCTCATGGCGTCGTATTCGGCCTGGTCCATTTCCTTCAGACGATCGAATACCTTCTGGAGTGCTGCGGTGGGTGTCGAGTGGCAGACGGTTGACAGCATGACGAATTCGGATAGTCTGACGGGGGTTCGGCGTGCGACGCAGATGTCCCTGACTCGACTGTATGTGAGTTCGCCTTGGAGGAGGTTTTCGATCTCCCGGTATGAGTAGCCGGATTCGAAGACGAGTTCCGACAGGATGTCTTTTGCCGCATAGTCCAATGCGTTCCATTCCACTTTTGTTGCCATGCGAAAATGTTACCACTTGACAATAGTTCTAACAATCTGAAAAACACAGTTGTCATATGACAACACGCCGAACGTTTTGACATGATTGTTGCCATGTGACAATATTCAAAGCATGATGTCACATGGCAACACAACAGCTGCTTCGGCCGTGAAGAGCCTCCGAATCAAGGCGCTACTTGATGAGGTGCCGAAGAACAAGATCGCGCGGGGGCTCGGCGTGAGCCGGCCGACCGTGGCCAAGCGACTCAAGGGCGACGACATGAAGCTCAGCGAGTTCATCCAGACGGCGCGAATCCTCGGAGCGGACCCGGTCCAGGTATTGGACGCCGCGATCCGCGACGAAAAACAAAAAAGCCCGCAGATGCAAGCCGCGGGCAAGGAAATCAACTGAAAGGATCCAAATTGACTCAGGACAACAATCTACAGCCATTCGACTTCGAAGGCAACGAAGTGCGCGTCATGCGGGACGGAAACGGCAACCCGCTCTTCTGCGCCAAAGACGTCGCCAAGGTGCTTGGCTATGCTCGCCCGGCAGATGCGGTTTCCGCTCACTGCAAGGGGTCGGCAAATTACCGACCCCTCGAGACGGCAGGCGGAATCCAGCAAGTCAGATTCATCACCGAGGGTGATATGTACCGTCTCGTCACATCCAGCAAGCTCCCGGCCGCGGAACGTTTCGAACGGTGGGTATACGACGAGGTGCTTCCTTCCATCCGCAGGCACGGCGGATACATGGCCGGCCAGGAACGGATGACACCCGAACAGATGGCGCTCGCCAGCCTGAAATGGCTGCAATCCAAAGTCGACGAACAGGCACGCCAGCTCAAAGCGCAGGAAGGCAAGGTCCTGTTCGCCAACGCGGTCGAAAGCGCCAAAACGTCCATCCTCGTCGGCGACCTCGCGAAGATCCTGAAAGGCAACGGCGTCGACATCGGACAGAAACGCCTGTTCGCATGGCTTCGCAACCACGGGTGGCTCATCAAGGCGAAAGGCGCGAGCTGGAACATGCCGACCCAGAAGGCCATGGACCTCGCCCTGTTCGAAATCAAGGAGACGACCGTCACCCACGCCGACGGACACACCACGATCAACAAGACACCGAAAGTGACCGGCAAAGGGCAGACGTATTTCGTCGACCTGTTCCTCCGCCAGCCGACCTTGGAAGCAGGTGCGTGATGAATGACATCAGACACCGTTGCGTCAAGGCACTGCTCGACGACATCCGCAAACGGGGCGCCGCGATCCGGGTGCCCGGCGACCTCGAAATCAAGTCGGATGCCGAACGAGTGGTGGTATCGGACGCGATCATCGACCTCGCCGAAATCGTCGACATCGTGATCGACACCATCAACCAGGAACTATGAGGTGCGCGAGATGAGGGAAAACATCACAGTGCCGCCTTTGGCGACGTGCCCGACCGGGGATGTGAGCCGTGTCCCATTAGGGGAGAGGCTCGCGTGGAGTCCCGAGCAGGCGGCGCAGGTCTACAGCCTTGACGTGCGCGGGGTACGCCATGCGATCGATGTCGGCGACCTCGACAGTTTCCGGGCCCCCACCCGCGAAGGCAAGCCGGGTCGCAGGAAAGTCAGCAAAACCGCCATGGAACGGTGGATACGAGGAATGGAGGAATGAACATGGCAATGATATTGGACCCGCCGGCACCGCCGCCACAACGGGCGAAGGCCATCCGGATCATCCCGTTCGGCCGGAACAGGTACGCGATGATCCTCACGTCGGACGGGGAGGCGATACTCGCGCGCCTCGACACGGAAACACGATATCTGGCATACATGTCGGCAAAAGAGATCGAAACGTTCTCCTACCAGCTATCCAACGAGCTGGAGGCCGCACGATGAGCGGCGACATCAGGAACCGTGAAGAAGCCCGAGAGAGAGCCATCGCCCTGCTTCGCGAGAAAGCTACGGACGAATGCGGATGGCTATCCGACTTCGACATTCCCAGCAGCATCATCAACACGATCGAACTCAACCCCGACGTGCGCACGGTAAGCCTGTACGACGCCACCGGCGACATCGACCTGGAAGCCGTCGTCGACTACGTATTCCAGGCGATCGACGAAACGGAGGACCAATGAGCTGGATGGACGACGGCGGATTCGAGATGAACGTGCATCATGCCGGTAGCCGTGATCTGGTGCGGATGAGCATCAGGACACTGCCGAACCATTTCGACATCCTTCTTTCCAAAGGCGACGTGCAACGCATCCGTCGCGAATGCAATCGAATCCTCAAAGAATTGGAGCAGAAAAAATGACCAGAACCATCACCGTCAACGCAGTAGTGCGCAAGAGCCTCAACGACTTGTACGTGCTCGAATGGGATGACGACAAGTACGGAACGCCGACCGAAGAAAACGTGCTCAAGGCGCTCAAAGACGGACTTGAACCGTATGACGTCATCGACAGCGACGACTACGGCGGCACGTCATATATCAGCGTCAGTGACATCAACATCGAAGACGAGGAGGACTGATCAATGAAGGACACCAACATTCTCACGGCGACGGCGCTCGCATGCATCAGCGGCACGCTCCTGTTCACCTGGGCGACCGCCCCGCACCTGTGGTGGAGCCTAACCTGCGCGTTCGTCCTGCTCACGTCGGTCATGTACCTCGCCCTGCAGTCCGAACGGCACGGAAACGGGGACGAGGACGAGAATGCCTAGCGGCGCGAACGGTCACCAAGTCCGCCAACGATTCGCACGAGTCAACCGCGGCAGCATCCACTACGGCGCACAGATCCGATGTGATGACCACGGCCATCACATCGGCCGAACCTCATGGAGCCAGACGTCAGGCATCAGCCTCGACCGGCTCCTCGAAACCGAAGCCGAATGGATCCGACAGGCAAGAAACGCGACAAGACGGAAAGGAGAAACCATTGACGGTTTCGGACACGTCCGCCCCGCTGGAATGGCCGACGGTCTGTGACCTGACCATTCCAGGCGACCCGCAGTCGAAAGGCAGGCCACGCGTCTACCACGGACACGGCATCACCCCGCAGAAAACCCGCGACGCGGAAAACCGCGTCTACACGGAATGGCGACGCAAATACGCCGACTTGCCACCCTACGACGGGCCGGTCAGCATCACGATCACCTTCTGGATGGCCACCAGGCAAGGACGAGACTGGGACAATCTCGCCAAACTCTTCACCGACGCGTTGAACGGCGTCGCCTACGTGGACGACAGGCAGATCGTCGACGCCAGCGTCCACGTCAGACGGCCCGACCAGCAGGTGCTTGGCGTGAAAGGCCGGCCACGCAAACGCAAGGCCGGCGACCCGCTCACCTGGCATGGCCGCGAATACACGCCTCACACCGAGGCAGGCATCTATTTCAAACAGGAATACACACCCAGATAGAAGGAGAAAAAACCAATGAATCGCAGTGACTACGTCGTACAGGCGCTCATCGACGACGAAAACATGAGCGCCGACCTCGCCGCCCTGTATCCGGCCGCCAGCAAGATCGGCGACGCGGCAGCATCGTTCATCGACAAGGCCGACACGTTCATCGAAAAGAAGGACCTGTATGGCCTGTCGGCGGAAACCGTCGCCAAATGCGTCGACATCTGCCAGAACGTCGTCAAGGAAGGCGCGGCCATCAGCCGACTAATCCGCAACCCGCTCCACAGTCGCGAAGCGATCCACGTATCACGGATGGAGGACGCCAAGCCGACGGCCGTCCAGGGTGACATCGACGAAGCCGACGACGGTGAGTAAACGCCGAGCGCACATGCCCTGGTGCCGCACCTGCGGGCCGCTCGGCCCCGCCAGCGGCATGAACGACGCGCTCAACCTCCGTGAAACGCACCGCCGCGAATATCCACGTCACCAGACCTGCATCATGCCAACATTCAAACACACGATCGAAAAAGGAGCCAAAGAATGATGGAATCCACACAGGAAACGCTCGACCGACTCTTCCAAGCCACGCACCCCGACCGGCAGGTCGACAAGCCCGCACAGGCCGTGGACGCGCAACGACTACTGGAAATGCAGGCGCAACGCATCGCCACCCTGCAAGAGGAAATCAGCCAACGCCAGGAAGAAGTGGACGCACTGAAACGGCAGATCCTCGAAACGCACGAAATCGGCGCCTACAAGGCAGGCAACCTGACCGTGAAAGTCCAAAAAAGCAGGAAAACACTGGACGCCGATCGGTTCAAGGCCAAGTATCCGGTCAAGGACTGGGCCGTCCTCTACGAAGTCAAACCATTGAGCCTGTCGAAGATCGTCAGACAGGTCGGCGAACCCGCCGTCGAGGACTGCGTCAAAACCGGTGCTGGGACGGTGACGGTCTCATGATGCTCATTAGCCATGAAGCATTGCAACGCGCATTACGGCACGCGTTGGACGTCAGCGACGTGGCCGGCGACAACATTCCCGACTACGTCATCATCCCCGTCGAGGACATGGCCATGGTCACGGACGGACTCTACAAGGAAATCCGCAGGGAGGAAAGGAGGATAGACGATGCAAGCCAACCCGCATGACGTGCTCGCCGTGTTCGCGGCCGAATCGAACATCATCGTCGAACCGCAGGCACAGCCAGTCGTCCCGCCCGCCATGCCGCCAACGGCAACGGTGACGGAACCTGCCGGGGAGCCGTCCGAATGGGACACGATCCGCCGGATCATCGAACGGCATATCGACTGCATGCCGCGAAGCATACAGAAGGAGATCGGCCCCTCCGAACTCGGCACCGACTGCCTGCACTGCCTCGCCGCGAAACTCGCCGGATGGACGCAAAGCCGACAGGTCGCATGGCTGCCCTACATCGGCACCAGCGTCCACAAAGCCTTCGAACACCTGTTCGACAGTCTTGATGAGATGGTCACCATCGACAGCGAACTCCACCAAAAACGCCGATGGGAAGCGGAAATGCGCGTACCCGTCGGCGAAATCCACGGACTCGCCGGCAAAACACAAGTCAACGGCAGCATCGACCTGTTCGACCGGCTCACCAGCCGCACCATCGACTGGAAAATCGTCGGCCCGACCACTATCCGCAACGCCAAAGCCAACGGCCCATCACAGCAATACCGGATCCAAGCCAGCCTCTACGGCATCGGCCTGAACCACGTCGGCGAAACCGTCAGCCACAACTGCATCTACTTCCTACCCAGGAACGACAACAGTCTCACGGCCGCCCTGCCCGTCGAAATCCCATTCGACCCCCAACCCGGCCAATGGGCGTTGAACCGGGCGAACATGCTCGCCATGTTCCTCGACCTCATCGAAAACGCGGACGGTCCCGACATGCGCGACGCATGGATCCACAGTCTGCCGAAATCGGCATCGCACTGCTTCCAATGCGGCACATGGCCCGACGACCGGCTCGACGATCTTTCGACCCTCAACCTGGACTATCCGGCCCCGCCAGGACGATGGCAGGCCCTCACCAGCCTCCTCGAACCCGAATATAAGCCCAAAAAGCAAGAAAACAAGTAACAGGAAAGGGAACACACACCAATGTACGGAGCACAGCAGAACTACGGCGGCGGCTTCACCCAGCAAGGAGGCGCCGGATACCATCCGCAACAAGCGCAGGCCAGCACGCCGGCCGCAGGCCTCAGCCTCGACGACGTCATGCAAGGCGGCGCACCAAGCGCCTTCAGCAAGAACGATCCGCTCGGCTACAGCGTCGAAGGCGAGATCCTCGACATCCACGCCGAACAGCAGACCGACTTCACCACCGGCGAACCCCTCTTCTATCCGAACGGCAAGGCCAAGCCGCAGGTCGTCATCCACATCCAGACCACGATGCGCGATCCGAACCGCGTCGGCGATTCCGGCAGTCGAGGCATCTACGTGAAAGGCTATAACATCGCCCAATTGCGGGTCGCCTGCCAGAGGGCCGGCATCGGCGACTATCCGCGCGTCGGCGACCATCTGAAGGCCACGTTCGCGAGCACAAGGCCGAGCCAGACCCGCGGCTACAACGATGCGAAGATCTACGAATACACGGTGACGCCGAAACGCGAAAGCGATCTGGCCGCCGCGATGACCACGGAAAACGTCCAATCACAGCCGGTGCAGGCCGCCCCGCAGCAGGCTCCCGCGTATGGCGCCCCGGTCACCATCAACACCCAACCGCAGCCGGTGCAGCAGGGATTGTCGGCGAGCGACATGCAGACCATCGGACAGCTCGCCGCGGCAGGCAAGCAGCCTGCGGAGATCGCCGGACTCATCAACCGGCCGGTCGAACAGGTCATGAACGCGCTCGGCACGGCAAGCGGCAGGGAAACCGAATTCTAAAAGGACAGGCATCCCGGCCGGCGCATCGACGAGAAACAGCCGATTGCGCCGGCCGGGATGCCAGCGGCCAGCGATAAGCGTCGAAAAAACAAAGATGATCGTAAAAATCGGAACATTTGGCACTCTGGCACGGCCTTGCGCCAGAAAAAAACGGAACTGTGCCATTCGTGTGCCACACGAATGGCACGCGAAAAACGCCGAAATTCCAACACTATATAAACAAAAAACCAGAAAACCAAAGGTGTATATATATGTATCTATTTTTGGTGTTTTTGTGGGTGGTTTGTATGGCGGAGACTCGGCACAACACAAAAGGAGGTGAAAAAAGGTGAAAGACTACCGCAAATACACGCCGATCCCGGTCGAAACACTGCCCGCCAAATACGCCGGCATCTTCCACATGCTCGAACTCACATTCACGCCGGCAAACGACACGACCATCGTCACGACCATCACAGGGCAGAACCTCCAACTCATCTGCCAAGGCGGCACCGAAGAAGACCAACGCAAGAAGACGCCGGTCATCGCAGCCGGCTACCAGAAAGCCATCTGGGAACTCCGCGAAGGCCATTTACGCTACTGTTCGTCACAAGACAGGCTCTGGCGACGCGACGCCGACATGAGCGACCACGAAGGCGAACGATTGCTGCTCAACAGCTGGCATCCCGTCAAAACCATCGAGGACGAATACCATGTCGGCGTCAACGCGCGCAGCAGCGACCGCAATCCTCTCTACAGTGCGACGATTCTTCGCGAGGCGAAACGAAACCAATGGTTCGACCAGGTCGAACGCGGCGTACGCTGCGATCCATGCGTATGGGTGAGGCGCGACGGACATGTCGTCTGTTTGACGGACATGCCGGACATCGCCGTGACCCAGACGTTCTCGCCTGCCGGCATGGGTAATCAGGCGTTGCATGATGCGGAAAGGATCCTGCGATGGCTGACCGTCGACGAAAGATCGTATGCGAACCTTTGCCGCATGTTCGCGACGCCATGGCTCGAACCGTTCAAGCAGTACTCGTACGTGCTGTCTGGTCACGGTGGTGACGGCAAGACGCTGGTCGCACGCCAGGCGTTGCTGGGCGTGCTTGGTGTCGGTAAGGTGTTCCCCGGTTTTTCGACGCAGCAGTATTGTGCTCCAGGCGGCTATTCGTTGGCTCGTGAGTCGATGAACGACGCGATGGACGGTAAGGCATTCGCCTATGATGACGAGGCCTGTGCCGTGACGGAGGACATGCTGCCGTTCCTGCGTGCCCTGTCGACCGGATCGCAGATGAACGCTCGCGTGACGGGCGGCCGGTATCGTGTGATGACGCCGAGCGCGACAATGCTGTTTTTGACGAACATGCAGTTCGCCGATTCGTCGGAAAATTCGGACGTGCGTCGTTTCGTGAAGGTTGAGTTTCATCCGTCGAAGGGTCGTTCGTATGACGAATATCATGCGATCGAATTGTTCTGCAAGACGCATCCGGCGGCGTTCTTCGTCTTGTCGTGCCGCCTGTGGGAGGTATCGGACGAGCCGGAAATCGTGAATCTGTCGCCAGCGAGAATGATTTCGGACGAAATGTTCTGGCTGATCAGCGAGATCGCGACCAACGAGGAACAATACGGTGAGTCTGTCGCGGCTCGCAATGCGTATCGTAGTGAATTCCATGCTTCGGTCCCGCAGTCGATGATGGATACGCTCGGTTTGGAGAATGCGAGGTCGAGGGCATTGCCCGGCGGGCAGCCTCGTGTGGTTCGCGTCGTGAACCGGGCGCGCTTCGATGTGTATCGCAAGGCCGCGCTCGGCAGCGAAACGGAGGAGACTTCGACCGTTGGCTGGCGGCAGGTGGCATTGTCGAAGCCGGCTCGTGACAGTCTGAAACCGTTGGAGGATTTGGGCGGTTGCGCCGATATGGCTCGACTGGTGGAGTCCGCGTTGGATGGGCATGTCGGTTTCGCTCCCTGTGAGGGCAAGGCCAGGAAAGCCGGCGGTCCGGTCGACGGGAAGGTCTCGTTGTCGTGGAAGCGGTTGAACCCGTCCGACGACAATCATGTGGATGCCAACATCGTCACCGATGCGATGTCCCGTTACGCGGTCGTGCCGCTTGGCCAATGCTTCGTCATCGACTGTGACAAGCCGACGGGCGAGGGTGGGCCGGACGGCTGGCAGTGCCTGCAGGCACTGGCCGGCGATTACGGCAGTGAAGGCCTGCCGGAGACGTTGGTGACGAAGACGCCGCATGGCGTGCACCTGTACTATCGCATGCCGGCCGGCATGGACGTGAGCCTGCTGAAGAACGCCGTGCACGAAAACAGTCTGCCGATTGACCTGCGTGTATCGAACAAGGGTTACGTGATAGGTCCTGGCAGTGTCATCGACGGCGACCGGTATGAACTGTTCGACCTGCCGGCTGGTGAGATCCCGGAGGCAAGCGCGAATGTCCTGCGCATGCTGCGTGATTTCGGCTACACGAACGAGCCTCATGCCTCGTCTCAACCTACTTTGGCGGATGGGCGCTCGTTGAGCCTGAGCGAAGTGATGGCCGACAGGCCGGTCGTGTCGCGTAATGGCGTGCCGGACATGAGTCCGGTGCCGGAAGGCGCCCGGAACAGCACTTTGCATGCTTGGGCGTTCGGACGGTTGAAGAACCATCCGGATAACGAAACCGGGATCCGTGAGGACTTGTTCCGGCGTGGTCATGCCAGCGGATTGCAGGATGCGGAACTCGACCAGATCTGGAAAAGCATCAAACGAACCCTCGGATAGTCAAAAAACGACGGAAAGGAAACCATGAACAAAACGCCGATTACCAGTCGTCCGCGTCGTTGGCGCAGGCCAGTACCCTGCCCGGTATGCGGCGGCAGGGACATCAGGTTCCGCAAAGACGGTCTGACCCTCAACCTGGTCACCTTGCATGTGGTGCAGGTCTGGATGGCCGGCTGCGCGAAATGCTGCTGCGGCACTTGGATATACACCAGTCATGCCGACCTCAAGGAGGCGATCCGTCTCTGGAACCGCAGAGCCAGCAATCATACCAACGTGAAGGAGATCTGAAATGGGAAATGAATCCAGGTTGAATCTGATGGGTCTTATCGCGGGCGTAATCGTCCTGCTCGCCGTCCTCCTGCCGATCGTGCTGCTCACCGCATCATGCTCCGGCACGTCGGACAAGCATGAGGAGACGGATTGCACGTACGTCGAAGACTTCTACCGGTGCGATGTCACCTTGCAGGACGGCCGCAAGATCACCTGCCTGCGATTCGACAGCGGCAACACCACAGGCGGCACAGGCCTATCCTGCGACTGGAATCACGTCAGCGGGGAGGATTCGAAATGAGCGGGAGACGCAATCTGGCGGTGGCTCATGTCGGGTACATGACCTGTGATCCGCCGGAGGTCCGTTGCCGTGGATGCGAGTGCCGGTTCGACTCGTGGCAGGCGTTCGGCGAGCACGTGGACAGGCTGTTCTCGGCCCCGCCGCGGTCCAGGGCGCAGGCCGTGAAGGACGTGCTGGCCGATCATCTGGGTGACTTCGGTTCGGACGGCGTCCTCGAGCCGTGCATCGACGGCCGCGGCCGCATCGTTTGCGTTTGCGGCTGGAAGATCGGAAGAGCGTCGT
>ENA-OWOG01000324-OWOG01000324.1-gut-metagenome-genome-assembly--contig:-NODE-324-length-18246-cov-9.229897_pt1 | contig 18246 bp, 20 predicted proteins | sample MGYA00248249_ERZ651793 | MGnify/ENA primary metagenome ERZ651793 (study PRJEB26908, sample SAMEA4031700) | gut metagenome | biome: gut; feature: normal infant; material: stool | place: China | collected 2015... | reverse complement strand
TTCTCCAAAAATCAAATTAGCTCGAGCTTCGTATGGGGTATTGGCGCCTCGTCAGGCTTTACAGCCCGGTCATCGCATAGTTCTATTGAACTCTCGATTGCCAGGCCCAAATGCCAAACCCGAGATTCTCAAAGGTGGCGTAGTATACGCTGACTCGGCGATGTGCTCAAGTCCCGAACAGACAAAGATCCCGATGGATCGCGCGATCGGGGCTAAATCCAGCCGCGTTCAGCAAAAGATACGTACGCTCCGCGGCCGATTACAAGGTGATCAAGCACACGTATATCCATGAATCGACAACATTTTATCACTCTTTCGGTAATCAACCTGTCGGCCTTGCTCGGCTCAGGACTACCGGATGGATGATTATGTGCCAGGATCACCGCGGCGGCGTTCACTTTGATGGCTTCGCGTACGATTTCTCGCGGATGCACCTCAACGTGGCTAAGAGTACCAGAAAAAAGTCGGCTATGTTTCAATACCCGGTTCTGATTGTCTAAAAAGATCACCATGAAGATCTCGCGCTCTTCGTCGGCTAACTGACTTTGCAGAAATTCCCGCGTCATCGATGGGGTAACCAGCGAGGGTTCTTCGGTCATTCGCAGACTAAAATAGCGTCGCGCCAGTTCAGCAATCCCTTTTAGCTGCGCATATTTCGCCAGGCCAATGCCTTCGACCTCGGCAAACTGCGACTCCTCCGCCGATAACAGGCCGTACAGCGAGCCAAAACGCTGCAGCAACTCGCGCGAAAACGTCATCACATCCTGCGTGCGGGTACCGGTACGTAAAAATAGCGCCAACAGCTCAATATCCGACAAAACTTCGATACCGTAGCGCTGCATCTTTTCCCTCGGCATCAGGGATTCTTGTATTTCCATCGCGACCTCTCCTTCCCACTCCGCGCTATCCTGGCACAGCCTTTTTGCGCCGCCGATACGCAAGTTTTGTCCCTGCGTGGCGCCTCGCAAAGTGAATCTCTACCAGGCACACGATGCCGTGAGGATTGTGATAAGATGCGCGAATTCTGGTGTACCGCAACAGGAAAAAATCATGATGAGTCTGGCTGGTAAAAAGATCGTTCTTGGCGTGAGCGGCGGCATTGCCGCCTATAAAACGCCGGAACTGGTGCGCCGCCTGCGTGACCGCGGCGCGGATGTCCGCGTCGCCATGACGGAAGCCGCAAAAGCCTTTATTACGCCGTTAAGTTTACAGGCGGTATCCGGTTATCCGGTATCCGACAGCCTGCTCGACCCGGCCGCCGAAGCGGCAATGGGCCATATTGAGCTGGGGAAATGGGCTGACCTGGTCATTCTTGCCCCCGCCACCGCCGACTTAATCGCCCGCATCGCGGCAGGCATGGCCAACGATCTCGTCTCGACGATCTGTCTCGCTACGCCGTCGCCGGTCGCCGTCTTGCCCGCCATGAACCAGCAGATGTATCGCGCCGCCGCCACCCAGCATAATCTTGGCGTCATCGCCGCACGCGGCCTGCTGGTCTGGGGCCCGGACAGCGGCAGCCAGGCCTGCGGCGATATTGGCCCAGGGCGGATGCTCGACCCGCTGACCATTGTGGATATGGCCGCGCAGCATTTCTCTCCTGTCAAAGATTTGCAACATCTGAACATCATGATTACCGCGGGCCCCACCCGGGAGCCGCTGGATCCGGTGCGTTATATCACCAACCACAGTTCTGGTAAGATGGGCTTCGCGATTGCCGCCGCCGCCGCGCGCCGCGGGGCGAACGTCACGCTGGTGAGCGGCCCGGTTTCGCTGCCTACGCCGCCGTTTGTACACAGAATTGATGTCACCACCGCGCTGGAAATGGAAGCCGCGGTGCAAAACAGCGCGTCTCAACAGCAGATTTTTATTGGCTGTGCGGCAGTCGCCGACTACCGCGCGGTTGCCATCGCCGAAGAAAAAATTAAAAAACAAGGTGATGAATTAACCCTGAAAATGGTGAAAAATCCGGATATCGTCGCAGGGGTCGCTGCGCTTAAGGCCAACCGCCCTTACGTCGTTGGGTTTGCCGCCGAAACAAATAATGTGGAAGAATACGCACGGCAAAAGCGAGCCCGCAAAAATCTTGATCTGATTTGCGCAAATGATGTTTCACAGCCAAATCAAGGATTTAACAGCGACAGCAATGCATTACACCTTTTCTGGCAGGAGGGAGATAAGCGCTTACCACTTGAGCGCAAGGAACTCCTGGGCCAATTATTACTCGACGAGATCGTTACCCGTTATGATGAAAAAAATCGACGTTAAGATTCTGGACCCGCGCGTTGGTCAGCAATTTCCGCTGCCGACCTATGCCACCTCCGGCTCCGCCGGACTTGACCTGCGAGCCTGTCTCGATGACGCCGTAGAGCTGGCTCCCGGCGCAACCACCCTCGTGCCAACCGGACTGGCGATTCATATTGCCGATCCTTCTCTGGCCGCAGTCATTCTCCCACGCTCCGGGCTGGGCCATAAGCACGGTGTCGTACTGGGTAACCTGGTCGGTCTGATTGATTCTGACTATCAGGGCCAGCTGATGGTTTCCGTCTGGAACCGCAGCCAGCAGAGCTTCATCATCGAACCCGGCGAGCGCATCGCGCAAATGGTGTTTGTGCCTGTTGTGCAGGCGGAATTTAACCTGGTGGAAGATTTTGACGCCACCGATCGCGGCGAAGGCGGCTTCGGCCACTCAGGGCGTCAATAAGCCCGGCGTTAGACAAAAACCTTTCGGGGCGTCGCCGGCAATAAGGCAGCCTGAAGGATGAAGTGGAACCAGCATCGCAAAGCGCACTAATGCAATAACATCACCGCAGGCCACAGCTTGCGGTCGCTTTGTGGGTGCCTGCCTGACAAGTGCTTTTTTTCAGGGGTATTTTAAAACATGGCAGAAAAACAAACTGCGAAAAGGAATCGTCGCGAAGAAATACTTCAATCTCTGGCGCTAATGCTTGAATCCAGCGATGGAAGTCAGCGCATTACCACAGCGAAACTGGCGGCGTCCGTTGGCGTATCCGAAGCGGCTCTGTATCGGCATTTCCCGAGCAAGACCCGCATGTTTGATAGCCTGATTGAATTTATTGAAGACAGCCTGATTACGCGCATCAATTTGATTTTAAAAGATGAAAAAGACACTTCAGCGCGCCTGCGGCTGATTGTTCTGTTGATTCTTGGGTTTGGCGAGCGTAATCCTGGGCTGACACGAATTCTGACCGGCCATGCGCTGATGTTTGAACAGGACCGGCTTCAGGGCCGTATCAATCAGCTGTTCGAGCGTATTGAAGTTCAGCTGCGTCAGGTGATGCGGGAAAAGAAAATGCGCGAAGGCGAAGGCTTTACCGTCGATGAGGCCCTGCTGGCCAGCCAGCTATTGGCCTTCTGCGAAGGGATGCTGTCGCGCTTTGTGCGCAGCGAATTTAAATATCGCCCGACGGACGATTTTGACGCCCGCTGGCCGCTGGTCGCCGCCCAGCTGAAGTAATTATCGCCTGTCTCTATGCAGCCAGAAAGGCTGCATCTCTTCCCACAGGAACTTGATCCGCGTTGATATCCTGCAGCTCTCAGCGTAGCGGCTTGAATCAGCCCGGCGCCTGCCGGGCTGCGGTTTATACGCCGTACGCTTCGCGATAGGCGCGAACGGACGCCAGGTGTTCAGCCATTTCCGGTTTCTCTTCCAGATAGCTAATCAGGTCTTTCAGCGTCACGATGGAAATCACTTTACAGCCGTAGTCGCGCTCAACTTCCTGAATCGCGGAGATTTCGCCGCGTCCGCGTTCCTGACGATCCAGAGAGATCAGTACGCCGGCCAGCTCAGCACCGTTGGCCTGAATAATTTCCATCGATTCCCGAATCGCGGTGCCTGCGGTAATCACATCATCCACCAGCATCACGCGGCCCTGCAGCGCGCTCCCCACCAGGTTTCCACCCTCGCCGTGAGTCTTTGCCTCTTTGCGGTTAAAGCAGTAAGGCAGATCGCGGTCATGGTGTTCCGCCAGCGCGACCGCCGTGGTCGTGGCAATCGGAATGCCTTTATAGGCCGGGCCAAACAGCAGGTCAAAATCAATCCCGGAATCCACCAGCGCTTCGGCATAAAAACGGCCTAACAGAGCCAGATCGCGCCCGGTATTAAACAGGCCGGCGTTGAAGAAATAGGGGCTCTTGCGCCCGGATTTCAGCGTAAATTCGCCAAACTTAAGTACCTGCTTGTTAAGCGCAAACTCAATAAACTGGCGCTGATACGGTTTCATGGATTCGCTCCTCATCTTACTTTTCTACGGACAAAAAAAAGGCGACTTCTCAGTCGCCTTAAAAACTAGTTTTGCAACGCCGCTTTCTGCGTCGTGACAATGGATTCGATACCCCCCCGGGCCAATGCCAGCAGGGTGAGGAGTTCTTCATGGGTGAACGGCTCGCCTTCCGCCGTTCCCTGCACCTCAATGATGCGGCCATCTTCGGTCATCACCACGTTCATATCGGTTTCCGCCGCGGAATCTTCAACGTATTCCAGATCGCAAATCGCTTCGCCATTCACGATACCCACGGAGACCGCCGCCACCATTCCCTTCATCGGGTTGGTTTTCAGCTTACCGGCCGCGACCAGCTTATTCAGCGCATCGGCCAGCGCCACGCAGGCTCCGGTGATAGACGCGGTACGGGTGCCGCCGTCTGCCTGCAGCACGTCGCAGTCCAGCGTGATGGTGAACTCACCCAGCGCTTTCAGGTCAACTGCAGCGCGTAGCGCACGCGCGATCAGGCGCTGGATTTCCATGGTGCGTCCGCCCTGCTTACCTTTTGCGGCTTCACGCGCGTTACGCGTGTGGGTAGAACGCGGCAGCATGCCGTATTCAGCGGTGATCCACCCCTGGCCCTGGCCTTTCAGAAAGCGCGGCACGCCTTCATCAATAGAAGCGGTGCACAATACTTTCGTGTCACCAAATTCGACCAGCACGGAGCCTTCTGCGTGTTTTGTGTAGTTACGGGTCAGGGTTACTGGGCGCACTTGATTAGCGCTACGGCCTGCTGGACGCATGGTGTTCTCCGGCTTGAAACGAATGTGGCTGCGCATTATACGGATAATGCGCGCTTATTCCTATCCTGATAAGGCCTCGAAAGCTATAATCCACCCCACTCTCCTTTAAAAACAGGAACGTCTATGATCCGCAGTATGACCGCCTACGCCCGGCGTGAAATCAAGGGTGAATGGGGTAGCGCCACCTGGGAAATGCGCTCGGTAAACCAGCGTTATCTGGAAACTTATTTTCGCCTGCCGGAGCAGTTCCGTAGTCTCGAACCCGTTGTTCGCGAACGTATTCGCACGCGTCTGACGCGCGGTAAAGTCGAATGTACGCTGCGTTTTGAGCCTGATGCCAGCGCGCAAGGCGAGCTGATTCTGAATGAAAAACTCGCTAAACAGCTCGTTAGCGCTGCTAACTGGGTCAAAATGCAGAGCGATGAAGGTGAAATCAACCCGGTTGATATCCTGCGCTGGCCAGGCGTAATGGCTGCCCAGGAGCAGGATCTGGACGCCATTGCCGCCGAAATCCTCGCCGCGCTTGATGGTACGCTGGATGACTTCATCGTTGCGCGTGAAACCGAAGGTCAGGCGCTGAAAGCGCTGATCGAGCAGCGTCTGGAAGGCGTCAGTGCTGAAGTCACAAAAGTGCGTGCTCATATGCCGGAAATCCTGCAATGGCAGCGCGAGCGTCTGGTTGCCAAACTGGAAGACGCCCAGGTGCAGTTGGAGAATAACCGCCTTGAGCAAGAACTGGTGCTGATGGCGCAGCGTATCGATGTGGCAGAAGAATTAGATCGTCTGGAAGCCCACGTCAAAGAAACCTACAACATTCTGAAGAAAAAAGAGGCCGTTGGCCGTCGTCTGGACTTCATGATGCAGGAATTCAACCGTGAGTCGAACACTCTGGCATCCAAGTCTATCAATGCCGAAGTGACGAATTCCGCGATTGAACTGAAGGTACTGATCGAGCAAATGCGCGAGCAGATTCAGAATATCGAGTAACGTTTCACGCGATCTCGCGTTGTCTCACTAAGTCTCGTCAGGATAAAAAGGCCATTGTAAATCATGGCCTTTTTTGTTTTATATAGTCTCATATCGTATCACTAGAGCGCGTGTTTCGTGTGTACATAGACGTGTACATACTGGCATTTATGACACGCAGTTTATGTACATAGCAATGAGACAAGATAAGCATGGCGAAACTGACAGACGTACAGATCAGAGCATGGAAAAATTCGGGTGAGCATTTTGAGGGAAGAGCTGATGGAGACGGGCTGTATCTATGCTTCCCAAAGAGTTACTCAGCTCCATTTTGGCGCTTTCGCTATCGTTTTGCGGGGAAGCAGCGGGCGATGGTCATAGGCTCATATCCTGAACTGTCACTCGCTAAAGCACGTGAAACAACCAAACAGCTATCAGCCCGTGTTACGTTGGGCTATGACGTTGCGGGGGAAAAGCAAGAACGCAAAGCAGAAGCGTTGAGGAAGATCGAGGATGAAAAGCACGCACTGTGTGTTTCAGAACTTGCAGCTGAATATTTTGAACGCCAGATTCTCAATCGGTGGAAGCATCCAGACATCCTGCGTCGTCGCATTGATAAGGACATTAATCCGGCAATCGGTCGCCTCAGAATTGAAGAGGTTAAACCCAGAGATATTGATGACATGCTGCAAAAAATAGTTCAGCGTGGTGCACCTACAGTCGCTAATGATGTGCTCCGATGGACTCGCCGTATCTTCGATTACGGTATAAGACGCCATATGCTGGACACAAACCCTACCGGCGCGTTTGAAATTGATGATGCAGGTGGGCAGGAAAAAAGCAGGGAACGCTGGCTAAGCCGAGAAGAGCTTGCGCGATTCTTACAGGCAATGCCAATGACAAAAGGTTTCTCACGTCAGAACGAACTGACAATGAAACTTCTGCTGGTGTTCTGCTGCCGCAAGATGGAGCTTTGCGGTGCACGTTGGGAAGAGTTCGATTTTAATGAATCAGTTTGGCGCTTACCCGCAGAGCGGGTTAAGAATGGCGATGCGATTGATATACCTATCCCGACAGTAGCTCTTGAATGGCTAAAAGAACTGCATCAAATGTCTTGCAATAGCCAGTGGGTGCTTCCAGCAAGAAAGATGCAGCACCGGATGATTCCTCACATTCAGGAAAGCACGCTCCCTGTAGCATTGAGCAAGGTTAAGGGTAACCTCCCCGATGTACCTAATTTTACTATTCATGATTTTCGACGTACCGCGCGATCGCATCTGGCGGCATTAGGGATTGATCCGGTAGTTGCAGAGCGTTGTCTGAATCACAGAATCAAAGGTGTTGAGGGGATATACAACCGTTATCAGTATTTCGATGAGAGGAAACGAGCTTTGGATTTATGGGCTAACATGCTAGTTTCGTTAGAGAAAGATAGTGGCTACAACGTAACACCATTGAGAAAAGTAGAGCGTTACCATAAGTAATGACTGAAAATCGTCATTTTAGATGACGGCTTAAATAGCTTTACTGGATTAACAGCTCGTAACTTGACATTACGTCAACAACCTTCTGATTCACATAAATGCTTTATTATCAAAATGTTATGAACTTATACATCTTAAATCAGGAAGAGTAAATGATAGATATTAGTTCAGCTAAAGTAGCTAAAGTCATTGTCCATCGTGTTGGAAATAAACTCAGAGACGAGGGATTTCATCTATCACAGGCAGAGTGTAATCGTTCAAGCACACTCGACGAACTGCTGATAAGAGATTTCCTTGCTCCCGTAGTAAGAAGAGGTCAAGAGTACATCTTAACACATGAATCAGACGTTTCTTTGAATACTGTCAATCATTATGCCAGTAATGTTTTCGCAAATTCCAATACATTCAAAGAAAGCAGTGATGCAATAGCAAAACATCTTTATAGTTGTTCAGGCCACCAGAATATTGGTGGTGGAGAATTCCTTGTGATTTTATTTGAAGATATTAGGTTTGAAGAACAATCACTACAAGCCATTGGTTTATACAAAGTTGAAGGTAAGGATGATTACCTAGATGTTGGAGAAGAGAAAGGAGAGATCCGCGTAATTGAGAAAGTCGGAATATCTCTTAGTAAAGTCCAGAAAGGTGCTGTCATTATATCTAGCGGTCTGAAAGTATTTGCAGTCGATAACTTAGGCCAAAAAACAAAGTATTGGATAGAAAACTTTCTTAAAGTAACACCAAGCCAAACACCTCATAAATCCGCTCAGGTAGCAGGAGCGTTACTTAAAGCGATTTCTAATAAAGTTGAAACGCCGAGCATTGCGCTGGAATTCTCCCGTCAAGTAGAGGAATTACTTACCGAGAGTGATTCTCTATCTTTTTCCGATCTTCGTAAAATTTCAAATAACTATATTAACAATGATGAAGTTGATGAACTGCTGAATGGAGCCCGTCTTAAATATGGGGTTTCACTTGACGACAGTATACCAATTGAAAGCAAGCGTCTTGCCAGATTTGCAAAAGAAGTTGTCACGAAGGCACGAATTGCGGAAGGGGTTAGTTTGCTCGTCTCAAATCCAGATGCAAAGATTCACTCAATCGACGTAAAACCTGTTAAGAACGGATATCGTGCTGTAGTAGATATTCATATGAAGGAGGCATAGTATGGCTGGAGAAAAGTCAAAAAAATCAGGGGAAATTGGGGAAGCATTAGCTACAGCCCTCCTTGAACGAATTGGCTGGAATCATTTAATACATAATATTGCTATAAGTTGCAATACTCCAACTCATCTAAATAGTGAGGGAAATGTACGCCAAAGTCACGGAGAAGATCAAGTCTATCTGTACAATAATCCCTTCCATGATGATCGAACTGACTTTGTTCATGTTTCAAATAAAAATACATTAGGCAGTTATCCAAAGGAAGGGACATTAAGGTCTCAGTTTAAAAGTCACATCAAAGAACTCAATCAAACAATTGAATGTGCAAAACATGATCCAGCCTTACGAGAAATCGGCAAAAGCTATAAAGCAAAGAAAAATAAATATCATTCTGGCCTTCTCATTTGGTTCCATAATGACCATGAAAATATTGAGAAAAGTATTTTATCAGACCTTGCCCCTGCCCGTTTAGATTTGAACACAGATATTCCATTTTACGTAGTTGATAATGGAAGAGCTACATTCCTACTGAAAGTAGTTGATGACTTACGCAAACGATCAATTGGTGGAGACTATCATTTCTTTTATCCTCGAATTGGCACATCAATAACTGTTGATGAAATGCGTACGGGTAAAGAACTTCCGCTTGAATTATTAGCTTCAGATATCATACCAGCCGTATTGACTAAAGGAGGTGCCAAGGAATTAATAATTTACGCAAATGAAAGTTTTGATTCAATCTCGTATAAAAATTTAATGGCATATGGATTAAGTTTTTCATCTGGTCTAATCAATAAAATAAATATAGGTATGCCTGATTACAATCCTGCGCGTTATGGGGAAGTTGCCCAAATGGCTCGACTTGCATTCCATAATCGCCCTGAAGAAATTATACCATTTTCATTTAATCGCTCCATTCTTGATCTTCTACAAGAGGAATCCCAATGAAGCAGATTTTAGACTCTAATTTTCTTATCCCATCGGGTACTGAACTTCGTGTACTACTCAACAGCGAACATATTTCATATGGTGAAATTCATTCATCATTAAAGGCAAAAGGGATTTTTTCAGGAAATAATGAAAAATCAATAACAGTTCCGCTTTTATCGGCCACATTACTAACTCCATCAGATTATGATGCGCTAATTGAAGCATCAGTTGATAGGGACTCAAAACCAAAGGTTAAAGGTTCTTCTCTTGACTTAGTTGATTCGAGTTCTGATTGGATAACCCCACTAAAGAAATTATTTGAAAGTGAGTTTAATCCATTTGCTAACCTCGAAAATGTTGAGGTATTGGATAGTCCAGATGTCATAGTTGATGGAAAAGACAAAGTCCGCATTCCGTTTTCTATAGTTCGTAAAGATTTTAGTAAGGACTGGACACAGAGAGAATTACGATTTGATGGTGAAGTAGCAATTGAACGGCAAGGGGATAATCTTAAACTCGACTTTTTATCGACGCATTCATCTAAAGAAACAGAAATCGTTAACAAAAGAATGACTGCACAAATATCAAAAACCCTAAAAGAATCAGGTGCTACCCAAAGTGAAAAAGAGCGAAGAATTACATTTGATAGTTTTTCAAATGTTGAACGAGTTCGCTTCTTCAAAAGATTAACCGGTGGACACGGTCGATTCATTAAAAAAGGTACTGTAAGCGATATGGAAATAAATCGCGATACCTCTGGCCCTTCACTTCCTAACGATCCCCAGATTTCATGGATGAAGGATACCGTCAAACGACTAAAAATAGATGGTGATAAACTCAATGATATTTTTCTAATATCCGATGAAAAGTATTATGATTATTATCATGTACAAAAGATGGATGTAACCTTTGGTTATAATTCCGCAGCAAATTCCGGTGAGTTCAAAGCTAGTTTATTTTTTAGCACGCCATCAAGAGGTGATTCAGCTAAAAATGACGCAGAGCTCACATTCGAAATACTGAAGATTTCCCACGACCATAAAGTAAACTCTGATGCCAAAAAGGCTCTAAATTCAGAAATTAACAAGCAAGTACGCATTCTCATAGAAACTGAATTTGAAAAAATAGTTGCTGAAAGGACACCAGATAAAACAGTCGCTTAGGATAAATACAGGTAAGCATCATCATTTTTTGATGCTTACCTATTTAATTATTTCCTACTGTATTTCCAATCCATTTAACCAATAGTAGAGACACCGCAATAGCTCTATCCAGATATTTAATCTGCCTTACATTACTCTAATCGCTATTATATAAATAACAATACCTCATGATTATAATATGTAATTTTATTCGAAATTGATTATCTTAAAAAGAATCAGGTATCATTAGCCACAATGATACCTTGTTATTTAATTATCAGCTCTTATAGTTTTCTTACATCTGATTCACCGAAAGAACATCACAATGATGTTCACAATTTCGGGTCACATTATAAACAGAACCACTATTTAGCTCACCTAATACATCTTCACATGGACTTGATGAATCACCGTCGATCCAGCGATTTTATTTCATCCTCCAGCACTACCAGATTCAGCCATAGCTCCTATATTACATGTTCTAGAAGTATTATCCCAAATGACACATGTAACAAAAATAAAAGAGAATTTTCTCATTATAATTCCTGTCACAGATCTCTGGAGTTATTATTATCAATAACATAACCTGTATAGCTCAAGAATATACGAGCAAGCTCTCGCATGTCACTTTCAGTAGTAGCTTCTATAATTTTATCACCTGATACTAGACCGGTTAAATAAATCTCACCTTTTTCTTCTCTAAAAATGAATCCAGAGTAAGGTCGTCCGGATGTTTTTATTCTAAACCCAGCATAACCTTTATAATTGATTTTCTCTAATAGAGTTAAATCAGGCAACTCAAAAATCAATGACAAACATTCCTTGAGAGTATGGTATTCAAAATAAGTACCAAACCCATCTAAATATAAAGTTGATTCTAATTGTTTATTATTAAATCCTAATTGTTGAACTTTATTAGTGTTCTTTTCTGATAATTCCTTGATAACTTCCTCAGGTTTCTTATGCGTTTTATTATACTCTTGAGAGTCAAGATCCCTTTTAATTTTATCTATTGCTTCAGAGTATTTGACGTACTCAATTTTTCCATGAAGATGATCGAAACATTCATTCCAAAGATAATCCATCTGCTTAGAATACATTCTGTCAATGCATTCAGCATCAGTACAAACATTTCTCTTATTAAGCCAATCTATTTGCGATTCTCTAATCTTAGATTTTGAGCCTTCAGGCATATCGGGCCCCATAGCTATTTTATAGTTTTGAGATAGATAATCATCCAAACGACTTAACTTATGATCTGAGCAAATCATATTTTCAACATCTGAGGATGCTTTATTACAGTCAAAAGAAGCAGCATAACTTGTACTGCAAGCCATCATTGAAAGAATGAATAAAGATTTTTTGTTTATGATAGTTACCATGATATACCCTTATTTTATGAATTTAATAAACATATTTTAGAGAACCATCAATTGTGTAGGTAGATGATATATAGGGTGATTCTATGAGCCTGAACGTGCCCGCACCAACAATATGATTCATTACACGAACATCTTGATAGGATGATTTTTCAAACGATTGTGCCCGGTGATAAAATGCTGAATATGCAACAAGCCCCTCACCCCAAGTAATATCTCTTGTGGGCCCAACGATTGCGTTACAAAAAGACTTATGAAAATTAAACAATTGTTCAGCTCCCCTGCCGACTGAACAGCTAGAAAAGCAAATACATTTACCTCTTAATATAGGCCACGCTATACGATCAAAATCCCTCCATGTAATAAAACCCTCGTCTGTTAAAATAAAACCATCACATGAACCATGAGCACTGATATGTACATATTTTATGTGTTCTCGTTGCGCTATTTTTAATGCTTTTACTAGCATTCCTTCATTAACTACTTCAGTACATTTTGCAGCTACACCTTGTAACTCCAAAACCTTCCTTAGTGTGTTTCCTTCGTATCTCTCATCATAAATATCCATATCGCTGCGTGATTCAATAATAAGTATTTTTTGTTTTTTCATTACTTTCGCCCACAAAGACCCTCAATGATGGTCTTTTAACCGATGTATCAATATGGATCATCCTTGATAAGCATGATTACTGTAAAAGCCATATGACTTCGCACATCTCAGTTCAGCGCCTCATCCAATCGCCATAAAAGAGCGAAAACACATTTATAATCCATAGATGATATTCATACAAGAGCAAAAAGCCCACAAACTTCCATCTATAGACATTAAGGGGAGTGGTGGTATATGGCTCAGCTATCTTCAGATAGTGCAGATAAACAGGTAGGGCAGCGTATTCAGATGCGACGTAAAGAGCTAGGGATAACAGCTCAGCACCTGGCCGAACTTGTCGATATCTCTCATCAGCAACTCTCGCGCTATGAGCGTGGTACAAACAAGATCAATGTGGCACATCTTGTTAACATCGCTATTAAATTGAATACACCTATTAGTTGGTTTTTTATTGACTGCTTTTCGACATTAGACAATGAATCTAAGAGCCAGCAAGATTTTGTGCCAGTCAAGGATACCGATTTGAAAAATCGTTTTGAACAGATATGGCCTAGATTAACCCATGAGCAAAGACGTGTACTGATTATGCTCTTAGATGAATATACGAAATGAGACTTAAAAGTAAAGCCTCATTTCTTCCAAAAATATGAATACCGTCCGATATTCAGGCCTCATCATCCATTGTTTTAAGTAGTTTAAAAATTTTATTTTTATCAAAAAATCGTTCAAGAAATTTTTTGTTACCTGAAAGGCCGCGTTTTTCCCCAATTTTGTTTAAATGAATTTTAGTTCCCCTATTTTTTAGTTCTGCGAGGATAACATCCTTCGGCAATTTTTTTTCATTACTAAGATGATCAACATACTTATAGACACCTAATGTTTTGATTGATCGGTTAGTCGTCGGAGAATATCCAAAACTTTCGTCGCTAGTTCTTAGTAGATATTTAAAAATTGCCGAATACATTTCAACAAGATTGTGCATTTGAGGTTTAGGTCTCTTATAACCTAGCACCTCACACTAATCGCTTAATTTTTCAAAACTCTCATCTTCTAGCCGCAGTTGAATATGATTTTTCCCTATTTTTTCAAGCTGTTTTTTGCGTGTGTTCTGATACTCAATATAGGATTTACGTCGAGCTTTTAGAGATTCATCAACATCCTCAGAATCATCAATCTCTTCTGATTCGTCAAACTCCTCCGTTTCATCAACCGTCTTAGGTATCTTAGGTACAAATAACTCGTCAAGCTCATTCAATTCTCTGTTTTTTAACACCATTACCAACTCCTTAGAATTTTCTGATCATCAGATTACGTACAAGCCTCAAACTGTCAAGTTTAAGTCTGATGATCAGATTACAACGTAAAAAAAATCTGACGATCAGATCAAAACAATACTAAAAACACCAAAAAATATCTCAATACATAACAATGGGTTAATGAGAATAGTCATTCTACAACCATAGATAACGAGGAATTTTTTATCGCAAAAATCATTCATTTTGAAAATCTGTAAAGACGGGGAGCATCAATTGGATGCGTTAACCAAACAGGTTTTTACCATGAGTGTTCCACGTCTGCTAAAACTCAAAACAGTCCTCGAGCAGTGCGCTTTCTCAAGAGCCACGCTCTATCGCCAAATCAAGGCAGGCCACTTCCCTGAGCCTGTTCGTCTAACTGGTGGCCTAGATAACGCTTCTTCTCGTTCAGTTGCGTGGAGAGAGGAAGAAATACTGCAATGGATAGACAGCCGTCAGAAAGTACCGCTATCAGAAACAAGAAGAATTTAAGCGATAAAGCTCATCGCTCTAATAGCACGTTATATGCACATCTATATGGATAGTGATTATCTGATTCAATACTCACTATCCCATACCTATAGTTCTTTTTGTAAGGGATACAAATGTTACTAAACATACGCAACATAGACTCTTGTCGTTCACTTGATATTGGCAGGAATACCAGAGACCAACAGTTAAAAATGAGAACAGACAAACTCAGTGTTGTGAGCCTTTTTAATAATAATTCCGAAATGAAAAAAACATATTCGAAACTTGAAACTCTGAATCATGATAAAAAGAGGAAATACCGCGTTAGTTATATCCCAACAAAGGAAAGGAATCCTTATCACAAGGCGCTATTGATCCGAGGCAAGAAGAAAAAATCACCTGTGCTACTACGTATTGATTATATGCCAAGAAATCGTAATACAGGCGGAATCCGTTTAGATTTCCGTCCCCAACATTTGACATCACGAAAAATAGATCATCTTTTGTCGTGGTTAGACAGCCAATTGGGAGAAATATTTTATCAACTGCTGGGGAGAGCCTGGATTACGCAAATTGATGTCGCTCTTGACGTCTACAAATGCAAGTTGGATGATTATATATGGGGCTTAGAACGTTCAGGTAAAACAGCATACTTTGATAAGGAAAATGGTTTACCGGGACTCAGGGTAGGAAGTTGCCGCTCGCTTTTACACATCCTTTGCTACGGAAAAGTAGATGCTAACAGCGGTAGAAAACTGATATTTCGGGAAAGGGCCAAATTCATTAACATTAATTTTGATGAGTATCAGCAATTCTTGCGTATTGAGGCTCGGTACAGGCCAAATGCTAAACCAACAAGCAAGAAGGGTAATGTTTTGATGCTGGCTCACCTTTCAGAGATGAGAAATCCCTTCAAGCGACTCCGGGTCTACTCGAATGATTTGGGGAATGAGCTATTGAAAAGAGGGTTTCTTTGTACGTTACCAGACGCTCCAGCATCGCTGAAATGAAGCGCTATATGATGGCAACTATGCAATGCTCGCGCTTGCCTCGCAAAGTCGATAGACTCATTGCAGAGTACGAGATAGAGCTGTTCAATAAACATACAGTCTGGAAGAAGAGGTCACGCTGCGTTGCTCAATTAAGCGGCATTTTCAGTATAGCGTCTGTTTTCTGTGTACATAGACGTGTACATAATGAAAAGCCTGAGTAGTGAAAAGTCAATGTAATCAAGTACTATACACCACTACTCAACATTCAAATTCAACATCGAATAAGTAGTCATTCAACGTAGCCCGCCAATAAATGGCGAGGCTACGTGTTTTTCCCGCCGCTTTAGTACTCTCCCCATTCAGTCCGAATTATATTTTCTCATCATTCATTATCACTACCCATAACACAAAGCGCATATCACCACGTATTTTCAGCACAGTCGCATTAGCTGTAGTTATTAAAATCACTTCACCTTAGAAAATCTCAATCGTGACAATGCGCACAAATCGCTAACCTTAGCCCCCAGCAAATCAGGGGGAATACATGCTGTTACACGTTTTATATTTAATTGGTATTACTGCCGAAGCCATGACCGGTGCGCTTGCAGCTGGGCGTCGTCGTATGGATACATTTGGCGTCATTATCATTGCCACCGCGACGGCCATTGGCGGCGGATCGGTACGCGACATTCTTCTCGGCCACTATCCGCTTGGCTGGGTAAAGCACCCTGAATACGTCATTATCGTGGCGACCGCTGCGGTACTCACCACCATTATTGCTCCCGTCATGCCCTATCTGCGCAAAATATTCCTCGTACTGGATGCGCTGGGCCTGGTGGTCTTTTCTATTATCGGTGCTCAGGTGGCACTGGATATGGGCCATGGACCGATTATCGCCGTGGTCGCTGCGGTCACCACCGGCGTCTTCGGTGGCGTATTACGCGACATGTTCTGCAAACGCATCCCGTTAGTGTTCCAGAAAGAGCTGTATGCCGGAGTTTCATTCGCCGCTGCAGTGCTGTACATCGTGCTACAGCACTATGTCTCCAGTCATGATGTGGTGGTTATCTCTACCCTACTCTTCGGCTTTACCGCCCGATTACTGGCACTGCGCCTGAAGTTAGGTCTGCCGGTATTTTACTATCGCCATGAAGGCCATTAAGATATAAAGCCCGCTATCCGCTGAGCAGCCAACCAGTTGCTCAGCGCTGTGACCTCCCGATCCTCCAGCCACTGAATAACCTGCCGTGCCCGCCGTTCTCCCATGAAAGGGAGCTGCCGCCAGCTTTGTTCATCACGTTCTTGTAATTGCTGCCACGAACTATCCCTGCTGGCATTCAGCGTTGCCTGTGTTAACGGTATTCCCATGGCAATCACCCAGCGCGTGAACGGGAGATGGCGCGACAGGTTGAACTGATGCCACAGCTTCTTCCCTTTGTTCACGCCGAAGGTGGACTGTAGCTGCGCCTGGGTTAATCCTAGCCAGGAAAAGATATGTTCAAAGCGATACGCCTGATGGAGCTTTCGCCATCCCGCCTCGCCGATCCCCTCCAGCCCCAGCACCTCTTTGCCACCCAGCCAGACCAGTCTGGCAACAAACTGTTCCTGGCACTCCGCTGCAGCATAAAAACAGGTTAATGAATTGAAGCGCCCCTCGGGGGGTATTGGCTTAGTACGCTGAGTGCTGCGCCAGACCACCTCGTCTATACGGGGTATCCCTTGTCCGGCCAGGCTCACCAGAATCTGATCGCCAGGCGCGATATCCCATTCATTCCAGCGTCGGACGGAGCCAATATTGACGCGCTGTACGCGTTTATCATCCAGCATGACGGGAGTCAGCAATGCAACCACCGCAATTTTCCCGCTTTTACCAACGGAGAACTGAATACCCGTTACCTCAGATACCCTCGTCACGGGAGGATGTTTCCACGCCGCCAGCCAGTCACCCTGTCCGGGTAGCCAATACTGTGCCCGTGGTTCTTTTGCCGTTCGCACCACGACACCATCCGTCACAAAAGGTAATGCTGAACTCCACCACCTGATGCGCGACTTTTCGACGTCATCCGCATTATTCACGGCCTGAGTATAGCGTTGCGTGTAACTGAACCCGGCAGCCGTGAGCTGCTCCAGTCTTTCAGACATGACCGCCGGACCATCAGGCCAGGCCCAGATAAAAATTGCCAGCGAGCGTAACATTTCCGGATTGCCCTGGCGCATCATCAATCCAGCAACCTTCGAGCGGGCATTCATTCCCCCGCTCTGCTTCTGAATATGCCCCTCTTGCTGCAAAAATATCTCACCCTGCAACGTACTGTTAGCGAGTTTCCCCCTGGTGGAATGTGGTACGGAAGGGATCTGTAGAACCTTTTGCGTCCAGTCTTCGCCTTGCAGGCCATTACCACGGCTAATCGCCCGTACCAGATTGCCATTGCGATAGACTAACGTCACCGCCACGCCATCCACCTTCGGTTGCACCCAGAGATTGCTGCGAGCGTGCATCCATTGCTGTAGCGCTTGCTTATCAGCAAGTTTTCGAACGCCCGTATGGGGAACAGGATGCGAGACGGTGCCACTTATTGGGGGCGCAGAAAGATCTGATGGGGCTTCATCGCCAAAACAGCGCTGCCATTGAATTAGTTGCGCATTGAGCTGGTCATAAACGCCGTCGTCTACGGCACTTTCCCCTTGTTTCCAGTAACTGTCATTCCACTGTGTAATCTGCTGCTGTAGTCGTGAAATTTCCTCGTTTGCCCTGGCAGGCGACCAGACGGGGCATACCGCCCATGCGGG
>ENA-OWOG01000321-OWOG01000321.1-gut-metagenome-genome-assembly--contig:-NODE-321-length-18467-cov-3.059869_pt1 | contig 18467 bp, 17 predicted proteins | sample MGYA00248249_ERZ651793 | MGnify/ENA primary metagenome ERZ651793 (study PRJEB26908, sample SAMEA4031700) | gut metagenome | biome: gut; feature: normal infant; material: stool | place: China | collected 2015... | reverse complement strand
TGTGCTCTTCCGATCTCAACCAGCACGCCGGGCAGCAATGCGATCCAGCCGAGCAGTCCGGGGCGGCGTACAGGTTGTGGGGCATGGTCGGGCATCAGTGCAGCGGCAGCATGACGTAGCGGCAGAGGAATCGCGCCTCGTGAGCCTCATCCAGTCGTACCTGAAAAATATCGTGTTCATCCTGCGGTGATGTAACTTCGCGCCATGCCTGAAAGCCCTGCAAATTCATGCGAGCGATAATCTGGTCGGGCGTCTCTCCCTGCGTCAGCGCTTCTACCGCCTGTAGCAAGGGAAGAGGCAGCGTTTGCGCAGGCCACATCACTTCAACGCTCACGAGCTGGCGGTGTGTCCGGGGTATCATCGGTCAGTTTCTCCGTGGTTTCGTTGTCGTTCAGCCATAAAATAGGGTCGTTTTTCGCCGTTACAACTGCCTCCGGACGGTTCCACCATACGGGCGCGCTGTCGTATTGTGTTTCCATATAACGGGAGATTTGCGCGATGTTTTCCGGCATCAGCGGATCGTGCGCTGCGTCCGGTAACGGGATACGTAATTTCCAGAGCTGGCCGCCTTCCAGCAGAGCGAACGCCTGCCCCTTGGGGAGTTGCACCAGTGAGGCGGGTTCCAGTAGCGGCACCTGTGCGCTACTCACGCGATCCTGGGTGTTGCTGGAAAAGCCGATATTGCCCTGAGCATCGGCGCTGTCGGTGACGCCGGAACTGACGCTGTTGCTGAGCACATCTACCTGCGGCAGTTGTTTGGTCAGTAGTTCGGCGGTGGCGGTCTCACGCACCCGCATCATGATCAGACTGTTGAAGTTGCCGACCACCTGTCCCGCCTTGGCGCGATCGCCGATGCGGGCTTCGATGTCGGAGAGCGTCTGGGTGTAAGCCGTGACCTGCACGCCTGCGCCGCCGCCTTTGTTAATCAGTGGAATAAATTCATCACCCATCAGTTCGCTAAACTCATCGCAGTGCAGGTTGATTGCCACTTTTTCTTCTGCCTGCGGCAGGCCATCCATTACGCCGTGCTTGTAGATATGCCCGGCGATGCTGACCAGATCGGCAAACATCGAGTTGCCCACGGCGGCGGCAATCTCGGCATCGGACAATGCATCCAGCCCGACATAGACAATCGCCCGCTGGCGAATGGCCTGCTGCCAGTCGAACACCGGGCGTGGATCGTTGAGGTTGCCATAGTCTGGTGCCAGCAGTTGCGCGATTTTCCCTGTGGTCAGTTTTTCCAGCAGCGGCAGCAGCGAGGCGACGATCTTATCGAAATAGGTTTTGTCGTAGCGAACGGCTGAGCGCAGGCCGTCGAGGATCGGGTCATGCAGCCGGGTGGTGGAAAGGTATTGTTCCAACGCCACGACGTAGCTGTTCCGTCCCTGAAGATTACGTGGCGTATTTTTCTCGGTAATGCCACCGGCAATCCGCACCACGTTGTCCCATGCCTGGCGGTCGTGACCGGGCAGAAAGACGCGGGCGTAGTCGATAAACAGCTCGTCGATGTTGATAACGTGACGGGCGATACGGGCATAATCCGGGCGCTGGCCCAGCGCCACCAGGGCGCGGGTGATGATGTTGACGAAGCGCCACGCGAACTCGCGAAAGGCGGCGGAGTTGCCTTCAGTGGAGAGCTGTCCGGCGATGCGGCTGGCCACTTCCGAGATACGGCCAAAACGTCCGACAGCGTTGTAGCGGGCGGAAATTTCCGGCCAGCCGAGATGAAACAGCCAGAAGACGCTGTCTCGCCCGGCGCGGTGCGCTTCTGCCCAGACGCGACGCAGCAGGTCGGCGTCACCCTTGGGATCAAAAACAATCACCGTGTCGCCACGGTGGATATCCTGAGCAATCAGCAGTTCTGCCAGCCGGGTTTTGCCGACGCGGGTGGTGCCGAGCACCAGCGTATGCCCCAGTCGATCGCGCAGCGGCAGCGTAACGCGGCCTTCGTGCAACTCCACGCCATGCAGCAACGGATCGCCGCCACTGACGGAAGGGCGGTCTGTCCGCAGCCAGTGCTCACATTGCGGCAGGCGACACAGATACAGCCGCTGGGTATGCGTGGGTAGCCAGCGAAAGCCGCGCCCGAGAAACAGCGAGTCGGGTAACTGCGGGATACGGCTGGCAGAGAGCGTCCAGAGCGGCAGATGGCGCACGCGGCGGCGAAAGCGCAGGATGCGTACTCCCTGCTTTAGCCGCAGGGTAGACAGTGCAAGCAAGGCCAGCGCCAGCAGCCAGCCTGAAAGGGGAGTAAGCAGGAACGTCTGCGGTGCGATAACGCACCATACTGCCGCCAGTAGGGCCGCGCTGGCGCTGTAAAGCTCCACCGCCGGGCGCAGGATAAAATCGAGCCTCACTGTTCCAGCCCCTTGTCGGTAATCAGCACCGGATAGGCGCTGATGGGCAGGTGTTTTGCCATATCGTCGGCGCTGACGGGCAGCAGCGTTAACACTGGAGCGATGGCCCGCAGGGCATTCAACCTCGCCAGCGTGGTGACGTTCACGACCAGCCCGGTGGCGTGTAGGCTTTTTAATGCGTCCCGGTGCTGGCGCAGCCATTCTGTGGACAGCGGATCGTCGCCGATTAAAAACAGCGGCGTCATTCCCGGCAGGCTCAGCGCCAGCCGCGGTTGCTGCCCGGGATGTAGATTGTGGGTGACGACGGGCAGTAACCGGGCTTCATCCAACGCCTGCATGGGAACGGCAGGCCCGGCAATAGCTGCGGTGGCGGCCAGTAGTATGGCTGAAATAAGAAGTTTCATGGCGATGTCCCTGATGCGGAGAGCAGCCGGATTTGCTGGTCGATTTTCTGGCGGTAGACGGCGGCAGGTTTGCCTCCGGCGGGGTGGTGGTAGTGGGCGGCGGCGTCCAGCCAGCTTCCGAGGGAAGCGTTGTAGTGCTGACGTAGCAGCAGGGCAGTGACGGTGAGATTATCCGCCGGATCGAAGCTGGCGCACAGCGAGGGAAACCACTGGCCGGTCCAGCCGAGATTAATCTGTCCCAGCCCGGCGTCGATGCGTTTCAGGCTGCGGGTACGGGCGAAGTCCAGCAACGCCCGGCAGGCTGAAGAACGGCTGGGATAGCGGTAGCCGGTTCCGGCAATATTCAGCGTCCACGGCCACGGATGCAGCCCCTGCGCCAGTCGGGTGCCGCTTTCCGCGCGGGCCACCGCGTAGAGCAGTTCTGCCGGAACCTGTTGTTGGCGGGCGATTTGCGCATACAGCAGCGGCACGGCGCAGGCGTGAGCGCTGACGAGTATGACTATCAGGGGGCAGAAACGGGACGCCATTGTTCCCCCTGTTGCTCCAGCAATAACGGCAGTTTTCCGCCGCCGAGGCGTTGCCAGCGCCCGTTATCGTGATTAAGCGTTATTTGTCCGCGTTCGACCTTGCGCATATCAATATGCTGGCGCTGCGCCCAGCGTTGCAGGCTGGCATCGTCGTTACGGCTGTTGACCAGCCAGATATCCAGCGGACGGTCGTCGTTGATAAGCTTCTGCGCCAGCGTCTCGCAGGCTGGGCATTTTTCGCTGACGAACAGCGCCAGACGTGGCTGGACGACGCTGCGGATGGGCGCCAGCGTCGGGTAAAGCCGCTTCCACGCCTGGTCGTAGGCACGCTGGAACGCCAGCTCTTTCTCCACCCGTTGATGTTCTTTACGGGCCAGCAGCTCGGCGAAGCGCTGGCGTTCAGCGTCGTTGTTGGCCTCCACGCCGAGGGTGGTGAGGGGATCGAGTCCCGGTGACCAGATGCCGCGCTCGCCCTGACGCAGTTGCTGGTAGCGCTGCCATTCGCTGTCGGTCAGCCCCCACTGCTGCGCCTGCGTGTGAGTGATGGCCTGTTCTTCAATACGGGTTTGTTGCGGGCTGGCAAACAGCGGCGGTAGCAGAAGACACAGCAGCAGGTATCTGCGCATTGCGGTTTATCCTCCGGCGTTCAGCGTCAACCGCTGCCCGCCTTTACGGAAAGTGGCGTGACTGCCGTCCAGTTGCAGCAGTTGCCAGCCCTGCACGCTGTCGCCGGGGGCCACAAGCTGAAGCTGTGAGAGCGAGTGATAGCCGGATGGGGCAATGACGGCGAACTGCCGCCCGGTGCGAAACTCGCTGCTGATAAGAGAAAAAGGGGCCTTTGCGGCCCAAAGCGGAGATGGGACGGGGCTTTTTGCCTTTGCGCGGCTGCGCGTGGCGGTCTGTTGTTGCAGGTGTTGATAACTGGTGCTCAGGGTCTGGACCTGTCTCTCCAGCGCCTTGATCTGTTCGTTAATGGATTGAAGTTGTTCGGCCTGAGCGCTGGCGGCATCGTTAAGCTGCCTGGTAAGGGTTTCCGTGCGTCCGGTAATATTTTTTACGGCAGCCTGTAACTCGTGGTAATCGTTATTGTGTTGTGGCTGGTCGCGCCACTGTGTTATCTGGCGTTGTGTTTGTTGCTGCGCCAGCGTCAGGACATTCAGGCGGTTGACGCACCAGAACGTTGCCGCCGCCAGGAGCAGGAGAGCGCTGCCGGTAATCAGGTAAGCCAGACGTTTAAGCATGATGATCTCCCGTTCCCGGCGTGTTCAGGTGAAAACAAACTTCGCGGTTCAGTACGTCGGTCTGCATCAACCAGCCTGGCCCGGCCAGCGTTTTCAGCGCCTCTTCCAGTCGCATCGGGCCAAGCCGGTATTGCGAAAGCGGCAGCGGTTTGCCAGCCAGAAACTGCGTTGGATGGTCATCGACGCACAGGCTGTAGCCGCTCTGTTTCAGCAGCCAGGTAAAGGCGTCGCCAACGGTGAGCTTCAGGTTCAGCGGCAGGTTGATATTGACGATCTGGTGCAGCGGGTTGCGCTGGGCTTCGTCGGGGCGGGTGTTGATCAGCAGGTAGCGATCATAGCGCACCACTTCAGGTGTGGGCAGTGTCGCGGGTTTTACCGCAGGCGCAGCGGGTCGTTGGGGCGCGGTACAGCCGCCCAGCATCAATAATGTGATAACCCATCCTGTTATTCGCGCCATTGTCTCTGTGAATCTGGTGAGGAATAGCCCGAGGGTGCGCAATGGTGAGAAGGCAGACAACGCGAAATTGTTTTTCGATGATGAAAAAAAGACGCCCGAAGTGGGCGTCACGATAAAGATTCAGGCTGCATCAGCTTCTGCCTCTGTTTCCTGATTTCCGGCCTGCCAGACGACTTCACCGTCGATTTTGACAAGGCCAATATAGAGCAGCCGGGCTTTCAGGCTGACGCCCGTTTCGCCTTTACGCTCGCCTTTGCTGTAGGTGAACATATCGACGTATAAGTCGCCCAACCGGAAGTGGATCAGCACCTTGCGCTTTTCATTGACCGCCTGCTCGCAGCGAGCAATCAGCTTACGCGCTTCGCTGCCGGTGACTTTGCAGTCAAAGCGGACATAATCCACGTCATCGGCAGCCCCGCTTAATGCGGCAATGTCACAGCATAAAAAGGGTTCGCCGCGTTTTGGGGTGACGGTGCGGACACGGTTAACGTAACCCAGACCGCTGGTGTACAGATTGAAGTAAGTTTTCTCGTTCATAGGATCCTCCCGCGTGGCTCAACGCGGCGCTTGGTGATATGCAGAGTGCTTCGGGTGAAAGGGATGCGCCTGTGTGATGCTGCGCAATTAAAAGGATTTGGAACCGCGCCATACGGCGGGTAGCGTGCAGGTTCCGGCTACCAGATAAGCAAGGGGATTTAAACGAGGAGGAAGGAGAATTGCGAGGCGGTATTCTGTTTGCTGCACCTTAAATATCGTGTTCCGCACGGAGGTTGTTAAGGTGCAGCGGGCTGAAGGGGTCACTGTTCGCGTAGGGTTACGCGCGATTTCTGCCAGCAGTGTAAATCGCAATAACTGGCGCTTGCGCACAAACGGATCCCGTTGTTATCCGGTGGGCGCCGGAAAAATGCAGGAGGTCCGGGCGGATAGCGAGACGGTTGTCGCCTGGCTATCCGCCCGGAATGATAATGAACAGGAACGTAAAGGGTGTTTTGCGCGACGGAAGCGTCACGAGCGCGAACCAGCAAAACATGCCGCGCTGTTGGGAGTGCATCGAGAGTAATCGCGCAGCCGCTTAGTGTCGTGCTGCAATTCATGTCCTGCGTCAGCTATTTTGCCGCCCCTGATACAGCATTTCTGCCTGTTCCATCTTTTCCTGACATTCCCGCGCCTGGCGGATGATGAAGGTCAGCACCGACATCTGCATATTGAACACGATGCGATCCCGCTCGATTTCCAGTAAGGCATCTCTGGCGCGTTGCGGGATTTTGGGATCGCCAATCAGGTTGCAGAATGCCGGGGTGCCGGATTTGTTGTTTTGCTGGTTCCGCCAGCGCAAGAAGTTTGCACCGGACGGTGTCGGGCCGATGGTAAATATCAGCGGAAGCTGGCGCACGGGGTAGCGTCTGGCGCTCTGGATTAGACACTGCATCAATGGCTCCATCATCTCGCGCACGCTTCGGGCGTTGCTCTCCAGCAGCTCCAGCTCCCCCTTACTCTTAAAAGGCTTTAAAAGGCCTTTTAGCGAGGAGACGTAAGCCAGCATTTTATAGTCTTCATCAGCCAGCGACTGATAGCCGGTTATGGGGTTATTCATCATCGGCAACTCCGGGATTTTCGGCCTTGCCAGGCAATGGTGATGAAAACGATGAGCGCAGCTTGCCGCTCAGTATCGCTTCCGGTAGCGGGCCTAAACGTTCAATGGCGGCTCTGGCCTGCGGTGTATCGTCGATAAAGTCCTGACGGGTCAGCCCGGAGCCGTGATATTTCTGCGCCAGACCGAAGGCGCTGCGAATAACCGTTGCACCGTTATTCAACCGGTTGTGCATTTCCCTGCGGGAGATGACGGCGATATGGGAGGCCAGCAGAAGCTGGCGTGCGAGCTGGTCGAAGTCGGTCAGCAGATAAACACCCTGATAGGCCAGCGGGGCGTTGATAAACAGCGGAAAGCGGGCAGGCTGAACATTGAAGCAGGTTTCAATATCGATGCCTTCTGGCAATTCGCTGAACATGGCTTTCGCCTGATCCAGCATCACTTGCATCAACTTACGCGACTGCGCCAGTTTCTCTTCCATGCGCAGCATCCACAGATCGGCGTAAGGATCGTTATGTTCTGCGGCAATGCGCATCTGGTTGAGGATTTCGATAAAGCGCGGCATCCCAATGATTGGCGCAGGGCCGTTCTCGGTCGCCCGCCGTCCAGTCCACAGCCGGGTGGCGTTATGGGTGTGAAGCTGAATATGGATCGCACTACGCAGGGGACCCATGTTGAAGGTGTAGTCCGACATATGTGTTTCCTGTTGCGGATGGGTGTCAGCGCAGAGTGATGTCGTGAGGGGTTGTGAGCAATGGGAAAACGAAAATGCAGGCGGGAAGATTGTTTGGCGGAAATTTTGATGCCACTGGCATAACCATACTAGGTATTAATTTTTAAGGAGTTAAAGATGCGGAGTTTAATATGGTGCAATATTGATTAATATATGTACTTATCTTCTGGTAAGATTGGTGAAATTTATTAATGACAAATTATCATTTAATAAACTCCACCATTATTATTGGCGAATCTTTATAGATTAAAACTCGCCAATAATATCCAGTGAGGCTATGAAACTGGTCTTGGGAATAATGGGTTCCAAGCGTTTACGCCCACTTTTGTCTGAAAGAGAATCGGTAGGGAGTTATTAGGGCAGGTCTCCGGTAGAACAAGGAGAAGTCCTTGGTCATTGTATCCCAAAGGTTTTTTGTACAATTTTGCCCCCAAGCCTAAGCATAAAGATTTTGCTCTGTGCATCTCTTCTTCATTTTCCCAAAAATTCAAATTTTCTTTAATGAAAGCATAATTTGAATGATTTAGTAATTCTGCTATATATAATTCATTGTCTTCTGAATGTTTTTTTAGGGTGCTGTTAACAACAGACTCACCATCCTCAGTCCCTACGATAGTAATGACCAGCATAGGTATTTTTAGAGTAATTAACTGCTCTCCTATTAATTCGAGCAAGTTATTTATCCCAGATGAAAGGGTTTCTCCACTACCAATAACATCATCAACTAAGACTATGGCTTTTGGTAGTTGTGAGTCAGCATCGAGGTTTTTAAGTTTTTTTACTAGTGCAGTTGGATCAAGAATACTTGATGTTGCAATTGCATTGTTTTTTGCATAAATACGAGCATATTGTGATCCACTTTTCCCAACACCATCACAGAATGTAAGTATGAAATCACTTCTACGATCTGTTTTCCTATAGATAGTAGAAACACCTACTACTTTTTTCACTAATTTTGTATGGGCATCTTTTAGATATTCATCAATTTCTACAGGACGAATGAATCGTAAGTTTTTTAATAATTTAAAAGCTAGTCGTTGTGAGAGTATGTCTGGTATTTGATCAAGCCATGCTCGAACCCTCTCGCCATCAATTTTTTGTGCTCTATATAAAGGCCAGTCCTCGATTAATTGCTGAATTTCACCTGATGTTACATGAGCCTTGTCTTCTGCTTTTTTTATCCCAGCCTCAAGCTCATCACCAAGAGTACTTGTAATTAATTTATTTAACCCATATTCAGTTAACCAATTTTCGAATAAAGGGATCGTAAAAAATAAATCTTTCTTATTTTCGTAAATTATCTCTCTACGCTGAAAATCTGTTATCAAAGGTGAGATTTCATGATCTAATAACTGAGAAAATGTCGCCTTTAATTTTATATCTTCTTCATTTCTTTTATGCTCTCGAATTGAGCGACCAATACTAACTAATAGTCTCAGCCTTTTAAGTTCAATAACCTCAGCTTGATCTCTTTCAGAACTTATACCATCTTTCCATAAATGGGCAAAAGAGTTTGTATCTAATTCAGGGAGAAGATAAATCATATCGTTAGTAACGTCAGACTCAATGATTTCAGTGTCTCTTTCTGAAATTGCTATGCTAACAATCTTAGAACATAGTAGTTTTGTATAATAAGGATGTCCATGTGTTATATTAAATATTTTATTTATTGCGGCATCATCCCAATTCAAATATCCCTCAACTGGTTTTCTTATTAATTCTATATATTCAGCCCACTCGCTGCTTCTTGAGAAATAATCTAGTGTTTCTCTAGAGAATTTATTTAACTGATCACCTTGAGCACCAATGATAAATGGCATTTTTTCTCCACCTACTAAAAGGAATGCCATGTTTTTTCTTGCTGCCAAGGTTCTTAAGTTAGCAAAAAAAGTTTCTGCTAACGGACCTGAGCGATACAATTCTGGATGTATTTCATCAAATTCATCAAGCACAATAATGAATTTTTTATCCGGGCATTTGGATTCAAGAGTTTTTGCAGTTAAATTTAAGTCGGCCAATGATTCACTGAAGTCAGGGTCTTGTTGGTGATTCCCGGGAATGAATCCTAACATGAAATTATAAATATTTTCACCTAATGATTTTAACGTCTTTTGAGGTGTTGCTGAGCAATATTCTCCATACTCAAGATATAAACAATGAAAATCCTTACACTCTTCTTCTAAATAGTTTATTACTGCTTTTGCCAGAGAAGTTTTTCCAATTCGTTTTTGGCCTGTAACATAGGTTGATGTCATCGGTCGCTTTAATAACTTATTTACTATTGCCTTAACTTTTGCATCTCGGCCTACAAACATATCGCCTTCAGCAACCTCTAAACTGTATGGTTCGAGATTTTCAAGTTGGTTCCAGTCAACATGTTCGTTTTGACCCTCTACGACAATTTCATATATTTGGCTTTTATTAGAACCGAAAATTTCTTTCCAGTTGAGCTCCAATATAATATCAATTTTTTTTGTAGCAGCTAGAACGTTGGCTTCAAGACAAATGGCAAAATTTCCTGGTGGAACATCACCACATCTGAATTGTTCATTATTGAATATTATTGCTGATTCTTTTCCTGTATCAACTTCTATATTAACATCGACGGCTGTACCCGGTCCTTTATTGACAAAGGGGATAATTATTTTTATAAGTCTATCAACTTGATGGAGCGGGTATTTTTTTTCTGCTGATTTTGGCGGTTTACGTTGAAGTTCTATTGAAGAACAAAGCATCTCCGATGCCGTATCCTTGATTGCTTCAACAGTATCTTTGATTACAGATAAAAGAGGGGTAGCATATTTTTTTGTAAAAAATGACGTTGAGCTTTGAATTGTAATATCTGTTTCTGTAATGATTCTTTCAAGCTCATCAAGACTTGTCTTATAATCCGCTCCTGTGCTTGATAAATGGGTCTCAATGGCCTCCATTAGTGACTCTATTTTAGCCCGAATAGTTATGAAATTAAATGGCTGTAAATAGGCTTGAAAACCCTTATGTTTTAAACATTTTAATATAGTTGGTTTTTGACTGGCTATTTCTTCGAGCGAACCAGAGATCTGATTTAATGGCGCATAGTTATTACATACTGTGGAGTGTATTGTTCTGATTAGGTTTATTTTTTCAAAATTTTGTTTTTTATCAAGTCTCACTAATTTTAAAACATCAGGAACATAAGTTTCAAAGAGTGATATTAACTTTCTAATTATTACACTTTGAGTATCATCTATGGGTATTAATCCATCAACTGATAAACATCTAATTAAAATTATTGCCACATCACGATGCCCGTCAGTGGCTGTTTCAACTTTTCCTAAAATTCTCTCAAGATTCGAACCGCTATATGAGCCGCTTATTGAGCATAAATCTTTAATAGCCTCAACCAGAGCATCTCTGGCTGCTTCGCATGCTGCAGAAGCGTTCTCTCCTTCACTAAGAAAACTAATCTCATTTTCTAACATTAAGATATGATTTGTTTTTTCTTGTTCGCTTGTTATCGATGTAGATGCATCTTGCATTTTATTCGCCTTCGATATTAATCAATAATATTAAAAGTTTCTTCTTAAATAGCGTCTTTCTTAATAGGTTACTATTAACATTAAGATTTATCTAGTTTTAATTTATTTTTACCAGTGTATATGTGATGCTATCTGTATTAATGTTTTGCCTATCGATTTGTTTATATTGATAGGTGTTTGTTGGTTTCTTAATGTAAGAAAGTTATTGTCTATTGATTGGTGATGTATTGATAGGTGTTTGTGTGATGCCAATGGCATCACCCTTTTACCTATTGATTGGTGATGGATCGATAGGCGTTTATGTGATGCCAGTGGCATCAAAGCGTATATTTGTCACTGTTAGCCTAAGCACCTGGCGTTAGAATTATTCCACATCTTTTCTTCAAGTTTTCGCGTGAAAAACTTGAATTGGGGATTGGGTTACGATGCTGGTTTTATCATTTTCCTATTCCAGAAGGCTGCTGAAGAGAACTCATCAGATTAGGAGGCTTCTTTTTACAGCTTATAGGGTGTTTTATTAATTTAACAGCTTATAGACTGTATTTTGCATTTACAGCTTATAGGGTGTATTGTTTAAAAGCAGCTTATAGACTGTATCAGCGCTTCTAACAATGGTAAATGCCTTATGAATACTGTTTATCCGTTGAAAACTTTGAATCAAATACGTCCATTGCTGATTGGCTTTCGCAAGGCGAATGGACTGACACAAAAGGAAGTTTCTGAAAGGTTAGGAGTAACTCAGCAAACCTATGCCCGACTGGAAGCGAATCCAGCCAGTGCCAGTATGGAGCGCCTATTCAGGGTATTTACCGTGCTGGGTGTTGAAATGGTACTCTCTTCTGGACCACAGATACTTTCTTCGATGTCATCTTCAACAATGGAAGAGTCAGAACAGCAAAAAGATTCACCTGCCAGACGGGAAAAATGGTGACGATATGCGTCGAACACAGCAGCGTTTAGCGATATGGATGAATGGAATTCGGGTCGGATTCTGGGAGAAGGCCAGAGGCGAGGATTTATTACAATATCTTCCAGAATGGGTAGTTGATGAACAGGGAAGACCTTTATCGCTTTCTTTGCCTTTCACTCCTGGTAATCAGCTTTGGCGCGGTAACGTTGTTCGTGACTATTTTGATAATTTATTGCCTGATAGCGAAGGTATACGCAGGCGTTTAGCCGTGCGTTACCAGTCTGAAAGCCTTGAGCCTTTTGATCTCCTGGCTGAGCTGGGAAGAGACTGCGTTGGCGCAATACAGTTACTGAATGTTGATGAAGAGCCCACGGATTTATTTTCCGTAAATTATCGCCCACTTTCTGAAGCTGATATCGCGACTTCATTGCGTAATACTACGGCAGCATCGTTGCCTGGTCGGCAGGACGAAACTGACGATTTGCGTTTATCAATTGCCGGTGCGCAGGAAAAAACGGCTTTATTGTGGCATGAAGAACAATGGTGTTTACCAGAAGGTAATACCCCAACAACGCATATCTTCAAACTACCGCTTGGGTTGGTTGGGAACATGCAAGCGGATATGAGTACATCGGTTGAAAATGAATGGCTGTGTTCTTTGCTTCTTGAGCACTACGGGCTCCCTGTAGCAAAAACGCAGATTGCGCAGTTTGAAGATCAGAAGGCATTAGTTGTTGAGCGTTTCGACAGAAGATGGTCAGGCGATCGGCAATGGATCATTCGTTTGCCACAAGAGGATATGTGTCAGGCTTTAGGTGTTTCTCCATTACGAAAATACCAGTCTGATGGTGGGCCGGGTATTTCCGATATTATGGACATCTTGAGTCATTCAGATCAGGCTGAGCAGGACAAAGAGCAGTTCTTCAGGGCGCAAATTATTTTCTGGTTGTTGGCTGCTACTGACGGCCATGCCAAAAATTTCAGTATCGCTATTGAGCCACAAAGTCATTACCTCCTTACGCCTCTTTACGATGTTTTATCAGCATGGCCGGTAATTGGTCATGGTAATAATCAGATTTCCTGGCAGAGATGCAAACTGGCAATGGCTGTTCGCGGTAGCAGTAATTATTACCACATTTATAGAATTCAACGGCGGCATTGGATCAATCATGGTGAATTAACCGGATTGGGAAGGCGACAAGTTGAGTCCATGATGGATGACATTATATCCAGCACGCCAGAAGTCATTGAGCGTGTATCTGCGTTGCTTCCAGAGTCGTTTCCACCTGAGCTTGCTGAGTGTATTTTTGAAGGTATGCGGCAGCAGTGTAGGCGTTTGGCTGGAAGGGAATAACGCATAAGAGGAATTTCAGGAGCATTTAAATTGAAGTGCACTACGGATAGCTCATTGTGCTTACAGGGATATCGCTTGATGTGATATTTGATTGTTTCTTTTCTGGAGCCTAAAGGAGAAAAAAGAATGGCTTTCGAATGGAAAGAAATTATCACACCTGTTGCGACGCTGACTGCCGTTTGGCTAGGGGCGAGATTTACACTGCGTAATGAATTGCGAAAAAAAACGCTGGAAATTCAGTCTGAAAAACTAGAACTGCTCTTCACTGAATGCTCCAACGTTTTGAAGGATATTAACCGTGTGTCGTTGGCTGTGTTACATACCCTTGATGATTTTATACCTACTACTGAATCGGAAGGGAGTGTTCCTGAACAGGAAATTCAGGATGCTCTAAGAGCATATAGGGAGAAAGGCGTTGTTATTGATTTTGATGCCATTACTGCTTGCCAGCATAAGCTTGAATTTCATCGGCCTAAAGAGTACCAGGCATGGATTGTAGCGCTCATACCATTGCTTGGGACTCTGACGAAAATGACACCTTATAACAATATGAATCCTATCGCCGAAGCTGATAACCGAAAATGGAGTCACCAGGAGTTAACATTGTACCGTCAGGAGTTAGACGAGAAACGGAACGCACTGCCAATACTAAGAAAGCGTTTAACTAGTGCTATGGCTTCTGACTATCGTCAACTCGGGCTCAGCAGTGAGCCAGCAAATTTTTGGGTATACGTGGAGCGCTGGAAAAGAGTCGTGAATGCCTTCTTTCACAAGCCGCCTACGTCACCTTTAACATAAGATTATTTCTCTGTGGGAGAACCGCAATATTTACACCGCAACCTCCCACATGAAAAATTAGTTGATTAGCCACTCCCCAAACACTGCGCCCGAATCTCCGCAACCAACTTACTAATATCCCGTTTTTTACGCGGTTCAGCCGGTATTTTCGGCTCTGAAACCACAGGCGGCACAAATTCCGGTACCGCCGCTTTGCCGCGCCGATACTGATTAAACTCACCATCCTGCGCCTTGCGCAGTGTTGCCAGCAGGTAGGCGAGTGGGTTTTGTATGCCGCCACGAGCAACGCGTTGAGCAGCATCATTGAGCACGTTCTGACGCAGCGGGGGCGGCAGGTTTTGCATAGCCTGCAAGACAAGCTGTTTTTCAGGATGAGTTAACGGAATTTCTGGCGGCCAGTTCGGTGGCGAGCTGTTCGCGCGCGCGGTAGTACTATTACAAATATCTGTAGATACAGTACGTACAGAAGCCTGGTCCCGATTTGAGACTAAGCCGTCAGGCCCCGGTTCCCGGCTTAGTCCCGATTCGGTACCAGGTGAAATTTTGCCTGGTACCGTACTGAGACCGGACGTTTCTGGCTTAGTCTCCTCAGGAGACTGGCGCTGCTGCCAGCGGGCGCGTTCTTCCAGCAGTTCTATACGCGATGATAAATAGCGCAAGCTGGAGTCCTGGCGAATGTCGTACAGAATACCTTGTGCAGTGGCGCGGATGGATTTGTTTTCATGTCGCGAGCACTGCTCCAGTAGATGAAGATAGCTGGCATCGAAACGCACGGCATCCAGCACACTCAGCGGTTCATCGTGTAGTGCATAGATATTCCCAAGGATGCGCCCGGATACCCGATCCCGCGCCTTATGGCACAAGCTGAGCCAGCGCGTCAGGCGCAGCATCAGCAATGCCCGGCTGACGGTACTGCGCGAAGCTTTCTCATCCTGTGGGCGGTTAGATAGCTGCACTTGCAATTCACTGTAGGAGGGGAACACCGCGCCGCCATTGTCCTGTGCCTGCATCCGGATCACCTGCCAGGCGAATTTATCTCTGGGTGATAACAGCGGATCCTGCAATAAGCGACGCGGAACCGTGTCATGCTGATTGCCCATAAACAGCAGGCTATCGGAAGCGGTTGTCGGATCCTTTTGCATCCGTTGGTGGAGTTTGTCGCCGGTCATGTTGATCAGCGCCTGGATATACGGTGTCATGATCTTCCCTCAGTCACTCAGCTTTTTCCCCACTGCCGGATCAGATTCCAGACCACGGTCAGTGAGAGCGAACGTTCCTGTGCCAGCAGCATCATGGCTTCCAGTGCCGGTATGGAGTCGATGTTATCGACTTTGATCTCCTGCCAATGGTTCCAGAGCGCGGCTTCTTCCTCCTCGCCGGGAACCTGGTTGCGCCCCTGACGAACATGGATCCCCATCAGCCGACGGCGGGCGCTGATTTCAGCGGTCGAGATGCCGAAGTAGTGGCTGATTAACGCTATTGAGCCGCCAAGCTGTACCGCCTGGCCGACCAGTTGCTGGAATTTTTGTTCCTGGCGTACCTGAACCAGCATTTTGCGCAGCACGTCATGGTTGATGGTGATTTTAAGGAACTGCGCCGAGGTGTTGCCCAGGTGCATTAACTCCTCAAAGGTCAGGTCATTCAGTTCGTTCAGCTCCTCGCGGTCAAAGCCCAGCGCTTCGCAATAGCGCACATTGCCGTCTTTCAGGGCCTGTATCACCTGTGACAAAACGGCCTGATTAATCGTCGGCAGCATGTTGTGCCTCCTGTTGAAACTCTTTGATCCGGCGGACAATACGGATCAGCCGGAATGCTTTAATAAGAAATTCATCGCTGAAGAAGAAGCCGTCTGCATCACGTTGAAAAAAGAGCCCAGGCGTCAGTGCAGAGGCCAGATCTTCCGCCAGCGGGATATCGTTGAGTGCCGCCAGCAGCGCCCAGCAGGCGCGGGACTGTGGCCGGGTGAACATGGGGTGATCTGATGCGAATGGCATCACCTGGAAGCCAATGCCATTTACATCGGCATCTGAAATTATCCGGTCGTCGATGGCGTAATGTTCAGCCAGATCCCACGCCAGGCGATCGCTGACCGATCGCAAGGACTCCGTGGTATCCCACAGTTGTGGGATGCGCCAGATATCCGTAACGGGTTCGGTCCCTTCACACAATAGCGATGGCGCTTCTTCTGGTTCAGGCAGAGGAGCGGGCGCGCCAACTTCTTCTTCCTCTGTTTCAGGTTTACGCCTGCGCGTTATCGGGCGTGGCTCGGGTTCTTCCGGTGGAACATAAGGCGGTGGTTCAGGTGTAGGGCCGAGCACGGCCTGGCGTTTTTGCTCAGAAGGATCAACGTCCAGCAACAGCAGGTTGTAGTCAACGTTCAGTTGCTGGCTCATCAGCCCCAGCAGCTCATCCTGCACCCGCTCGATGGCAAAGTCTTCAGGCTGGTCGTTGAACAGCGACAGAGCAGAGGAAAAGAGATCGTCAAAGGAACCGACGTCTTCGGCGGCATGACGCTGCCAGAGATGTAATGATGCCGCCCGCAATGACAGCAGTTTTTCCACCTGCGAGCGGCCCATCCCCGCGTACAGCACCTCGGGGATACAGGGCAGCAGGTATTCCAGCGCCTGTTCCATTCGGCTGATGTGTGACTGGTTGATCGGATAGCCGTCGTTCTTCAGATGCTCTGCTAGCTCTCGTTGCGAAAGCTGACAATCTTCCACCTGCTGATACAGTTCCCGCGCCTTGTTGATCCCCAGCGCCCGCTCGATGAAGCTGAGTTTGCCGTGCAGATCGTTTTCCGCCAGATGGCCGATCAGGCATCGCAGTTCGCCCAGCATGGGTTGATCGGATGTACCGGCCCACGGCTTGTACAGACACTGAATGCGCCAGAACCGTTCATCATGCGTTTCACGCCACAATTCATTGAGGATCGACAGGCGGGTATTGCCGCCGTTGGCGATGATGAACCAATCCTGATCGGGACGGCGGGTGATCGGCGGCGGAGTGTCCAGCCCGCGATGGCGGATCGATGCCTTGATGTCGTCATAGTTTGGGTTACGCATCAACCGTGGGTTGAGATCATAAGGGCGGAGCTGCTCCAGCGTGACGGTCATCGAGGTTTCCGTCAGCGGATCGGCGAACCGTTCATCGGGCGATCTTCCCCGATCAAAATTGCCCTGTAGCAGGCGGGACTGGAGTTCCGTCGAAGTCAGCTTGTTGTTCATGACCCGACTCCTTGCAGGCTGAGTGATTCGAAGCGGGTTTGGTCGCTGATAAATCGGGTTCGTACCGTGCCTATCGGGCCGTTGCGCTGTTTGCTGACAATGACTTCAGCGATGCCCCGATCCAGCGTGTTGGGATCGTACAGCTCGTCGCGGTAGAGGAATAAGATGACATCCGCATCCTGCTCGATAGAACCGGAATCGCGCAGATCGGCATTGCAGGGGCGCTTGTTAAGGCGCGATTCCAGCGCCCGATTAAGCTGTGACAGCGCCAGCACCGGGCAATTTAGTTCCTTCGCCAGCGCTTTCAGCGAGCGGGAGATCGTCGAGATCTCCTGATTGCGATTTTCCGCGCCGCCGCTGCGCATCAGTTGTAGATAATCAACCACGATCAGCGAAGGAGACCCGTACTGGCGCAGCGAGCGTCTGGCCCGACTGCGTAAAATAGATGGGGTGAGGATCCCGGAATCATCGAGCAGCAGACGATCTTTCCATTCAGCCATCAGGATGTTGGCGCTGAGGCCAATCTGTTGCCAGTCACCATCACTGAGATCGCCGCTACGTAGCCGGGTTTGTGAGACGTGCCCAATCAGAGATACGAACCGCAGCAACAGCTGTTCCGCCGACATTTCCATGCTGTAGATTTGCACCGGCTGCGTGGGGCGTAGCATTAGCGCATTCACGCACAGCGTTAGGGCAAAGGCAGTTTTGCCGACGGAGGGGCGAGCGGCGGCGATAATCAGGTCGGCAGGCTGGAATCCGCAGGTCAGGGCATCGAGCTGTTCGAGCCCGGAAGGTGTGCCGCTGAGGCTGCCACGTTCAGCCTCGTAGCGCTGGGCGATGCTTGCCAGTACATTGTCAAAGCAGGTACTGATATCGGTCAGGCCGCCATCCTGATGCGACTGCGCAATGGCAAACAGCTTTTGTTCGGCAAAGGTCAGTACATCGGCCACATTGCTACGTGGCTGGCCTGCCATATCGCTCAGTTCATTGCCTAATAACAGCAGCTGGCGCAGCTCGCCGTAGCTGGCAATGTATTGCGCGTAGGGAATGATGTTGGCGGCGCTGGGCGTGTTTTTGGACAGTACTGCCAAGTAGGCGAAACCGCCCACCTGTTCGAGCTGCTCCTGCTGTTCTAGCGATTCACTTAGCGTGATCAGATCGATGGGGTTTCCCTGTTCGACCAGGGCCTGCATATGGGAATAAATAGTCCGGTGCGCAGAGATGAAGAAGTCCTGCGCGGAAATCTGCGTGGTAACGTCATCCCAGCGATCGTTATCCAGCATCAGCCCGCCGAGTACTGATTGTTCCGCCTCGACAGAGTGGGGCGGTTGTGCCCGCTTGCGCTTACTCATC
>ENA-OWOG01000320-OWOG01000320.1-gut-metagenome-genome-assembly--contig:-NODE-320-length-18482-cov-40.289269_pt1 | contig 18482 bp, 19 predicted proteins | sample MGYA00248249_ERZ651793 | MGnify/ENA primary metagenome ERZ651793 (study PRJEB26908, sample SAMEA4031700) | gut metagenome | biome: gut; feature: normal infant; material: stool | place: China | collected... | reverse complement strand
ACCTTGATAATCAGGTGCGACTACTGCATAGCCTCGTGCAAGCCAACCATCTAACGCTTTTGAAGCAACTTCCTGATATGAATGAACTGGTCCACCGGCATAATCACCCGAAGTTGCACAAGTATCGGCTACTCCTGTTGTACCATGCGCCCAAGCTAGTACGGGCCAGCCATTTTTTGGTGGTGTTCCTTTCGGTAATAAAATAAACGCTGAGGCAACTATAGGCTCGCCATTCACACCTCGACTACGATAATTTACTAATAAGCGCTGATCTGCATGAGGAAATAAATCCGTCACATCTTGTTGCGCTATAGAAAGTATTGAGCCCGGTTTTTCACTCACAATTTGCTTACTCAAATCTGTAGTTGGAGCAGCCATAGCAGAACCAGATATCAAACAAATACTGCTAAATAAAATTTTTAATAAAGAATTACTTTTTCTAATCAAGGGATTACTCCTCTATTATTTACATTACATCTATTTAAATAATCAATTTATAAAATATAAATTACCATAAAATTATCTATATTTATATTCGGTCAAAAATATATTGAAATATAATCATTGAAATTTAATAAAACTATATTTTAAAAATATCCAGTATAAATATAGTTGCAAAAATTAATCCAATTTCAATGATAAAAAATATATGCTGATATTTTCTTAATTACTATAGCGATTAAAATGTCAAAACAAAAATTTATACCCTACCTGATTTTTCTTATTCTCGGTTCTCTATCCATCCATAGCTTTGCAGACGTACAAGTATATGGTCCGGGTGGCCCAGCACCCGCCATGAAAGAAGCCGCCAAACAATTCACCAATAAAACCGGCATAGCTGTTCATGTGAATTCTGGTCCTACTGCTCAATGGTCTGAAAAAGCGAAACTAGATGCTGATATTATCTATAGTGGTTCCGAAGCCATGATGTCTGATTTTGAAAATGCTTTTTCTGAGCAAATTATAAAAGATTCGGTGGAACCTTTATATTTACGCCCCGCAGCCATTTTAGTACGCAAAGGAAATCCTAAAAATATTAAAGGATTTAAAGACCTAGCTAAATCTGGCGTTAAGGTTTTAGTTACACATGGTGCAGGTCAAGTCGGTATGTGGGAAGATATTGCTGGCAGAACCGGAAATATTCAATTAACAAAAGCTTTTCGAAAGAATATTGCCACCTATGCAGCCAACACAGGTATTGCCAAGAAAAACTGGGAAGAAAATAGCAGCTATGATGCTTGGTTAGTCTTTAATATTTGGGGAATCAGTAACCCAGATGTTGGACAAATTATTCCCATCGAACCGGAGCTAGTTGTCTATCGCGACACAGGTGTAGCATTGACTAAACATAGTTTAAAAGACACTGAGACTAAACGTTTTGTAGAGTTTCTATCTTCACAGCAGGGCAATACTATTTTCAAAAAATATGGTTGGACTAAATAATTAAAAAGGGAGCGCAGCTCCCTTTTATTTTTAAAATTATTCACTCTAGTTCACCTAGAATATATTCATTTCAAATTAAATATACGCCTGCGGCATATAAAGCGCCCAATATTAAACAAAAGGCTGAGCTGACATACCAAAATAAATCACTATTACCGACAAATTTTGACTTTAACCATGGAAAAGCAAAACCACGGATAAGAAACACTGCTGCAACAAGCGACAAAATAATTTTTGTAAAAGGTAATACCTGTATTCCCTTTGCTGCAAAGAAGGCATACATAGAACATACAGTCAGAATTAAGCCCACAGTTATAGCTGTAAAATTAGGATACCAGTGTCCTCTTTCAACCATCTGGACAATACTTTTCCCAGCCCCTAAAAACCGAAAACCATTTGCTCCCCAGAACACACAAACAAAATGAAGTAATGCGGCACACAATGTTAATAAAGCAGCAAGATATAGTAGAACGTTTGGAAGTGATTGCATTAGATTTTATACTAATCAATATATGTGAGATTTATTATACTTAATTATAAAATATATAAAACTTATAAATAGTTAAAATAAAATTAACTTGGTATTTAATATTTTAAATACCAAGCTTAGGTCATCCCAATTATTTACTCTCAAACTCTTTAAAATCAGCTTTTCTGATTTTTGCATGGATCCCTTTGGTTTTATCTACTACTTGTGAAACTTCAAAATCAGTCGCGGCACTTAAATAGGCATACGCTGTCGCTTCATCAATACCGTATTCTTGGTTTAAGAAACGAATGGCTTCACGTGTAGATTTCTTCATCGCTTCATCAAGATCTTCATCAAGTCCTGGTGTAATCCAAAACTCAGCATTTTCAGCTAGAGGTTGTTTTAGCTCTTTGCCCGGTATTTTGTCCTTACCTGCTTTGAGTAAGGTAAATTTCAGCGTGGCGCGGGCTGAAGCTTCTAGTGCCGTTAATGCCACCTCTCCATCGCCTTGCGCGAAATGACTATCACCCGTATAGAATAATGCACCTTCAACCTGAACAGGATAATAAGCGGTTGAACCTGCACCTAATTCATTAATATCAATATTTCCGCCATACATTGCAGGTGGTACAGAGTGAACAGGCTCAGAAGTATTGGCTGCTACTCCCATAATTCCCATAAAAGGATACAGCGGAAAACGTATTGATTTACCCGATTCTGTTTTTAATACACCTTCGTACTCACCTTTAGCATTTTTTTCAATTGGTGTGAAAATTGAGACATTTCCATAGCGTTCAGGATGCTCAGCCGATGCATTTTCTTGCTTTGCTTTTTTAGGAAATTCCCCTACTAAAGCACCTTTACCATGTCGATTTGAAATAACACCGTAAGGTACACGCGGCTCAACTTTAAGTACCTCAACTTTCAAAATATCACCGGGCTGTGCGCCTTCAATTGCAACAGGGCCTGTCACAATATGCGGTCCATCTTTATGAAAATCATGCTTTAAATTTGATTGCGTAATTATTTTTGCATCTTCTAATATTTGATTAGAATTTACGCCCTTCGATTTAAAGAACTTTTCAGCATTACGCCCTTGGTCTTCAAGCAAACCTTCATGAGAAACCGTATCAAATGTTACGACACTACCCGACGGAACAGTAAGCACGGGTTTAACATCTCGATTTGGTAAATAACCCCATGTAATGGTATTTAAAGTAGATGGAACATAATAATTCCCTTTATATTCCCCAGTTTGAAGGTGAGTAGGTTGTTTTGAAATTTGATTTAAAACTTTAAAATCATTGGCATGAGTGAGTGAAATACAAAGTACAGATAAAATCGAAGCTGTCAGACATTTAACTTTTAACATGATTTCAGAACCTAAAAAAATATGAAAATTACAGTAAGGTCCTAAATAGTTAGCAAGCATTGTGCCAAGGCTAAAGGCTGTGCAATATCTAAAAAGCGCCTCGTATTTATAAAATTAAATAAATTTTTTGTATTTAATTACTTATCTTCAAATAAAAGTAAAATTACGACTTAAGTCTAACTTAAATATTCCTTTCTCTTTTTATTTATTAATTTTCAATCATATTAATATTTTTGCTCTCTTCAGAAACATATTTATAGACTAGCTTCTATAACGTGCTATTTCAGATCAATTAACAATAATTATATTTCCATATAATATAGATAAAAACATAGTTATATATTTTACTTTTATATAATTTAAATCAAAAAATAAACCCTGAATAATTAAACTCAGGGTTTGCTTTTTTATACGCGCTCTATAGAAGACTAAATTGTATGGCCCATACGTTCGCCCATGACAACAACGGACTCGGCTTTAAAACGTTTTTCCCACTCGATTTTATCTTTTTCAAATAAAATAATTGCCGTAGAACCTAAATAAAAACGGCCAAGCTCAGCACCTTTCTCTAACTTCAACTCATGATGCTGTAATTCGATACGGCCCGATGGTTTTACTTTACCTGTTGCCACAGTTTCAATACCTGCCACAATCATAGCGCCGACCAAAACAACGGCCATACGACCAAGCTCAGTATCAAACAAACATACCATACGCTCATTACGGGCAAATAATCCCGGTACATTTTCAGCAGTCACCTGATTTACTGAGAATAACTCACCCGGTACATATAACGTTTCAGTTAATGTGCCTGAAAATGGCATATGAACACGGTGATAATCACGTGGAGAAAGATAAACCGTTGCAAACTCACCTTCTTGGAAAGGTTGAGCAAGTTGTGGATCGCCAATTAACTTTTCTACAGAGAAACTTTGGCCTTTTGCTTGAAATACTTCGCCCGCAGTGATTTTACCAATTTGAGAAATCGCGCCATCCGCTGGTGAAACAATACTATCCGGATTTTCATCAACTAAACGTACGCCATCTTTCAAGGCACGGGTAAAGAAATCATTAAAAGATTTATATTTCAGTGCATTGCCTTGTTCAGCAATTGATAAATCAATGCCGTATTTGGTTTTAAATGCATGAATAACAGCAGCTTTTAAAATTGGATTTTCACTTGCAGCAACTTTACCCACTACACGACTTAACTGATGCTGAGGAACAAGATTTTGTGCCTTAATAAATAATTCTTTTTTTAAGCGAGATGTAAAACTCAAGACGGCGATTCTCCAGTAATGATAGGACTATCGAGGCGATTGCCCCATTCACTCCACGCACCATCATAGGCTTTTGCTTCCCAACCTAAAAGTCTAGCCAGAATATAAGCCAAACCAGAACGGTGATGTGACTGGCAGTATACGACTACAGGTTGCTTTAAATCGAACCCAAGTTGTTCAAGACGCTGCCGCGTGCGTTCAAGCGGATGCAATTTTAGATGATTTTGACGATTAAGTGCAGTACTCCATTCAAAATGGAGGGCATTTGGAATGTGACCACCGCGTCGCGCTGCTAAACGGACGCCACTATATTCATCACTGGTTCTGCAATCCCACAATTGCACACTTTCTTGCTCAACTTGTTTGCGTAGTTCTTCATAGTTCACTCGGAACTGAGCAGCATGTGATAAATCGATCTGAATTAAGTTATCAACTCGAGGAAGTTCTTCAACCTCGGCTGTGGTGGGTAAACCTGCACCAAGCCATGCATGAATTCCGCCATTAATTAAACTTGTACGGGTAAAACCTAAGCAATGGAGATTCCAGATTAAACGCCCTGCCCATGCTCCACCTTCATCATCATAGACCACCACGTGGTGATTTGGTGAAATATTCAATTTTTCAATAAGCGCTTGTAAACCTGCTTCATCCGGTAAAACACCTGTTGCTTCTTCATGTTGAGCAACTAACCATTTAGGCTGTAAGTGAATAGCATGCGGAACATGGAGCTGCTCATAAACTGATGCACGGCTCAAATCAACAATACGGATATATTCATTGCCTAAATAAGGCACTAACTCTTCTGCTTCTATTAATAAATCGAGTTTAAAATCAGGGAGTGTCATCGTCATGGTTACTTTTTATACCAGCTTAATTTCATCTTAGCATAAGCTTATATCTATCAAACTCTGATTTTCTGCTAGTGTTTAGCAGAAAATCAGATATTAAAATTCTCAAGTCTTAAGTGGCTGCCAAGCGCTTAAGCTCTATTGTAATTAAATTGCTTCATCCAGCTCTTCAATTTGGAAAACCTGACGTAAATAGGCCAAGAATGTATCGTTATCAGTCATGGTTTTGCCAGGGCTGTCCGAAATTTTAGCAACAGATTGGCCATTACACTCAACCAGTTTCAATACAATATTGAGCGGTGTTTGGCCCATGTCATTGGTCAAATTAGTACCAATACCGAAACTCACCTGAAAACGGTCTTTGAAATATTGGTGTAGTTCCCAAGCCTTTGGCAAATTAAGGCCATCACTAAAGGTCAACATTTTGGTTTTGGTATCAATTTTTAATTTACGATAGTGTGCATATGCTTTATCACCCCACTCGTACGGATCACCACTGTCATGACGTAAGCCATCAAATAATTTGGCAAAATACAAATCAAAATCTCTGAGGAAAGCATCCATACCAACTACATCAGTTAAAGCAATTCCTAAGTCTCCGCGATATTCTTGAACCCATGTTTCTAAAGCAGCTTTTTGAAAGTCACGTAAGCGAACATCAAGTGCCTGAAAAGCTTGTAGGAATTCGTGGGCCATGGTTCCAATTGGCGTAATATTTAACTCTTTGGCAAGTAAGACGTTACTTGTACCACGGAACACATTTGGCACAGTGTTATGAAATGCAGCAACTACATGTTTTTGCCATTCAAAACTATAACGGCGGCGGGTACCAAAATCAGAAACTAAAAATGGTGGATCATTCGGTTGTTGAGCTTTTTCGTATTGCTGAATTAATTCAAGTTTTGCTTGTAAACGACGCTCGCCTTCAGCCCAGACTTCATCTGTTTTAATCCGGCTAAAATATAATTCATTTACAATGGCTAAAACAAAAATCTCAAACATCATGGCCTGAACCATTGGCCCTTCAATACGGATGTCTAATCGACCTTCTTCATCTATACTCGCATGAATAAAACGGCGTTTGAGTTGAAATAATTCTAAATAATCGACAAAGTCGCTTTTAATAAATCGTAATTTTCTTAAATATTGTAGTTCGTCTTCTTTATATTTGAGATTACATAAATGGTCGAGTTGCTCGTTTAAGTCATCCAAAATATCCACTAATGGATAGACAGTATCTTCTAAATTTCTGCAACGAAAGTGATAGACGCTATGCGTTTGCGGGAATTTATGCAGAACCACTTGTAGCATCGTAAATTTGTACAAGTCTGTATCAAGTAAAGAATGGATAATTGGAGACATAGTCAATGATTATTCGCTTGCTTCTTAGCATTAAAGCATATTTTTCTAGATGAATTGCGAGCTTTTATACCATTGTTGCAGTTCCATGAAATTTCCTTTTAAAAATCATTTAATTTAATTTCTGCTAAACTGCATCCATTCAATTAATTGCAGAAACTTTCTCTAACAATGCGCGCTTTAATACAACGAGTTCTTGAAGCTAAAGTAGTAGTAGACGGTGAAACGACCGGTGAAATCCAGCATGGCTTATTGGTTTTTTTAGGGATCGGTCGAGACGACACGCTCGCCACCGGACAAAAGCTCATCGACAAGATTTTGAAATATCGTATTTTTGATGATGAGCAAGGCAAAATGGGCTGGAATGTATCTCAGGCAAATGGCGGAGTCCTGCTTGTTTCACAGTTCACTTTAATGGCTCAAACGCAAAAAGGACTACGTCCAGACTTTGGTCCGGCCATGCCACCTAGCGACGCAAAAGCACTATATGAACAGTTGGTAGAATATACTCGTTCACAGTTTGAAAATGTTCAAACAGGTATTTTTGCTGCGGATATGAAAGTTCATTTGATTAATGATGGACCAGTCACTTTCAATTTAGAAGTTGAAGCATAGATATAAAAAAACTCCCAATCGGGAGTTTTTTGTTAGATCTTAACGACCAGTTTTTTCTTTAATAAAAGCACGTGCTTGACGTACTTTATCTTTTACTGGTTTTGGTAATTTTGGTGGAATCAATTTAGCTGCTTGGTTAAACCAAACGAGCAAGCTGAAATCACCTTCCATTTTAATGCTGCCGTCTTGCATACCCGTCATAAATGCTGTTGGGTCACCTTTGAGTAAAGTTTTTACGCCTTGTTCGCTATCTGCAAACTGCAAAATAAAGTCAGCTTTTTCAGGTGATCCAGCAACTGTATCGATGTGACCATGATTAATAATAATTTGGCGAGCCACACCTAAATCAGTACCAATTTGAATGCGGAATGCGCGGTCATGCACCAGCTCAATAAACTTAGGACTTGTACGTGCCAACTGTTTCATACGCAGCGCCAAACCTGCTACCAATAAATCTAACGGGTCTGTACTGACATCAACAAGTGGTAACTTGACTACAGGTATAGAAGAAAGTTTCATGAACATTCACGCCTATTGTATTTTTATGAAAACCTTGGGGCAAAACTCAGCAAGGACTCACCATTGCCTGTTTCGTGCATCGACTGATGATATTCTAATTGGCAACGCAATCTATATATGAAACGTCAACAGACCAGTCTATCGTAGCATAACTGGCTATTTTTTAATAAATGCTTTGTATAATAAAAATCATGTTTTCGTAAATAAAAAAGGCATGCTGTGCATACCTTTTTACCGTTAGATAACAATTGAATTATCGGCTAGAACATTGCTGCTGATCATCTTCATATACTGGCGTGTGTTCTATATATTGGCGATTTGCCAAAGCCTTCTGTGCCTGTTTATCCTCACGTAATAAAACAAATGTAACCATTACCATCGCTAGACTTAGTGCAGTTAAATAACTATATGTGACTGGCATTTCAAAAGTGACTTGAACTCCAAAACGGACCACTTCCAATAGCCCCCAAAAAAACATCCCTGCAAGCATAAAACCAAGCCAACGACGGTAAGGAGAAAAGAACACAGCAACAAGCGCGACAGCAATTAAGCTGAGTCCGGCGATAGCGGCAAAATTCGCTGTTACCATAGAAACCTCCGTCTTAATGAAAACGTCTAAAAACATTCGGTCTGAACACCAGACCTCATTCCAAAAACAACTTTAATTCATGATTTGTGTTGAAGCTTAGAAAGCATTATGGATGTTTTTTTTTAGAAAAAAAGACCTGTTATTTGTCGATGCGACATACTTTGTCGCAACATTCTTTTGTCATTACATTTTTGTAAATTTAAAAAAGTTCTACTTCCTATATGGCATCAATTCTGGCGTGTCATTACAAAAAACTATGCTGTTTTTTTGCCTCAAAATAAGTTTTTTTCAGTTTTTTTTATTGCCTTTTTTCTGTGCATAATTTTGTCATAACTTGCTTGTTTTTATGACTATTCTGCATAAAAAAAGCGCTACTCTTGAGCAGCGCTTAATGATTGTTCACTATTATTTAAGCACGGCTTAAATCTTTGTCATGCATACCGAGTAAATACAGTACTCCATCCAGACCAACGCTTGAAATCGCCTGATTTGCATTTTGACGCACCAGTGGTTTAGCACGATATGCTACGCCAAGTCCTGCAATCGCAAGCATCGGTAAATCATTTGCGCCATCGCCAACAGCCATCGCTTGCTCTAGTGAAATACCGAGTTTGTTCGCCAGCTCACGCAGCAACTCTGCTTTACGGGCACCATCAACAATTACACCTTTTACTTCACCAGTCACAACGCCATCTTGTACATCTAAAACGTTAGCGTGAACTTCATCAATGCCTAATTTAGCTTGTAAATATTCAGCAAAATATTGGAAGCCACCAGATAAAATTGCCGTTTTATATCCAAGGGCTTTTAAAGTCGAAATGAGGCGCTCGGCACCTTCAGTGATCGTCAATCGCTCTGCAATTTTAGGTAAAACTGATGCATCAAGACCTTTGAGTAAAGCAACCCGCGCACGGAAACTTTGCTGGAAGTCCAACTCACCTTGCATCGCTCTTTCAGTAATTTCAGCAACTTGCTCGCCCACCCCTGCTTCAAGCGCCAATTCATCAATTACTTCTTGTTCAATTAAAGTTGAATCCATATCGAAGCAGACTAAACGGCGGTTACGTCGATAAGCGTTATCTTCCTGAACAGCCACATCAATATTTAATTCGCTTGAAAGAAGCAAACAAGCTGCACGCATAGCTTGAGCATCTAAAGTCGGACCACTGCTTAAACCAAACTGTACACAAGCACGGCGAGGCAATGTGCTATCTTTTTCAAGATCTACACGACCTGATAAACGAGTTACAGTTTCGATGTTAAAGCCTTGGCTAGACACAATTTGTGTAACGGCTTGTAAATGTGCAGCAGTGAGTTCCGGTGCTAAAGCCGTGACGATATAACGAGTTCGTCCACCTTCGCTGACCCATTGATCGTATTCTGCGCCCGAGATAGGTTTAAAGCGCACTGTTAAGCCAATATCATGTGCTAAAATCAAAATCTCTTTCATTGCCAACGCGGTCGCGGTTTCATTTTCAGAGGCGACCACAATGCCCAATGTCAGTTGATTATGAATAACAGCCTGACCTACATCCAGTATTTGCAATGAATGTACGGATAGTACTTGCATTAATCGGGTAAACTGGTTTGGTTGGTCCGGTCCTAAAAAGGATATAAGAATGATTTCTCGCATGAATTGACTCTAGTCTGAGTGACAACTATTGTAAGAATCATAATCGAATTTCAATATAATTGCCTTGGAAGTTTAACTTGATTGCGCCTAGACAAGGGCTATTTGCTAGCCTACTGATCATTAGTTTTGCATTGCATACCTTTTTATTGGTGATTGCAACGACACACCAGCTCAATGAAAACCGTGCGAGCCAAGGTCAGCTCATGACCAGTCAACTCGTTGCAGACAGCTTATCTGAGCTTGAACCTGCCAATACGGTCTCTTTAGCTCTGATTGCCAATCGCTATGCGACCAATCCAAGTGTGGCATCTATCCGTATTCTTGACGCCAATAAACAAGTTTTGGCAACAAGCGGCATGTCAAAAACTCGCCAAGGTGAAATTTTTGTTCGTGATGCGCTTCAAAACGAGAAAAAAGTCGGTTCTATTGAAATCATACTAATTCAACCAAGTATTGGGGAAATTCTTCGTACCCAATGGCTTGCGATTTTAGCCTCACTGTTCTTACATGTTTTATTATGGCTGGCTTACCGTGCCATTGCTCGCCCAACACGTAGCGAATACTTAGCCCGTATTAACGAAGAAAATCGTTTAAAACATGAAATTCAAGAGTTAACTCAAGCTCTCGCGTTTGAAAAACAAAATACAGTGACCTTGGTTGCTCAAGCTCAGCAGCAAGCTAAAGCTAAACCAATTGTTCGCTCGCAACCAGAAAAAAGCTTAGAGTCTACAGACCAAAATACCTTGGCACTTAATATTCAATTTTATGACCCTAAACAGTTATTAAGTAGTGTTAACCAGTCTGTTTCTGTACCGTACTTCAAACTTTGTCAGCTCTTTTTAAACAAGAGTGTTGAGCTATGTACGAAGCATTATCATTTGAAAGCGACTGATATTGATGTCGTAGACGAGTTTCATGCAGAGGGCGCAACACTTGCCATTTCGACTTCACATCCACACGCTGTAGAGTGTCTACTTATGGTAGGTACGGTTTTCCAATTGCTTTCAGACGTTTTATATAAGCGTTACCGTGAAGATAAACGCTTTGCACTACAAACTCGCAGTGCCGTGTGTAATGCCGTAGAAGCAATGCAAATTGATGCCAAAGAAGCTGCTCAACGTTTAGCGCAACATCTTCATGCGAAAGAATCTGCACTCTACCTTGATAATGAACAGCTTAAAGCAATTCAAGACAGCTATCAGCTTGTTGCAATGCCTAACCCAAGTAATGTCATGACTCGTCATGCATTTATGATCAATGGTATGAATGCTGAATGTGCAGAGCTTGCACAAAATATTCGAACTGAAATTTTGATGGGTAAAAAATCAATTCCTCAAAATGACAGCCCGAGTAGTGCAGCATCTTAAAAATTTATTGTGCGCATTTAAACCTAGCCATTCGGCTAGGTTTTTTTATCTAAATTTATGGTATTTATTTTAAATAATTTTATTTCTTTATGATTTATTTATCTAAATAAATCCGGTTCTATGATGTTGAGTCGTAAATTTGGATAAATCAGAATCATAGGCAAAATTCTATAAACAGCGTAAACTATGCGAAATTTATTCAATAGAAATTGTCTTACGACAAAAAAAGGTGAAAGCGAATGCCGCTGAGTCGTGTTGAAGAACTTGTCGCCGATATTCGTGCAGGCAAAATGGTCATCTTAATGGATGACGAAGACCGTGAAAATGAAGGTGACCTTGTCATCGCAGCAACGCATGTACGCCCTGAAGATATTAACTTCATGATTACACATGCACGCGGTTTAGTTTGCTTAACTTTAAGCCGTGAACGTTGTAAACAATTAAACCTCCCGCTGATGGTTGACCAGAACGGTGCCCAGCATGGTACTAACTTTACGTTATCTATCGAAGCAGCTGAAGGTATTACCACAGGTATTTCGGCAGCAGAACGTGCTCACACGATTCAAGCTGCTGTGGCAGCACATGCCAAACCAACCGATATTGTACAACCGGGCCATATTTTCCCACTCATGGCACAGCCAGGTGGTGTATTACACCGTGCAGGTCATACCGAGGCAGGTTGTGATTTAGCACGACTGGCAGGTCTTGAGCCTGCATCTGTCATTTGTGAAATCATCAAAGAAGATGGCACAATGGCACGCCGCGCAGATTTAGAAATTTTTGCTGAGAAGCATGGCCTAAAAATTGGTACAATTGCCGACCTAATTCACTACCGTATGACCAATGAGCAAACTGTAGAACGTTTGGATCAAAGAACGATTCAAACAGAATATGGTTCATTTGAGCTCTATCGCTATCGTGAGATAGGTAACCCTGACATTCATTTGGCTTTAGTCAAAGGTGAGCCAAAAGAAGGCGTTACAACGGTACGTGTACATGGTTTTAGTCCTGTTCGCGATTTGCTTAAGCTAAATAAAGCTGACGGTGAACCGGCTTGGAATCTAGACCGTGCGCTACAAACGATTGCAGCAAGTGACCGCGGCGTTTTAGTCTGGATCGGACAAGATCATTTGCAAGACTTGGGACCAGCGTTGGATGATTTAACTAAGCCAAAACCGGTGAAATCCAATGCAGCACTTTCACATCAATATCAAACCATTGGTGTTGGTGCTCAAATTTTGCGTGATTTAGGTGTTGAAAAAATGAAGCTTCTTAGCTCACCATTGCGTTTCAATGCCTTATCTGGCTTTAATTTAGAAGTAGTGGAATATGTCACTGCTGATCAAATCACAACGAAATAATCGAGGTTGCTATGGCAATTCGCCGTATTGAAGGTTTATTACATCTCGCAAGCGAAGGTCGTTATGCGATTTTAGTGGGTCGTTTCAACAGTTTTGTTGTTGAACACTTATTAGAAGGCGCGATCGACACGTTAAAACGTCATGGCGTAAATGAAGATAACATTACTGTTATTCACGCTCCAGGCGCATGGGAACTACCGATCGTTGCTAAAAAATTAGCTACATCAAACCAGTTTGATGCCATCATTGCACTCGGTGCAGTCATTCGTGGTAGCACACCTCACTTTGACTTTGTTGCTGGTGAATGTGCGAAAGGTTTAGGTGTAGTTGCGTTAGAAAGCAGCTTGCCTGTTATCAATGGTGTATTAACTACTGACAGCATCGAGCAAGCAATCGAACGCTCAGGTACAAAAGCAGGAAACAAAGGTAGCGAAGCTGCTTTAACTGCAATTGAAATGGTTAATTTATTAAAGGCAATTTAAAGCATGTCTCAAACACTGCAAGCCGCTTATGCAGCAAAACGTAAAGCACGTCGTTTTGCTGTACAAGGTATTTATGAGTGGCAAATGAGTCACAACCCTGTACATGAAATTGAAGCGCGTACACGTGCTGAAAATGCAATGCACAAGGTGGACTTGAACTATTATCACGAACTACTTACTCAAGTTATCGCTCAGCACGAAGACCTTGATGTGTTACTTATTCCGGTACTTGACCGTGAAATTGACGCGCTAGATGGTGTAGAGCTCGCAACTTTGCGTTTAGGTGCTTACGAGTTACGTGATCATCTAGAAATTCCATATCGTGTGGTACTTGATGAAGCAATCGAACTTGCGAAGCATTTTGGCGGAGCAGACAGTCATAAATACATCAATGGTGTATTAGACCGTTTAAGTTCGACACTGCGTAGCGCAGAAAAACATCAAGCAAAATAATAGGCTTGATGTTCTATGGCTGAGTTCTCAATTATTGATCAATACTTTAATCGTCAGTCACATCCTGACGTTGCGCTTGGTATTGGTGATGACTCAGCCTTAATTACTCCCCCTCCAAATCAACAACTGGTGATCTGTGCAGATACACTTGTTGCTGGACGTCACTTCCCTCTTGAAACCTCGCCCCATGCGATTGGCTGGAAAAGTGTTGCCGTAAATCTGTCTGATATTGCTGCAATGGGTGCCAAACCACATAGTATTTTACTTGCGATCAGCTTGCCTCAAGTTGACCATGAGTGGCTTGAAGGATTTAGTCAGGGAATCTATGACTGTTGTAATCAATTTGGAGTTGCCTTAATTGGCGGAGATACCACTCAAGGTCCGCACCTTACCATTACCGTCACAGCCATGGGCTGGATTGAAACAGGAAAAGCTGTATTACGTTCAGGTGCTAAGGTCGGTGATTATGTTTGTGTAAGTGGTCAGATTGGTGATGCTGCTTATGGACTTCAGCATTTAGGACATTCCCTACAACAAAGACTGGACTATCCGACGCCACGTTGTAAGCTTGGAGAAGAGCTAAAAGGGCTCGCCTCTAGCATGATCGATGTGTCAGATGGTTTAGCTCAAGATTTAGGACATATTTTAAAAGCGTCCAAGGTTGGAGCACGACTCATCCTGGAAAAATTACCTGTTGATCCTGTACTGCAACAACTAGAAGAACAACAACGTTGGCAATATGCCTTGGCAGGTGGTGATGACTACGAATTATGTTTTACAATAACACCGCAAAATTATGAAAAACTTTTGCAAAAACAACTAGACGTTAAGATTACAATGATCGGACAGATCGTTGAGCAAACAAAACTAACTTTTGAGCATTTGGGTTCAGATTACCCATTGCAAATTCATGGATACCAACACTTTGCATAAACCGCCGATTCATTTTAAAGACATGTCTTGGTTCAACCGCTGCATCGTTTTCTGTGGGGTTGGTTTTGGATCTGGTCTTGCTCCTAAAGCACCTGGTACTTTTGGCTCTGCTTTTGCCTTACTTTTTGTTCCCATCTGGTTATCTTTCGGTTTTACTTTAAGTTTAATCGCTATTCTCATCATGTCAGTGGTGGGTATTTATATTTGCGGTCAAACTGCAAAAATCCTTGATGTTCATGATGATGGACGAATTGTTTGGGATGAATTTGCAGGACAATCAATTACTCTTCTGCCTTTAATATTTTTTAATATAATGTCGTTACAATGGGCACTAATTGGTTTTTGCTTATTCCGCCTGTTTGATGTTTGGAAACCTTGGCCAATCCGTGTTGCTGACCAGAAAGTTGCTGGTGGCTTCGGAATTATGCTAGACGACATCATTGCAGGGCTTTGGGCGGCACTCTGTATCATCATATTTATTACTTTCTGGGGCGTAACGCCATTTAAGTAGGTTTACTCATGTCAACTACCGTCATTATCCTTGCTGCAGGCAAAGGAACGCGAATGCGTTCACAACTACCTAAAGTATTGCAACCTTTAGCTGGACGCCCGCTACTAGGACATGTTATTAAAACAGCAAAACAACTATTAGCAGAAAATATCATTACCATTTATGGACATGGCGGCGATCACGTAAAAAAGACTTTCGCACAAGAAAACATTCAATGGGTTGAACAAGCAGAACAGTTAGGGACTGGTCATGCTGTACAAATGACTTTACCGGTACTTCCTAAAGACGGCATTTCATTAATTTTATACGGTGATGTTCCTTTAGTCCGTCAAACAACGCTTGAACAGCTGATTGAAGCATCAAATAAAACCGGTATTGGTATGATTACTTTACATGTCGATAACCCAACAGGTTATGGCCGTATTGTCCGCCAAGACGGTAAAATCCAAGCGATTGTTGAACATAAAGACGCAACCGAAGCTCAGCGTCAAATTCAAGAAATCAACACAGGTATTTACTGTGTCAGCAATGCAAAACTGCATGAGTGGTTGCCTAAGCTTTCAAATGAAAATGCACAAGGCGAATACTATTTAACTGATATCGTTGCGATGGCTGTTGCTGATGGTTTAGAAATCGCTTCAATTCAACCAGAGCTCGCATTTGAAGTTGAAGGTGTAAATGACCGCCTGCAACTTGCAACACTTGAGCGTGAATTTCAGAAGCAACAAGCAAAAGAACTTATGCAGCAAGGCGTAACTTTTGCTGATCCTGCACGTTTTGATTTACGTGGTACAGTAAAAGTTGGTCATGATGTCCGTATTGATGTGAATGTCATTATTGAAGGCAACTGTGAACTCGGTGACTTTGTCGAAATCGGGGCTGGCTGTATCTTAAAAAATACAACCATTGCAGCAGGCACTAAAGTCCAAGCATACAGCGTTTTTGATGGAGCAGTTGTTGGAGAAAATACCCAAATTGGTCCTTTCGCACGCTTACGTCCAGGTGCTAAATTGGCAAACGAAGTACATATCGGCAACTTTGTTGAAGTCAAAAATACAACGATCGGACTAGGCAGTAAAGCTAACCATTTCACCTATTTAGGTGATGCCGAGATCGGTGCTGAATCAAATATTGGGGCAGGTACAATCACCTGCAATTATGATGGTGCAAATAAACACAAAACCACTATTGGCGACGCAGTTTTTATCGGTTCTAATAGCTCGCTGGTTGCGCCTGTGACTATTGGTAATGGAGCAACAGTCGGTGCGGGTTCTGTGATTACGAAAGATGTGGCTGAACAAAGTCTCTCCTTTGAGCGTGCTCAACAAATTTCTAAAGCAAATTATCAACGTCCCCAAAAGCTTAAAAAATAAGAGGATTGAAGTATGTGTGGTATCGTCGGAGGCGTTGCAGAACGTTGTATAACCGAGATTTTAATTGAAGGTTTAAAACGTCTTGAATATCGTGGTTATGATTCGGCAGGCGTTGCTTTACTCAATAACCAGCGAATTTTACGTGAGCGCCGTGTTGGTAAAGTTGCCAATCTTGCAGACGCTGTTTCAGAACACCAGCTTACTGGAGCAATCGGTATTGCGCATACCCGTTGGGCAACACACGGTAAACCAACCGAAAATAATGCTCACCCGCACATGTCAGGCAAGGTAGCAGTCGTTCACAACGGTATTATCGAGAACTATCAAGAGCTTAAAGATGACCTTCAAGCTTTAGGATATGTATTTACTTCTCAAACAGATACTGAAGTGGTAGCCCATTTAGTTGCAGAAGCTCTAAAAAATACTGATAGTTTACTTGAAGCAGTAGAATCTGTAGTCCCTCAGCTTAAAGGTGCCTATGCGTTAGGTATTATTCACAGCGATTACCCAGATGAACTCATTACTGTACGTGAAGGTTCACCACTTGTAATTGGTGTAGGTATTGGCGAGAACTTTATCAGTTCAGACCAATTGGCCCTTTTACCAGTAACGAACCGTTTTATTTACTTAGAAGAAGGCGATATTGCTCGCCTTACTCGTACTTCAATTGAAGTATTTGTAAAAGGTGAACGTGTTGAACGTCCAGTTAAAGAACTTGATGCAACTGTAAGCAGCGCTTCAAAAGGTGAATATAAACACTACATGCTCAAAGAAATTTATGAGCAGCCTGAAGCAATCAAACAAACAATTTCTCAAGCGCTTGATGGCAACAATTTACGTGATGATTTCTTGAAAGATGCTGATGCAGATTTCAGTAAACTTCAAAGTGTTCAAATTATTGCTTGTGGTACAAGTTATCACTCAGGAATGATCGCTAAATATTGGTTTGAGCAATTGATTGGTGTGCCTTGCCAAGTTGAGATTGCGAGTGAATTCCGTTATCGCTCACCAGTGATTGTGGAAAATACACTTTACATCTGTATTTCACAATCAGGTGAAACAGCGGATACCTTAGCTGCACTACGTGAAACTCAAAAACGTGCTAAAGTAAATAATATCGATATTCAGACTTTAACGATCTGTAACGTCGCAACGTCTTCAATGGTACGTGAAACTGATCATCACTTATTGACGCTTGCAGGCCCAGAGATTGGTGTTGCATCAACAAAAGCGTTCACGACTCAGCTTGCTGCATTAATGTTGTTAATCTTGAAAATTGGTCAAGTTAAACAGCGTATTAGCAATGTGATGATTGAAGAGATTGCTCGTGAATTGTGGCACAGCCCGAAAGTCATTCTTGATACGCTTAAGCAAGATGCTGAAATTTTACGTTTATCAGAATTGTTCGTTGAAAAACAACACTGTTTATTCTTAGGCCGTGGCACACACTATCCAATCGCTTTGGAAGGTGCATTAAAGCTTAAAGAAATTTCATATATTCACGCAGAAGGTTATGCAGCTGGTGAGTTGAAACACGGCCCATTGGCACTTGTAGATAATGAAATGCCAATCGTGATTCTTGCGCCAAATGACGAAATGCTGGATAAGCTTAAGTCTAATATGGAAGAAGTTCAGGCGCGTGGCGGTGAATTATTCGTTTTCGCTGATGAAAATAGTGGTGTAGTTGAAAAAGACCGTCAACATGTCGTTCATATTCCAGCAGTAAACGAATGGCTTGCACCAATCATTTATAGCGTACCAGTTCAGTTATTGTCTTATCACGTTGCTGTATTACGTGGTACAGACGTTGACCAGCCACGTAACTTGGCGAAGTCAGTAACTGTAGAGTAATTCAAAAAAGATCATTATTAAGGC
>ENA-OWOG01000319-OWOG01000319.1-gut-metagenome-genome-assembly--contig:-NODE-319-length-18492-cov-3.573337_pt1 | contig 18492 bp, 9 predicted proteins | sample MGYA00248249_ERZ651793 | MGnify/ENA primary metagenome ERZ651793 (study PRJEB26908, sample SAMEA4031700) | gut metagenome | biome: gut; feature: normal infant; material: stool | place: China | collected 2015 ... | reverse complement strand
CGAATTCTCGGCCTGAATCTCGGTGATGCCGGTTACGTCGCGGCCGAATGCGCACAGCGGGAATCCTGCGGAAAGCGTCGGCACCAGTGCGGAATGGCCGCGCAACGCATTCGGATTGTGCGTGAACAGTTCGATCAGTTCATCATCAAGGCGGCTGCCATGTTCGATGGTGTCCACGCCAGCCTGCAACGCTCTGCGAACCCCCTCCGCGCCTTGCGCATGCGCGGCGACGATGATGCCTGCGTTGTGGGCCTCGTCGCAGATGGCGCGCATCTGTTCGATGGTCATCTGAGGGGAACCGGCCTCTCCGAGCACCTGGGAGTCGGTGACGCCACCGGTTGCGGCGATCTTGATGGCATTGACGCCATGTTCGATGTTCATGCGCGTATGCAGACGTGCCTCTTGCGGGGTTTCGCTTTCCAACGCGATCAGGGGAGCGCCATGGCCGTCGGGAATCGCCAGCAACGGTCCCGATGCCAGAACACGAGGGCCTACCATTTCGTTTGCGGCGATCTCATCACGCAACGTCACGGCCTCATAACCGATATCGCCCAGCGTACGGATCGTAGTGACGCCCGACTCCAGCAGCGTACGTATGCTCGCCTTCGCCATGGCGTTGACATATGGTCTGCCGAACGGCGAATGCACCATGGCCGCGATGATGCGCTGGCCTTTCGGCGTGGCCATCTTCGGATTCAACGGGCGTCCTTGCGAGAACAGGTGCGTATGCGCGTTAATCAGGCCTGGCATCGCATATTTTCCGGTACCGTCAAGATAATGGTATTCGTCCGGAACGGGGGTGTCGAAGCTTGGCGAGACCCGTTCGATCCGGCCATGCGCACCGACCAGAACCGTCATATCGGGCAATACGGTTCCCTTGGCATCTCCGACAATCAGACGTACGTGAGCCAGGGCGAACGGCTCGATAATCTTCGATATTCCTGACTTCATCGTCATCACTGCTCCTTAATCGTCGCGATACCGCAGACGGAACAATCACTAGCATAACGCCGGCAAGGCGATCAATGCCGCAAGATAGGCGATGACTGCGGCGGCCGCAGCGATGTCACGTGCGGTGACGCGCATGACGCGCCAGTGAGTGCGTTCCACGCCTTCCTCATAGCAGCGTGCATCAAGAGCGAGACTCAGATTGTCGGCGTGCCGGATCGTGCCCGCGAACACCGGTATGATGATGGCCGTCATCGCCTTGATGCGTTGTGCGGGCGAACCGGTCTCTATGACGCCGCCACGCGCCGCCTGAGCGTCGACAATGGATTTCGCCTCGGTGCCGAGCGTCGGCAGGAAGCGTAGAGCCAGGCTCATGACGAGCGCAGTCTCCTGCGTATGCATACCGAAACGCTTCCAAGGCGACAGCAACGATTCGAAGGCGTCGGTCATTGCCGTCGGTGTGGTCGTGTTCAGGAATGTCGCTCCCAGCACGATGACTACGGCGAACCGGCAGGCGTACAACAGCGCGATGGTGATGCCGTCGTCGGTGATCGGGATCGGTCCCAGCTGAGCCACAGTCGTACCGGAACGTACGAAGAAGACATTGAGCAGGCCACAGCATGCAAACAACATCAGGAACATGTGCACGGATCTGAGCAATCGCCATGGATTGAGTCGGGCGGCGCCGATAATCATGCCGGTGAAGATTGCGGACAGTAGCAACTGCCGGCCGGAGTTGATGGCGAAGGCGGAGAACATCAGTGCGAGTGCGGATATCATCTTCACACGTGGGTCGAGACCGTCGATGAAGGACGGCTTGCGGCCGTCGCTCCGCCCTGATTTCATGGGTGCGGCCGCGGACGGATCCTGCTCGCCGTCATCAGACCGCGTCGTCGATGACGCTTGTGGTTCAAGCGTGATGGTGCGATCGGCGATGGCGTCGACCTCCGCTTGCGAATGCGAGATGATGAGCGTGGTCACGCCATCGTCGTGCAACGTGCGGATGAGTTCGTGCACGCGTACGGTCGCCTGTTCGTCGAGTCCGGCGGTTGGCTCGTCCATGATGAGTATGCGTGGATTGCGGGCGATCACACCGGCGATGGCCACGAGACGCTGCTGGCCTCCGGACAGATCGAACGGGGAGCGATCCTTCAGATGTTCGATATGCAAGAGCCGCAGGGACTGCTCGACCCGCTCCTGAACCTGTGCCTCGGTCAGGTGCTGATTGCGTGGGCCGTAGGCGATGTCATCGGCGACGGTCTCGGCGAATAGCTGCCGTTCCGGATGCTGCATGACGAAGCCAACGGTGGCACGGAGCTTTTCGCGGGCTTTGCGGTTGAGCGGCTTCGATGCGCCGGAGTCGACGGCTTGCGCAACGGTGATGCCGTCGATGATGATGGAGCCGGATTGTGGGGTCTCCAATGCGCAAAGCATGCGGGCCAAGGTGGTTTTGCCTGCACCGTTGCGCCCCATAAGCGCTATCGTCTCGCCCCGGTTGATGGTCAGCGAAAGATGCTCGAAGACGGATGGGTCGGCGTTCGGATAACGATAGGCGAGATCACGTACCTTGATGATGGGAGCGGATTGCGACGAAGCGCTTTCGGCCGGATTCCCAATCCGTCGGAGAGTGCCGGTCGAATGCGACGGGGATGTAGGACGGTTTCCCTTGGAACCGGTGTCCGTCACGCGTCCCCGCTCCAGCCGGACCACACGATCGGCGTGCACGAGCTCGTCCATGTGATGCGTGACCAGGATGATGGTGGTGCCGCGTTCCTGCAGATCGTCGAGCACCCGCATGATGTCGGCGCGTGCCTGCGGGTCGAGCATGGCGGTCGGCTCGTCCAATACCAGCACTTGCGAATCCATGGCGAGCATGCCTGCAATCGCGACGCGTTGTTGTTGGCCGCCACTCAGCCTGGTCGGATCGGCCTTGCGGTAGTTCTGCATGCCGACGGCTTTCAGAGAAGCGGTGATCCTGGTCCCGATATCATCATGTGCGATTGCAAGATTCTCCGGACCGAAGGCGACATCATCCTCGGTGATCGTGGTGACGATCTGATCTTCCGGATGCTGGAAGACGGCGCCGATGCCATGACGGGCCGTGCGGTATGCGTCGGCATGGGCGCCGGAATCATCGAAGGCGACATTGCCGAGCAGCGTGACGGTTCCCGAATCGGGCGCGACCAGCCCGGCGATCACACGGGACAACGTGGATTTGCCGGAACCGTTCGCGCCGGTCAGACAGATGCGTTCGCCTTGCAGGATGGTCAGGTCGATGCCATCCAACGCCCAGGTGGCGCCGTGGTCATAGCTGAAGCGAACGTCATGCAGCTCGATGACGGGAGTGTTCGACATCAATGGTTCAGCAGGTTGGAGATCGGCTTGTAGACCAGGAAAGTGACTACGCCGTGGATTGTGAACTTCAATGCGTTGAACGGCAGGAGTGCCGGAATGATCAGTGCCACGACCTGCGCGGTGGTCATGTGCGCATAGAACGGCGTGACGATGATGTTACCTACGATTGCCGCCGCGAGCGCGATGATCGCGCCGACGACGATGCCGAGCAACGCGCCTTTGCGGGTCTTGTTCCTGCGGTAGATGAGCGAGGCCGGCACCGATAGCGCCAACGCCACGAGCACCGCCATCAGCGTACCCCACGGATTGGTAAACAGATGAGGGACGAAGCCGAGTACGCTCACGATCACGGCCGCCGAAGGGCCGAATGCGAAGCCCGCCACGAGGCAGACGATGCCCGACGGATCGTACTTGAGCCACTGCACGCCCGGGATGATCGGGAATTCTATGAGACTGACGGCCATGGCCAATGCCACGAACAGCGCGTACATGGCGATGCGTTTGGTGGACCAGCGACCGGAATCGGCCACTCCAGTGGAATGCTCGTTGTCCGGTCGGGACTGGTTGTTGGACTGCTGCGTGCTATGCGAAGATACACTCATGGTGAGCTCCGTTTCTTCCATCCGGACTTTGACCGTTGGCCCCGGATTCTCACCGGATCAGCCGCATTCGCGGGTCGCGGGCTTCGGTGGTGGGCCGTTATGGTCATCGGTTTCACCGTTACCGCCAGTAAGGGTTTTCACCTTCCCTGAAACTTGCGGAACCATATATACGCGCCGGTATGGATATAGGTGAGGTCCGGTTACGGTTTCAGGCGGCCGGTTGGGGGCGCAATCGTTATCCATCTCGGGGGAGCGGAATGTTGAGTCGGTTAAGTATGGCAAATCATGCAATCGTATTCACTATTTGTGCGTTCCGCGCGTGTAGTGGGTATGGCACGAGTTACTATGGCGGATACCGGTTCGATTACACCCACCATTACCTGCATAGAGAGGTCAGAGATGATTGAGACTGCACAAGCCTTCGGCGTTGACATCGGCGGCTCCGGCATTAAGGCCGCCCCGGTTAACCTGGAGAAGGGCGAATTTGCTGAGCCTCGTCTGAAGATTCTTACTCCGGAGGTGTCCACTCCGAAGGCCGTCGGTGAAATCGTTCGCCAGCAGCTCGAGCATTTTGAGGTTCCGGAGACCGCTCCGGTCGGCATCGCTTTCCCGGCTCCGATTCATGTGGGAGAGAAGCTCGGCTACATGGCCAATCTGGATCAGTCTTGGGTTGGCGTGGACGTCACCGAGGTATTCTCCGAGGCATGCGGTCGCCCGGTCACCGTGGTGAACGACGCCGACGCCGCGGGCCTTGCCGAACAGCAGTTCGGCGCCGCCAAGGGGCAGAACGGTCTGGTCGTGGCCACCACTTTGGGTACCGGCATCGGCACCGCCCTGATTTTCAACGGTGAGCTCATCCCGAACACGGAACTCGGCCATCTGGAACTGCTCAAGGGCAAGGGCGATGCCGAGAAGTACGCCGCCTCCTCCGTCCGTGAGAAGCTCGACATGGGCTATAAGAAGTGGGCCAAGCGTCTGACCAAGTACTACTCCCTCATGGAGTTCTATCTGGATCCGCAGCTGTTCGTCGTCGGCGGCGGTGTGTCCCGCGTGTCCGAGAAGTTCCTGCCGTACATCGACATCAAGACCCCGATCGTCGCGGCCAAGCTGCACAACGAGGCTGGCATCATCGGCGCTGCGTACTATGCGAGCACCAAGATGAAGTGATTCCGTAGCATCGATCGTTCAAGGCCGTCTGATTCGTCAGGCGGCCTTTTCCGTACGTCCGGGGAGTAGGGTGGAGTCATGCGTTTTTCTTCTCGAGTCGATATCAGTGAGCCCAATCCGATCGCGGTGGAGGAGGCCGCGGCCAAACGCCAAGGCGTGACCCTCGGCAAACTGAACGATTCCAATCCGACCCGACATGGTCTTGCCCCGGCATCGGTGCCGGAGGTCTATTCCGCCGAACCGAAAGGACAACGGTATGCGCGCGAGGCATTGGCGACGTTCCTTAACGGGCGGGGGAACGGACGCTGCGAAGCGGATGACCTCTATATCCTGAGCTCCACGTCGGAAGCGTATTCCTGGCTGATCAAGCTGCTATGCGATGCCGGCGATGCCGTGCTCGCGCCGAAGCCGGGCTATCCGCTCATCGAATCCATCGCACGTCTCGAATGCGTCGATACGATTGAATACCAGCAACGATTCGACGGCTCCTGGTACATCGATGTCGCCGAGCTCCGCGAGGCATTGGAAGGTGAACATGGTGGACGTATCCGTGCGCTGATACTCATCAACCCCAACAATCCCACCGGCTCGTATGTCAAGACGCCGGAACGCGAGGCGATAGTGCAACTGTGCCGTGAGCATGGGGTGGCCATCATCGCCGACGAAGTGTTCTATGATTACGATCTCGAACCGTTCGAAGGCAACGCACGATTGGCGGGTGAGCATGGCGTGCTTACGTTCGCGCTGGACGGGTTTTCGAAGATGCTCGCCGCACCGCACGCCAAAGTCGGTTGGATCCAGGTCTCCGGACCCGTCGAGGACGTGGCCGAGGCCAAACGCAGGCTGGACGTGATCGCCGACGACTATCTGCCGATGAGTGAGATCATCGCCCAACGGATTCCGTCGATGCTTCAGGCCGCACCGGAGCAAGCCACACGTGTACGGGCGCGTGTGCGCAGCAATCTCCAGACATTGCATGCCATGCTGAAGACGGACCCGAATGGTCTGGTCAGCGTACTGCGGGCGGAAGGCGGCTGGAATGTGCTTCTGCGCGTGCCAAGCGTGCTTGACGAAAACGAGCTGGTGCTTGCCATGATCGAGCGGCATGGCGTTTCCGGACAGCCCGGTTACTTCTTCGACATGACGTCAAACGGCTATCTGGCGATTTCCCTGCTGCCGGAGCCGGAGGATTTTCGGCGTAACGTTCAAATCGTGCTTGACACCGTCAACGAACTGATCAGCTAGTCCTTCTCAATCTGCCGACGCTGAGCGGCCGTCAGCGTCGGCAGATTGAGGGAATCTGGATGCCTCATACTTGGCTCGGATGAGGTCGGTGTAGAAGGCGACGGCGTCATGGGGCGTGCCATCGAAGACCACGTTGTGCTCGTCGACCACGAGCGTACGGTCGATGGCATATTCGGGGCGGGTGATGAGTGCCGTGTCGTGCGTGGCGAAGATCACCTGCCTGTCATAGCTGAACAGCGCCTTGGCCACGTTGGCCGAAGCGACCTCATCCAATCCCTTGGTCGGTTCATCGGCTACGATTGCGGCAGGGGAGAAGCTCCGCGCGGAAGCGATCGCCAGCAGATGCCGTTTCTCGCCATCCAAGGCGGAAGCGGGTTCCTTCGCGACCGATGCCAGGTCGAAATGAGCGAACAGATTGCCGATGATCGCCTGACGTTCGCTTTCCGGAACCTTATGTTTTTTCAACGGCTGGTCGATCGCCTCGCGTATTGAGGAGGCCTGGTAATAGCCGTTCGGAATCTCCTCGCGGCGTACGCGTCCGATACAATCCTCGACACGCTTCAGGTCACGCTTTACGGATGGATCGTAATCCGTGCCGTCGGCCGTGATCCGGACCGAGCCTGCGGTGGCTGGCAATGCCCCGTCAAGCAGTTTCAGCAACGTGGTCTTGCCGGAACCATTCAGGCCGATCACCGCCACCCGCCTATCGGAGGGCGTGATGGTCAGCGTTGTGGCATCCAGGCCGATATTGCCGTCCTCATAGGTATGTGCGGCGTTGTCGAGCGTGAAGGTCACGGTCGAGATGGGGGTGGCGTGTTTGGCGGCGAAGAGCGTATCGAAGAATCCCATGGGAATCATTGTATAGTGACCATCTTCAATCGGCGTGAGTCGTCGGTGGGTGTGGTCAGGCGAAATAGAAACCTTGGAAATCGTAGGAGTAGACGCGGTAGATATAGCTGGTGTTGAGCGTCATCCTGAACTCGGACAGCAGCGTGCCATCGGACGAGTATTGCCCGAACAGGCCCTTCATGCCCGAATCGATGAGGATGTTGCCGTTGTCGAGCTCCTGCGCGGAGGAGACGTACGGCGAATAGGGCACGTCAAACGACGACACTTCACTGTACGTGCCGGCGTTCTCATCGACCAGATACTTGCGGTACTGCGAGCGCGCCGTGTCGGAGGAGAACTCCGTCGAAATGCCGTCGATCACGGACCAGTCGAACTCGGGTCGGGTCAGGGCGGTGCCGAAGTTGTTGTTGAACATGTACAGATAGTACTGGCCGTCCGACAGTGAATCATCGGTTACGTAGGTGATCGAATGCTGTCCGCCGGTGTCGGGGAACGAGCCGGATTTGGTGAGGAACGAGTCGGCTTCGTCGGTACCGGCCCACACGGATGCTTCGCCGATCATGTAGGCGAGCGTCGGTTTCGATTCCAAGTCGTTCACTTTGATGATGGTCGACGTCTCTCGTGCGGAGAACAGGGCGGAGCCGTCTTCCAGCAGTTGGATGGTATTGCAGTGCAGCCAGTCCCAGCGGTTCTTCGCGTTGGAATCCGATTCGTCGGTGCCCGCATGCGTGGAGGAGGCCTTGTAGTCGGCGAACATCTCGCCGAAATCGAGCAGGCCGGTCACTTCGCCGGTGGTGGTGTCGAGTTTGATGACCTGATCCTGTACGGCGTTGTCGCTGCGGTTCAGCTCGGTGGCGAGCATCACGATGTTGCCATCATCGTCCAGGGCGTAGTCGTGGTGCAGGATGTAGTCGGATCCCAGATTGTAGATTTTCTCCAGCTTGCCGAGCCGGTTCATGCCGACCATGTGCTTGGTGGAGGCGGAGAACCACATGAGTCCGTCGTCATCGAACAGCAGACGGTGCGAACGGTAGTAGAGCACGGGGATCTCGCCGCGCAGCACGCCGTTCGTGTCGTAGTAGAACATGAAGTCCTGCTCGTCGCTGTCGTTGCCGAGAATCGCATACAGGCCATCACCGAGATTCTCCCCGGTTTCCGCGGTCTTGGTCGATTCGAGCTGCACTTCCTCGTTGCCGAGCAGTGAGGCGCCCCTATGGGTGATCGTATGCGTGCGTGCGTCGCCGTCTGCGTTGGTCAGTGTGAGGGTGATGGTGTTGGTCTTGCCGGGTATGAGTCCCAGCAGTTGGAATTCGTGCGTGCGCTGGTATTGCGATTCCTGATATGCGGTGCGTGTGAAGTCGGCATATCCGTCCGCGTGCACGGTATAGCTGACGGAGACGGCGTCATCGGTGGTGAAATACACGTACAGCGACGTGGTGTTGGTGCCGTAAGGGTTCTCTTTGACGAAGATGTCGTCTTCCGTGGCCGCGGCCTGGCTTTTCTCGGCCTTGAGATTGTCGTCGGCCATGTCCTGATAGTCGGCGGTGTATACGTTTTCTATTCGGGCGTTGAGCCGTTCGATACGGTTTTGACGTATCTGCGCCTCTACATTGTCGTAGCTTAACAGGCATGCGCCCAGCGCGATGGCGGAGGCGATGAGTGCGGCGGACCAGCGTCTGGCCCGAGGGTGGTTCGGCAATATGGCGAGCTTTTTCATAAACATATGACTCCGACGATATTCATCTCAAGGCGAAAGGGGGATATCCGCCACTATTATCGCCGTACCTCAAAGACAACAGGTAAATTCGCTCGTTGAATCATGAGAATAGGCTGAATATTCGCTGTAAATGGCATATGCGCAACGAATCAGGGCAGTGCGAACCATGACTGTACTTCAAGGAACAATACCGAATTGGCGCGAATCAACTCATCCTCGCGCCCCGGCATGAACAGCGACAGCACGGTGATCGTAATCGAGAACATCAGCAGCGCGAGAACACCCGCGCGCATCAGCCATCTCAGTCGTGGACGGGAACAATCGAGCGCGAACAGCCATGCCGGCAGGGCGGCCAACGCGAACAACCAGCCGAAATCGGCGATGTATCGCCATCCGAGACCTCCGAGGCGCGAGTCAAGTGCTATGGTCAGCAGTCCCAGAATCAAACATGCCGTCAGCATACCCCACATATTCGCTCGGCCAGATCGGTGCATGCGACGCCGCAGGAATGGCTGCGCGAGTGCGGCGATGGCAAGCGGCACCGTTGTGAACAAGCCACCGGGCATCGCCTCGGTGAAGCCCCACGACGGCAAAGGCGTCGGAGAGACCGCTAGGAACGGGAACTGATCGGTGAATCGTAACGGCAGAAACAGATAATATCCGCAGGTAAGCAGAAAGTTGGCAAATGGCTGATGGTAATTCGTCATATCGGTGACGGTCATCTGATAGCTGCTGCCGAAATCGAGGACGGATCCGAATCGTGCCACATTGTAGGCAAGCAGTGGAACGACCACGACCAGTGCGGGGACCAGCACGGCGAATGGTGCGCGTAGCAGCCGCAATACGCCCGTACCGTGGCTGACGGATCCATCGTCACGCCGCACTTTGCATTGACGGATGATGGCATGAATCTGCGGCCGGAAAATCGCGAACGCCAGCAGTGCCACCACCGTGAACGTGGGCCGACAGCCGAGGTTCGCGGCGATGCATACCGAGCCGGCCGCCAAGTGCGGCAGTGACAGCGCCGGCGGATCCTCCACCGCAGGCATGTCGTCATGGGATGCGGAAGGCAATGGCTTCGCGGCTCCCAACCATAGCCACAACCCCAGTGTGCTCAGGAACAGGGAGGCGGCGATCGGCACCGAATAGAAATTCGTGCGATACCACAGATAGACGCTGTTGGATGCCAACAACACGAACACGCACAGCAGACTGGCCGCCGCGAGGGAGGAACCGGGGCGGATGCGTTCGATCAGCCGCACCGTAAGCAGGCAGGCAAACACCAGAAAACCGAACATGAGCAGAAGCACCGCCGCGCTGGAAGGCAACATGAGCCCGCCCTCGACCCATAGCGATGTGATCGCACGAAACGGCAGGAACAGCATGATTGCCGGAAGCACGCCGAAATAGGAGTACCAATGACCCTGATAGTAGGCGTAATCCCAATAGATCGGACTGACACCGTCGTCAAGAAGACGCTGCCGGGTTTCGGCGCTGTACGGATTGTCGGCGTCGCGGAGCTCGTCCGGCACTTCCAGGTCAAGCCAGGTGTGGCCGTTGCGCAGCGCCTGCGCCATATGGTCGTACTGGTCGAAATCGTAGGTGTACATGCCGTCGGCGTGGAACTGCAGGGGGACGGCGGAACGAATCTGCCATACGACGTTCCAGATGGTGATGATGGCGGGAATGGCCATGAGCAGGGCGAAGGCCGTGCGCTGGCGAACGGCGGACGTATCAAGCGGCACCTTCCACAGACGCGAATTCGGTCTCCATAGCAGCAGCAAGGCGAACACGATGACCATAAGGCCGATACGAAGCGGACTGATTTCGAAAGGCATGCGCACATTGGCGCGTACGGCTTGAATCGGAATCCGTGAACCCTTCGGTTCCAGAATCTGCACGCGCACCGTTCTGCCGGCCTCCGCCTTCACATACAGCGAGCGGGGCAGGGACAGTGACACGGAGCGAATCGTGCAGGCGACCCGATCGGCGTCCGGCCGTACCCGAATGGTGGTGAGCGGTGGTTCGGTGCCCTTGTTTTCGGCATCCTGGCGCGCTTTGTCGATCGTCCGTCCCGATACGGGATCGATGCGTATGTAGGCTGACGTACCGTCGGCGACCACTTGCAGATAGGCCTGCGTGGGGTCGGTGACGGTGAGCATGCCGTCGGCGGTGCGTTCCAGACCCGGCCCCAACGTGTTGCTTGCGGCGGCGGAATCACCGCTGGCGGCAAGCGTTCTCCAGAACGGCAGGTTGCACAACACGCACTCAATCAGCACCATGATGGCAAGAGCGGATAGAATGGCTGCGCACATGCGGTGACGTGTCTGAATACGCTGCTTCGAAGAGATCACGTCATTATTCTAATGGCTGCATGTCGGGTTGGATTGAAAGAATGGCTACCATGTCTCACCTCACATCATCATCGCCTTCAGCGGATGAGCCGGGCGCGAACCGGGATATGCTGGATCGCCTTATGCGCGGGGTGCACAAAACCTTGGGACGTTTGTGGGGCGATCACGTTGACGCCGGCGCGTCCGATACCACCTTCGGCAATCCGTTCGGCGCGGCCCTGAACGCCCCGCAGGATGTGGTCGGCGAGCTGACCCGCAATGCCGTTCGATTGGGGCCTCTGACCAAAAGGCGCGTGTTCGACGGTTTTGAAGGCGTTCCCGGACGATTGAGGCTGGGCTGGGCTCAGCTACCTCAGACCAGGGGACAGGCGTTCTCCATCGGCCTGTTCACCGATAAGGACCATTTCGCGCAGATCGCTCTGGCCGACAGCAAGGCGCGTGTATTCGCAGGAACCGATCCGTCCATGGACGTTCAGGGCATGGAGCCCCGGTTCGTCTTCGTCAAAGAGGAGGAGCTGACCCTGCCCGACGGCATGCGTTTCGGCCATGCGCCGTCCAATCCGCCGAAAATGGTGAAGGCTTCGCAGGGCGGTGTGGTCGGTCGAGCCGAAGGAGGGCGCATGATGTGGCTCGCCTCATGGCTGAAGGTCGGCAATCGGTACACGTTGGAACAACTACGTGCCAAACTGCCGGAGGCGATGCGTTACGATCTGGAGTTCCGCGATGCGCTGACCATCGCATTCTTCGCCGCATACATGCTGCCGCAGATGAATGGCCTGCTGATCGGTTTCGGCTCGGGCAACATCTTCCGCCGCCTCAACCGCGAAGCCCCGATGGGGGCCATTCGACGTTCCATACGCGATACGATGAGCGCCCGTTCACATGGCATGCGCGCTTCCGGCCTGGAGGACTATTTCGCCGATCTGATGCGTGAGGCCGGTGCGCTTGAGCAGAACCAGATGCTGGAGGCGGTACATGGTGCCGAACCGTTGCACCTGTATACGTCCAGCTATTCGAACTGCTATTTCTTCGCATGGGATTCCACCCTGCCGTTCGGTGCCGCCCTGCGTGCGCTCAACATCGAAGGCAATCTCAACCGTTTCGCCGCCGTAAGCTCCTGGCTGGAACGCAATGCGCGCATCGGATGCCTGCCCACGGAAGACACGGTCACTCGTGCCGAAGCCGCGCAGATCGATCTGGCATTGCTGGAGAATCCAGCATTGATCGCTTTGAAACCCGACGATGAATTCGGGGCCATCCTCGATTCACATCAGGATAGCGGCATCCAGGCCGTCGCCAGACTTGTCGACATCGCCGACGAGACCCGACGACACATTGCCGAAGACACCAAGGATGAATCGCCGAGCGAAGCATGTCTCACCGAAGGCGGCTCGGAATGGGTGTATCGCCAAGCCATGGCGCGTCTGCTGCGAAGCCTGCGCCTGCCATACCGTTTCGACGTGGAATTCCGTTGCAGCCTCGAAGACGGCAACGTGGCAATCGGCTTTACTTCGGCCGGAGTGTCCATGATGCCTTCCACCCGATACGACCCGGAACATCATGCATGGGTGAAACTGGGGGATGCGGAGCGCGCCCGCATGAGCGCCGACTACAATCTGCGCATCGGTCTGCTCATGGCGGCATTGAGCTTCGGTGCCGATCCGCATGTGCGACGTGTATCGATGCACATCGACTCCATCGGTCTGGAAGAAGCCGTCGCCGAGCAGGACTCCGCCATCAGCGAGCTGATGAGCGAAGCATTGAGCGCCTTCGAACGCATCCGTACCGGTGAAATGGGCCCATCGCGTTCCAAGGCGGCTCCGAAGGACGGCGACTTCCACGGGGATCCGGCCAGGACGGCTCCCACACGCCCTTCCGAAACCTCCGCGGATTCGACTTCTTCCTCCGATGACCATGATGCGGCGCTCGATGACCAGTTCGAAGACCTGATGAAGGACATCGACTTCGATGACATGACCTTCAGCATGCCGCAATCCGACAGCGAGGATGATGTGCAAGGTACGGGCGACATCGGCGACGCAGGCATGATTGCCTTCACGGATGCGGATATCGACGGTAACGGCGATGATGACGATCCGATGAGCCAGCTGCGTAAGAACCCGACCGTGCGCAATCTGGTGACGGTCACCTTCACACGTGAAGAATTCCTGAAACGTCTGCATACGGACGGATTGGCCAACCCCGTGCCCACGTATCGCATGTTCGATGCGGAAATGGATGTGGACGGCATGGGCGCGCTGAAACCGGTCGATGCCACGTTCGACCTGCGCGACAGTCGGTTCTCCCCGACCGGATCACAGGAAGAGCCGGAGCTTTCCGACAAAAGATTCGGCAGGGAAAGCGCCGAACTGTTTGGTTGCGGGGACGTATCCGGACTGTCGATCCAACGCGTCGATCTGCTGCAGCGCGCCGTGGGGGAGTTCCACCAGTTGGCCGCCGACGATGGCATGCCCTCCGTGGCCAAGGCACAGCGTGCGATGGACATCATCAACGCCATCGGCGACCCGGAACTGACGGGACTCGCCACACAGGTGACCAGTGCGCTGATCGACGGCAACGATACGCCGGACTTCTCGTTCACTTTGGCCGACGATCTTGACGCCGAACGCATGAAGGCCCGTGATCTGCTGTTCAGCGGCCAGATCGATCAGGCCGTAGAGATGATCGAAGCGGCATTGCGTCGCATGGACCAGCTGTTCGAGTCCAATCCGGGCGTGCCTCGCTACTTCAACTCCTATGCGGAACGGGTGATCTACAACCGCATGTTCGCCACCGAGGGTGAGCGCACCGTGCTGATTCCCGACAATCTGTTTTACGCCCACATGGAACTGGCTGACATACTTGCCCAGATCAAGGGCGCGAAGGCCGCACTGCCTCATCTGAACGCCATGGTGCGGTACGCGCCCGCCTATCCGTTGTCGCATCTGAAACTCGCCGTCCAGCTGGCTCGCGAAGAGGATTGGGATCCGGCCCGTGCGGCTTGCCTCAACGCCTTGCATGTGGCCTTGGACCGTGACGACGCCTCATTCGCCTACTATCGTCTGGCCTATGCCGAATGGATGTGCGATCGTTTCGACATCGCGGCGGCAGCCTATATTATGAGCGATGACATCGCCTCGGGCCGCATCGGCTCGTTGGAAGGCGAACTGCGGGAACTGATCGCACGAGCGCAATCGCAATGCATTCCCGTGCCGACCACCGTGCCGGAAGCCATGCAGGTGTTGGAACAGGCCGGTCTGCCGGTATGGCCGAAAACCGAGGTCGCCTCGCTGGTACGCAGGGCGGCGCGCGTATGCGTGGATGAGGGCATGTTCGTACCTGCGCGCACGCTGTCCGTGGCTGCCTCGCGCATGGATGACGCCGAGCGCGACGGTGCCGACGTGGTACAGATGCAGTTCCTGCGTTCGCTCAACAATTAGCGGAGAGTAACATTCATGACACAGCATGACGATTCCGAACAGCTTGCTTGGGATTTCGACGTTTCGGTCGATGGCACCGCCGAACCCGAGATTACGGTGGATGCCGACGGCGACGCCTCCCGACTGGTCCCCGGTTCCGAACGGTGGATTGCGGCATTGCAGTCCACTGACGCCGATGCCATGCGACTCAACCGGCTTGACGTCTCTTTGCTGAGTGCCGAAGCGGCGGCCCGGCTGTGGGCGAAGGTCGCGGCCTGGGTGGAATCCGATCAGATCGCCTACTATATCGACGATGCCCCCATATCGTCTGATGCGGCCTATGATGCGCGGCTTCGCTGCCTACAGGCATTGGAATCGCAATTCCCGTCCTTGGACACCCCGCAATCGCCGACCCATCGCGTAGGCGGTACCTTTTCCAACGATTTTGCCTCCGTACGTCACCCTTCGCGCATGATGAGCCTCGATGACGTGTTTTCCATCGAAGAGCTGCGTGACTGGTACGACAGTGTGATCCGCGATCTCGACTGGCCGGAATCCAAACCGCTGCCGATGACCTGTGAAGTCAAGATCGACGGTCTGGCATTGAATCTCGTGTACCGTAACGGCGTGCTCGAACAGGGACTGACGCGAGGCGATGGCGTGACCGGCGAGGATATCACGCTCAACGTGCGGACGATTTCGACCATTCCGCAGAATCTGGCCGGCTCGGAAGTCGATATTCCCGAATTCGTGGAAATCCGCGGCGAGGTGTTCATGCGCTGGGACGACTTCGCCGCATTGAACGGCGAGAACGAGGACGCCGGCCGAGCCCCATTCGCCAATCCGCGCAATGCCGCCGCCGGAAGCCTCAGACAGAAGGACCCGCGCATCACCGCCACGCGCCGTCTGAGCTTCTACGCGCACGGCATCGGCTCACTACGCTGGGGCGCGGGACGTGCCGACAGACATGACGTGATCAACCATCAATCCGAGGCATATGCGCTGTATGAAAAGTGGGGCGTGCCGGTTTCGCCGCATAATCGCGAAATCACGTCGTTCACCGACATTCTTGACATGATCGACTACTACGGCGAACATCGCGGCGATATCGAACACGCGCTCGACGGCATCGTCGTGAAGGTCGACGATCTTGGATTGCAGCGCGCGCTCGGTGCCACCTCACGTGCGCCGCGCTGGGCCATCGCCTACAAATACCCGCCGGAAGAGGTCAACACCGATCTGCTCGACATCACCGTGCAGGTCGGCCGAACCGGCCGCGTAACCCCGGTCGCCATCCTGAAGCCCGTATATGTGGCCGGTTCCACCGTGTCACGTACCACGTTGCATAATCCTTTCGAAGTGGAGCGCAAGGGCGTGCTCATTGGCGACACCGTGGTGGTACGCAAGGCCGGTGATGTGATTCCCGAGCTCGTGGGCCCGGTGCTCGAGCGCCGCAAGGGGCGGGAGGAGAGTCTGCACGCGTTCGTCATGCCAACGCACTGTCCGAGCTGCGGTGCCGAACTGGCTCCGGCCAAAAAGGGCGACAAGGACATTCGCTGTCCGAATGTGGAATCATGCCCTGCGCAGTTGACCGAGCGCATCATCAACTTGGCTTCCCGCAAGGCGTTCGATATTGAACATTTGGGCGATCAATCGGCGATCGCGCTGACCAATCCGGAGGAGGACCGCCCCGATTCCGTTGACACGTATGCGCCGGAGATCACTGAAATACTCGTCCAACCCGGCGAAGAGCCCGAACCCTACGAGCCGGTTGCCGGACTGCGGTTGCCGGATGCGCAGACGCCGGTGCTCTCCAGCGAGGCGGGCCTGTTCTCACTGACCGCCGCCGATCTGAAGGATGTGCGCGTATGGCGCGAGGCACCGATCATCGAAATCCATGAAACCGTCGACGTCAATACAGGCAAGATCAAGAAGACGCGCAAGCGTGTGGGAGGATCCGGACTGTGGCATCAGGTGCCTGCATTCTGGACCGCTCCGACCTCGGCCAGGAAACTCTCCGCCAAGAAACTTGCCGAACTGGAGGTGAACGGCGCCGCCGTTTCGGAATACCCAGAGTACAATGTGCCGGCCGACGCCGTAGTGATCCGTGAGGATACCAAGGTGTCGCGCACCGGCGTGACCAGCGTGCAGCCGGTGTACGTTCGCCCTGCTGAGAATACGCGCAAGATGCTCGACGAAATGGAAAAGGCGAGGCACGTGGATTTATGGCGTGTGCTCGTGGCGCTGTCGATCCGCCGCCTCGGTCCGCCGACCGCGCGCACCATCGCCACGGCCTTTGGCTCGCTCGACGCAATCGAACACGCGAGCGTCGAGGAACTTTCGGCAATCGACGGTATCGGACCGGAAATCGCCGAATCCGTGGTCACATGGTTCACTGCCGCACACGAACCGGGCAACTGGCGTGGCACGGTGTTGGATGCATGGAAGACCGCCGGCGTGGGTGTGGTGGCCGAAACCAACGATTTGCCGCAGACCTTGGCAGGCAAAACGGTGGTGGTCACCGGGTCATTGGTCGATTTCTCCCGCGACTCCGCCAAAGAAGCCATTATCTCCCATGGCGGAAAGGCGGCCGGCTCGGTCAGCAGGAAAACCGACTGGGTGGTGGTCGGAGAGAATGCCGGATCCAAAGCCGCAAAAGCCGAGGAATTGGGCATTCCCATGCTCAATGAGGACCAGTTCAAACAACTGCTGAGCAGCGGTACGGTGTGATGCAGTTCTCGTGAGCAAAACCTACGAGGCTCTGGCATGCCGCATGCATGACCGCTAGGCTGGTACGCGGCAACAAGGAGGAACCATGACAGACGAGCGCATGATCGAAGCGCAAATCTACGAACGTCTCAGCAAGGTGATCGACCCGGAATTGGGTCGTTCCGTAACCGACTTGGGCATGATCGCTTCCATCGACGCGACGCCGGTCACAGGGGAGGACAACACATACGATGTGACCGTCGCCGTCGAACTCACCGTGGAAGGTTGTCCGCTTTCGCAGACCATCACGAATCAGATCAATGGTGCAGTGGCCTCATATCCGGATGCCACGTTGCAGCCTCATATCGAGGTCGGTTCCATGAGCCACGACAAGCTCACCCAACTGGTGGCTGGTCTCAAGGCGGAACGCAAACAGAACCCGTTCAACAAGCCAGGCATCAAGACCCGTATCTTCGCTATCGCATCGGGCAAAGGAGGCGTCGGCAAATCGTCGGTCACCGCCAACCTTGCCGCGACCTTTGCCGCATTGGGCTACGACACCGCGGCCATCGACGCCGACATCTACGGCTTCTCGCTGCCGCGATTGTTCGGCGTGCACACGCAACCCACCAACCTCAACGGCATGCTTATGCCGGTGACCGCCTGGGGCGTGAAGATGATCTCCATCGGCATGTTCGCCGGAGCCGACCGTGCGATTCTCTGGCGTGGCCCACGCTTGCAGCGTTCACTGGAACAATTCCTGTCGGACGTGTGGTGGGGGGAGCCCGACGTGTTGCTACTCGACTTGGCGCCAGGCACCGGAGACATGGCGATTTCCGTGGCGCAAGCCCTGCCGAACGCCGAACTCGTGGTAGTCACCACTCCGCAGCCATCCGCCTCCGACATTGCGGTTCGCTCCGGTCTGGTGGCGCTGCAGGTGCCGATGAAGGTGCGGGGTGTGGTCGAAAACATGAGCTATTTCGAGCATAGGGGCGAACGGCTGAAGATCTTCGGAGAAGGCGGAGGCGAACGTGTCTCCCTCCAGCTATCCCAGAATCTGGGATACGAGGTGCCATTGCTCGCACAGTTGCCGCTGGAACCTGAACTGCGCGAGACCGGCGAGGCGG
>ENA-OWOG01000317-OWOG01000317.1-gut-metagenome-genome-assembly--contig:-NODE-317-length-18838-cov-25.912798_pt1 | contig 18838 bp, 17 predicted proteins | sample MGYA00248249_ERZ651793 | MGnify/ENA primary metagenome ERZ651793 (study PRJEB26908, sample SAMEA4031700) | gut metagenome | biome: gut; feature: normal infant; material: stool | place: China | collected... | reverse complement strand
ATAGCTTGCCACAGTACAAACATACCAAGAGGATACAAGATAAATTTAATCCATATCATATTTTGTTTTCTTATCAAGATTTTACATTGTTATTCTATTGAATAATTTAAATTAAATAAATGCTATTTTTAAAAAATTAGACTACTGATGGGTGATTTGTATTATCCTTAACTTTTAAATTTAACTCATTATTAAAGGGGATAGTAACATGAAAAAAATCATTTTTTGGGGATTAGTTTCAAGTTTTACTTTTATTAGTGGATGCCAATCTATAGAACAACAAACGGAAAATAAGCCTGAGGTGGTACTAACAACTCAAAAGTCTACAGCTGAATACAAAAATTGTGTTCTTGAAAAAACATCTGTGCTTTTGCCTCTAACTACAACTGAGACTAAAAATGGTTTTAGACTTGCTAAAGGAGAAATGGGATATGCTGGAGTGACGATATACATATCAAATGAAAATGGTGCCACGAAAGTAAAAGGACATATCCCATCATCTTCTTGGGCAGTTATACCGAAAAAAATGAAACAAGCACTTAATGATTGTGCGTAAAAGATTAAAATGTAATAAAGAATGCGTAATCTTCCTTAAGTTTCACACTTTGAATTATTGGTTTTGAAATGATCTAAATATTCCCGATATTGAAAGAAAATTGGTTTTGCATCTTTCTGTTGTAAAAGCTTTGGATAGTACTGCATATATACTGCCAGAAGTTTTTGAGCATCTGCAAGATAATCACATTCTGCTTGAAGCTTATCTTGTAAATTCTTTGCAAATTTAATTCTTGGTTCATGGCGAGCTTTAAAGATATCAACCTGTTTTTCCATTCTTTGGTCAAAAATTTTTCTAGATGCTTTTTCACCATCCGAAAAAAATACATAATGAAAATCAAAACCCTGCCAATTCAAATCATTTTTAGGTGTGTAAATAGTTTGTGCTGCATGGGTAAATTTATAAGATATTAAAGAAAGAATAATAATTAAAATTGTCTTTTTCATCATTGTTTCAACTCTTTTGAACATTTTAACAATGTTCCGTTAAATAACTAATCTATCATAATAATATCTAAGACTTAATTTTACGATGATACTAGACAAATAAGAAATTAATTTATATTTGTAGGCCCAGATAGCCAGTAGCCATGATTTACGCAAGTATGGGGAATAGAAGGAGTGACTTGTGCAGATTTTACTTCATATAAGCCACCACTTATTGATATCTCTTCACCAATTAAAGTAGATTGATTTGTAAAACGATTGGTAACTTTAAATTTACCATGGCCTAAATTTACTAATTTGTTGCCATAAGGCCAAATAATCAACGGACCTGTTTCATCGCCCAGTCTGATACATCCATTTTTATTTTGAGCCAGAGAAGTATCGGTACATCCATTAATTAGGATGATCGATCCAGTTTGAAGAGTGAACAAAATATTTCTTTTATTCATAACTCATATACTAGTGAAAAGTCTAAATTATAAAGTCGATCAGTAGACATGTAATAGTATTCATTAGATTGTCTAGCTTTAGCGACAGAAGTAGACGTTATCTTTAATAAACAAGGCCGTTCACGAGTAAAGATGAGACTATTAAAAAACACGACTCTATATTCCTGTTCTAATCTTTTGATGATTAAGATTCAAATTGCTTTATTCACATAAAGATAAAAAATTATCTGCGTGATATTTCTAAAGAATAATATGAAGTGTATTTATTAAATTAATTTATAAAATATATTATTCAATTGGCTTTATTAAATAATATAGAAATATTAATTTAATTTACTCAACAATTAATAAGTTTTATAAAACAATAATATTTTTTATAATTAAATTTTACCAAGAAAGCCAAATAAGTTCTTGTAATTTATTATGATTTAAAAATTTCAATAAATTACATTGTTTTTAAATATTTTAGTGATATTTTATTTTTAAGCTCATTTACCTATTACCATCCATAGATATTCTGATTTTTATCATTATAGGTTTGGGATAACCTAAATATCTTTTGGTAATTTTATTGAACCTAATATCTATTCTTTAGGGAGAAAGAATATATGTGGGAATTATTTGTAATTCTACTTTCGCTTGGGCTGTTGATGTATACAGCTTACAAGGGCTTTTCTGTCATTCTTATGGCACCAATTTGTGCCTTACTTGCAGTTTTACTCATTAACCCAGCCAATGTTTTGCCGTTTTATTCGGGTGTTTTTATGCCCAAAATGGTGAACTTTATTAAAGATTACTTTCTTGTGTTTTTGCTGGGGGCAATTTTCGGTAAAGTCGTTGAAATGTCAGGAATTGCTGAGTCTATTGCTCGAACCATTGTAAGATGGATTGGGGCAAAAAAAGCAATTTTAACGGTTGTATTACTAGGTGCAATTTTAACCTATAGCGGTGTTAGTTTATTTGTTGCTGTATTTGCAATTTATCCCTTTGCAAACCAGCTTTTTAGACAAGCGAATATTCCAAAACGTTTAATTCCGGGAACCATCGCGCTGGGTGCATTTACATTTACCATGGATGCATTGCCTGGTACACCACAAATTCAAAACGTAATTCCGACCACTTTCTTTGGCACCAATATTTATGCGGCACCATTTCTAGGAATTATTGGTGCTATTTTTGTTCTATGCATGGGGTTGGCTTACTTAGAATGGCGTCGCCGAGCTGCTGCAAAAGCTGGCGAAGGCTTCTCGGGTTTTGGCGTAGACAATACGCCATCTCAAGAAATTGAAGCCGATATGAACTTGCAAAATAATGGAAGTACGGCTCGTCAGTTTTTAGCGTTTGTGCCTCTCATTCTTGTTGCCGTAATGAACAAATATTTGTCTAAAGCAATCAAAGAGTGGTATCCAAATGGTTTTGATTTTGCTGCAGTTGGATTAGCGGATTACACCGTAGACGTTGCAAAAACTGGTGCGATCTGGGCAGTTGGTCTTGCGCTGATTGTCGGGATTATTACTGCAATTTTGTTTGATTATCAACGTGTAGTGACGAACTTCAAAGAAGGCATTAATGCCAGTATTGGTGGCTCACTTTTAGCGGTGATGAATACCGCATCTGAGTATGGTTTTGGTGCAATTATTGCGTCATTACCGGGTTTTGCCATGATTAGTCATGCAATGAGCAGTACTTTTACAAATCCATTAGTCAATGGGGCTGTGACAACAACTGTTTTAGCAGGTATTACTGGTTCAGCTTCTGGGGGTATGAGTATCGCTTTAAGTGCGATGGCTGAACAATATAACGCCGCGATTTTAGCTGCGGGTATTCCACCAGAAGTCATGCACCGTGTGGTTGCAATGGCGTCAGGCGGTATGGATACGCTTCCGCATAATGGTGCTGTTATCACTTTACTCGCTGTTACAGGCTTAACCCATAAACAATCCTATAAAGATATTTTTGCAGTCACAGTAATTAAGACATTAGCGGTATTTGTGGTGATTACGGTCTTTACCGTAACAGGTATTGTTTAAATCAGCACGTTATAAGTATTAAGGAGTAAATAGATGACTAAACTTTTAGACGGTAAAGTCGCTTTTATTACAGGTTCTGCAAGTGGTATCGGTCTAGAGATTGCTAAGAAATTTGCTCAAGAAGGTGCCAAAGTTGTTATATCTGATATGAATGCCGAAAAGTGCCAAGAAACGGCGAGCTCACTTAAAGAGCAAGGTTTTGATGCCTTATCTGCACCATGTGATGTGACCGATGAAGACGCTTATAAACAAGCCATTGAGCTTACTCAAAAGACCTTTGGTACGGTTGATATCTTAATTAATAATGCTGGTTTCCAACATGTTGCGCCTATTGAAGAATTTCCAACGGCTGTTTTTCAAAAGTTAGTTCAAGTCATGTTAACTGGGGCATTTATTGGTATTAAACATGTTTTTCCAATCATGAAAGCTCAAAAATATGGTCGTATTATTAATATGGCTTCAATTAATGGCTTGATTGGTTTCGCTGGAAAGGCAGGTTATAACAGCGCTAAACATGGCGTAATTGGTCTAACAAAAGTTGCCGCATTAGAATGTGCACGTGATGGTATTACGGTAAATGCTTTATGTCCGGGGTATGTAGATACACCATTGGTTCGTGGGCAAATTGCAGACTTGGCTAAAACCCGTAATGTAAGTTTAGACAGCGCACTTGAAGATGTTATCTTGGCAATGGTTCCTCAAAAGCGTTTACTCTCTGTTGAAGAAATTGCTGACTATGCGATTTTCCTTGCGAGTAGCAAAGCAGGTGGGGTAACAGGCCAAGCTGTCGTGATGGATGGTGGTTATACGGCCCAATAATTTAATTGTTTTATAAAAGCCGCTTATTCTATATAAGCGGTTTTTTATTCGTTAAAAATTTATGATTATCTACTGTTCAAAATAATGCTTTATCTCTACTATAACTTGTTATAAAAAACTAAGAAAATAAGTTCGTTAGGGTATAAATTTATACTTTAAAGGTATTTAACTTATTTCCATTTTTAAAATTTAATAGAGTATGAGAAAGTAATATTTACGCTATTTCCTGATTAGATATTTTCAGGAAAACTCGTCAATTAAAGGGTATTAATTGGCATACAAGTTGCTTTTTTAGCAATAAGTTTTAGCTAGGTGAAAAGGATATGATATCACTCAGCCAACAGATGGAACTCAATCATTATTCACGCAAAGCTGAATTTGCGCAGAATCTAATGTCCACAATTTGTGGTGAACACCGTCTAGACACAATTTACAAAGATAATCTCGATTTCCACTATGACGGAATGCGTTTGCCCAATAAAAAAATGGCAATCGGCACAATCAGTTATGGTGCAAATGTTGCCATCAACATCTCAAATTTAAAAGCTTATAGCATTAGTTTACCTATACAAGGGCGACAAGCTCTCAACATTCGTGGTGCACATTATCAATCTGATGAAAACAGAGGCCTAATTGTTTCAAATAATGATCAACAAGATCTGATTATCGATAAAGACTGTAGAAAATTTCAGGTGGTTATTCCTGAGCGAAGTATGCAGATTGTCCTTGCAGATTTACTGAATAAACCTATAGAAACGCCTATCATTTTTAACCCTGAAATGCACTTAGACTCTGAGCAACTGATTGGAGCGTGGTGGAAGAATATTCAGAATTTTTTACAGCTAAAATCACAATATAGCAATTTTTATGGTTTACAGATGTTATCTGAAGACTATGAAAATTTTGTAATTAAAGCCTTACTATTATCTCAAGAAAACAACTACTCTGAAGCTTTAAAGTCACTCTCACATCAAGATGAGCCAGCTTATATTCGAAAGGTTCGTAATTTTATTATTGAACATGCTCACGAAGAAATCTGTGCAGAAGACTTGCAGCGTTTGGCTGGGGTTTCAAAATCAAAATTGTATGATGAATTTCAACAATACTACGGCACCAGCCCAATGTCGTATTTGAAAAAATATCGTCTTCAACAAATTTACAAAATCTTGAGCACTACAGGAGCAGATAAAAAGGTTTCTATTTCAAAGCTTGCGTATGACTGGGGCTTTAACCATTTAAGCCGTTTTTCTCAAGAATACCGTGAAGAGTTTGGAGAAAACCCAAGTGAGACCAAAGGCAAAATTTTCTGATATTTAATTTTCCAAATACAAAAACTGATTTAGGCAACTAAATCAGTTTTTTATTTATCGATTAATATTTATAGACTTTCTTCGAGCTTTAACACTTGTTTGTGTTTAGATTTCTCATAAATTATTTTTAGGCTAAGTGCAATAAATGAGATGAAGGTTGGTAGCGCAAGAATAAAGAAAATACCGCTTAAGCTTAGGTTGAAAGTGAAAATGAGCGAACCAAAGAAAGCGCCTAAAATTGCACCGATACGACCAATACCATGCATCCATGAAACACCAACCGCGCGGCATACTGCTGGATAGAACATAGCTGCAAGTGGCAGTAATGAAGACTGTGCACCAGCGAGTAATGCACCAATTAAGAAGATAGTAAGACCCAATAAGAAAATATTGGAGCTCACCAAACCTGCAACAATGAATAGGACGAAAGCAATCAGATATGAATATTTAATCACTGTAGTTGGGTTCAGTTTATCCATGTACCATCCCATAATGGTTGCGCCAATTACACCACCAAAAGGGAAAATCGCAGCAATTAAACTAAACTGTTGGGTACTGAAACCTGCTGTTTTTAAAATCGTTGGCATCCAGCTTGTTAAAAGATAGAACACCAAAAGACTAGTAAAACAGCAGAGCCAAAGCATGCTTGAACCCCACAGGTATTTTCCTAAAACCACTTTAACCGGATTTTCATCTGATACAGTTTCTGCTTGAGTTAAAACAAGTTTTACAGGTTCTTGAAAAGAATGGCCTTGAATATTTTCCAATATAAGCTGTGCTTTATCTTGTTGATGACGTGTAATTAAGTATTGCGTTGATTCAGGTAATTTAAGCAACAAAGCAATCACTAAAATTAGGGGAATGCTTCCGCCAATAATAATCACTTTGGCCCAGCCATAGCTTTCTAATAGATAAGCTGACAACACGCCGCCACAAGAAATACCTAGCATAAATCCACAGCCAGCAAGACCTGTAAGGAATGCTTTACGTTTTACAGGCATATATTCTGAGACAATAGTACTGATATTTGGCATAGCTGCGCCTAAACCAACACCTGTAATAAAGCGATAAATCATTAAGTCTTGGGTTGAATTGGCAAAGCCGCATAAAATCGTAAATATGGAAAACAAGAGGCTGGTAAAAACAATAACGCCTTTACGGCCAAATTTATCGGCTAATGGTCCCGAAATAATTGCACCGATCGACATACCAACTAAGGCTGCACTTAAAACTGGTGCAAGTTGAGGCTTGGTAATTCCCCAGTCATCTAGTAATGCAGGAGCAACAAAACCAATAATTCCTGTGTCTAGACCATCACAGAAAAAGACAAAAAAGCCTAGGATAAAAACCATCCACTGTAAGGGAGACAGTTTCTCACGGTTGATAATCGTGTTTGCATCTATCGTTTTCATATGTATTCCTTCTTAAAATTATTTAATTCCCTGAGTAATTCAATGTATTCGTTACAAAACCTGTGTCTTTGATTGAACTATTTTTAGCCAATCGTCACTATCCAATAAGTCCTAATCTTCATCCATTTTTTCCAAATGAGATAAAAAGTATTAATTTAATTTTTTAATTTAAAGTTTTGAAATATAGGTGTTTATTTGTTTTTAATTTTTTATCCAGTTTGATTGATTTTGATAATTGCGCAGAGATTGGATAGTGCTTGCAGCTTTTGGACAGTCTAAAAAAAAATTCGGATAGAAGATAAAGCCATAACAATGTCAGGAGTTGACACTATGGCTGGTCAAACCATTCAAATTAAAACTGCATCTGGAAAGCAGTTCAGTGCATATCTAGCGATGCCAGAAACAGGAAAAGGACCTGGTGTGGTGCTTTGTCAGGAAATCTTTGGGGTGAATGCAGCAATGCGGGAAAAAGCAGATTTTCTTGCAGAAGAAGGCTATACCGTTTTAGTTCCTGATTTATTTTGGCGTGTAGCACCTAATATCGAACTGGGTTATACACCAGATGACTTTCAAAAAGCTTTTGAACTTTATCAGCAATATGATGAAAACCTCGGTGTTGAAGATATTCAAGACAGCTTAGCTTTTTTAAAGACACGACCAGAATGTGATACCTCTACAGGTCTCGGCGTAGTGGGCTATTGTTTAGGTGGAAAGCTTGCATATCTTGCAGGCTGTCGACTTTCTGAAGTGGCATGTGCCGTAGGTTATTACGGTGTAGGCATTGAAAAAGCCTTAGATGAGTTAGCCAACGTAAAGGGGCGTTTGGTTTTACATATTGCAGAACTGGACCAATTTACACCGCCAGATGCGAGACAAACGATTGTCGATGCAGCTAACCGATATTCCAATGTACAAGCTTATGTTTACGAAGGTGTTGATCATGCCTTTGCACGACCAAAAAGCAACCATTACCACAAACCTTCAGCACGCTTTGCTCACGAGCGTACAGTAACAGCTCTACATGAAACGATTGGGCCGAAATATGACCTAGTGGCGCTATGGGAAGAGCATATTCGGCATGAGTTCGATACACGTGATGTCCCAGCAACCATGGCAACAATGGTCGCAGAACCTTATGTGAACCATATTCCAACTTTAACTGGTGGTGTAGGCCAAAGCCAGCTTGCTCGTTTTTATCAATATCATTTTGTTCACCAAAACCCGAAAGATATGAAGATCACTTCGATCTCTCGTACGGTTGGCTCAACGCAAGTGGTAGATGAGTTCATTATGAGCTTTACCCACGACGCTGAAATTGACTGGTTATTACCGGGTGTAAAACCAACCGGTAAATACGTCGAAATTCCAATGTTAGGTGTAATTCAGTTCAGAGGCTCAAAGTTGTGCCATGAGCATATTTACTGGGACCAAGCGTCGGTGCTCGTTCAAATTGGTTTATTAGACCCAACAGGCTTACCAGTTGCAGGTGTCGAGACCGCACGAAAACTTCTTGATGAAGATCTTCCTTCAAATACGTTGATGCCATCTTGGTCAAGTAGTGAAGGCAAGTCAGTCAATTAAGGAGTATTTGCAATGAATATAGATTTAAAAGGAAAAGTCGCTGTGGTGAGCGGCGGTGCAACACTGATTGGTAAAGCTATTGTACAAGCCTTAGTCAGTGCAGGTGCTCATGTCGCTATTTTAGATATTGATGCCAAAGGTAAGGCGATTGCCGAAAGCTTTAACCATGATGTGATGTTTATTCAAACCGATTTAACCAGTGATGCGGCTATTCAACAAGCTGTGGCAGATATTCATCAACATTTAGGTGAAGTGAGTTACTTGGTGAATTTGGCATGTACATATTTAGATGACGGTTTTAAATCCTCACGTCAGGACTGGTTACAAGCACTCGATATTAATTTGGTCTCTACAGTTGAGCTGAGCCGTGCTTTATACAATGACCTAAAAAAGCAGCAAGGTTCAGTCGTTAACTTCACTTCAATTTCGGCCAAAGTGGCACAAACAGGGCGCTGGTTATATCCAGTGTCTAAAGCCGCAATACGTCAACTCACACAAAGCATGGCAATGGATTTTGCTGCCGATGGTATTCGTGTCAACTCCGTTTCACCGGGTTGGACATGGTCTCGTGTTATTGCAGAAGTCAGTGGTAATAACCGTGAAAAAGCCGATAGCGTGGCAGCCGATTATCACTTACTAGGCCGATTGGGTCATCCCGAAGAAGTCGCCAATGTTGTTTTGTTTTTATTGTCACCTGCTGCGAGCTTTGTCACCGGAGCAGATTATGCGGTCGACGGTGGATATTCAGTGATGGGCCCTGAAGGATCACAGCCCGCTATTCCACGTTTAGCCGAATAGCACAGCGTTTTAAAAGCACATTTAGAAAATTATGGAGAATATTATGCGCCGTATTGCAATTGTTGGAGCAGGACAGTCTGGTTTACAGCTTGGTTTGGGATTATTAGATACAGGTTACGACGTAACCATGATTACTAACCGAACTGCCGATGAAATCCGTCAAGGTAAAGTCATGTCAAGCCAGTGTATGTTTCATACCGCTTTACAAACTGAACGTGACTTGGGACTAAATTTCTGGGAAGAACAATGTCCAGCCGTAGAAGGCATTGGGCTAGCTTTAGTGAACCCTGAAAATGGTGGTAAAGCATTTGAATGGAGCGCTCGTCTTGAGCGCTACGCTCAATCGGTCGATCAACGCGTCAAAATGCCATATTGGATGGAAGAATTTGAACGCCGTGGCGGTCGATTGGTAATTCAGGATGTTGGAATAGAAGAGTTAGAACAACTCGCAAACGACTACGAGCTTGTATTACTCGCCGCTGGTAAAGGTGAAGTTGTTAAACAGTTTGAACGTGATGATGTACGAAGTGTTTTCGATAAACCTCAGCGCGCTTTGGCATTGACCTATGTCAAAAACATGAAGCCAATTTCCCCATACTCTCGTGTGACTTTTAACATTATTCCTGAAGTCGGGGAATACTTTTCATTTCCGGCACTGACCGTGAATGGGCCTTGCGACATTATGGTATTTGAAGGTATTCCAAACGGGCCAATGGACTGTTGGCAAGATGTCAAAACACCTGAACAGCATCTGCAATGTAGTCTAGACTTACTCAAGAAATTTGTGCCTTGGGAATATGAACGTTGCACAAATGTTGAATTAACTGATGCTGGCGGTTATTTGGCAGGGCGTTTCCCGCCGACCGTACGTAAGCCCGTTTTAACCTTACCCTCTGGCAAGAAGATTTTTGGCATGGCAGATGCCTTAGTGGTCAATGATCCAATTACCGGTCAAGGCTCAAACAACGCTGCTAAGTGTAGCAAGATCTATTTTGATGCCATTTTAGCCAATGATAATCAAAGCTTTAGCGAACAATGGATGGTTCAAACTTTTGAACGTTATTGGGCTTATGCAGAAAAAGTCGTGGCTTGGACCAATAGTCTGTTAGTACCACCGCAGCCACATGTCGTTGAATTATTAGCAGCCGCAAGCCAAAACCAGAGCATTGCTTCAATTATGGCCAATAACTTTGATGACCCGCGCTCTTTTGCCCCTTGGTGGTTTGATGCAGATCAAGCTCAAGCATTCTTGGCCTCAAAAACCACAGCAAAAGTGGCTTAAGGGCAAAACAGCAAAGGGAGATTTAAAAATGGACACAATTGAAACTTTATCTTTACAAGCGATTAATACTGAAAACCCAAGAGAAATTCGTAACTTGCTTGGTCAGTTTGCAACTGGCGTTACCGTGATTACCACTCGTGGAAAAGATGGCCGGAAAATAGGTATGACAGCCAATTCATTTTCATCTCTGTCTTTAGATCCGCCATTAATTTTGTGGAGCCTTTCAAAAACGGCGCCAAGTTTGCCTGATTTTGTAGAAGCAGAATATTTTGCCATTCACATGTTGGCACAAGAGCATCATCAGCTTTCGGGGCATTTTGCTCGAGGTGCCGAAGACAAATTTGCAGGCATTGCCCATCAACAATGCAATGCTGGCGTTCCAATTTTGACTGATGCACTCGCAACCTTGGTTTGCCGCAATGTAAATCAGTATGAAGGCGGAGATCACCTGATTTTTATTGGTCAAATTGAACAATACCAACAGCGCCAAGGTGAACCATTGGTATTCCACGCAGGAAAGTATCGAATTGCCGCTGAACATCCAGAATTAGCACATTAATTCACCACAATCACGATCAATCCGGTCGTGATTTTTTTATAGGAAATAAGAAGATGAAAAGCACTTTAATTAAACATGGCTTTTTAGCAGGGACATTGTTAGGTTTGCCGTTGGTTACACATGCCTATGATTTACCGACCGTAAATTTAGGCATGACCAGCTTTCTCGATGGTGGATTACCTGCAGGGCCCGGCTGGTATGCTCAAACCTATTTTCAAAATTACGATAGCAATAAACTGGTCGATGCCAATGGACAAAAACTCGGTTTACCTAAAACAGATTTAAATTATCAAGTACTGGTTGAGCAGATTAGTTATTTATCGAATGTCCGAGTAAAAGATAAAGCCAGTCTAGGCATAAATTTTTTAATTCCTTTTGTCAGTAAAATGGACATGGATGATGGCTTGAATAATGCTGCAATTAAGGCCCAAAGTGGCTTTGGGGACATTATGATTGGGCCGTTTATTCAGTTCGATCCAGTCATGGGTGCACAAGGGCCGAAGTTTGTACATCGTTTTGAGTTTCAAGTGAATTTACCTACTGGCGAATACGACCAGCAAAAAGATATTAACCCAAGTAATAACGCCGTTTCATTTGACCCTTATTGGGCTGCCACATATTGGTTTAATCCAAAATGGACAGCTTCAACGCGTATCCATTATCTCTATAACTTTAAAAATGATGACCCAAGCTATGCCTTTTCTGGAGCAAATGATATGCAGGCAGGGCAAGCAATCCATGCAAACTTTGCAACAGACTATGCTATTACCGAACAGTTCCGTTTAGGACTAAATGGCTATTGGTTAAAACAAGTCACTGACACTGAAGTGGATGGTGAAAAAGTCAAAGGTCGACGTGAGCAAGTTTGGGCAATTGGTCCGGGTGCGATGTATAGTTTTTCTAAAAATGATCACTTGGTTGCAAATGCTTATTTTGAGCAAGATACTGAAAACCGACCAGAAGGTACGCGATTACAAGTTCGTTATGTCCATCATTTTTAAGTCATAAAAAAAAGCCTTTTATATCAACAAATATAAAAGGCTTTTATCTATTTTTTAATTTAAGAAAAAATTGAAGTAATGATGCCTGACCCTTCACTCTGTCCAGATCGGCGAGTAGACGAAGGTAACTCACCATAACGGCGTTTGTACTCTTGTGAAAAACGGCCTAAATGGGTAAATCCCCATTTAAATGCAACGTCAGTGACAGATAGATTTTCATTGTGCATGAGCTCTAAATGGGCTTGTTCAAAACGTAATTCTTTTAAATAAGACATTGGGGTTGTCCCCAAATAATTTTTAAAACCAGTAAATAGGGTTCTTACGCTCACGCCTGCATGCTCGGCCAGAATTTCGACATTAAGCGGCTCATGCAAGTGTTCTTTAATATAGGCTTCTGTACGCTTCACGAAATAAGGAGATACCGTTTTTTCTTTATAATGATCAAGCTTATGTAATGCATTGTTGGGCTGACCATAAATCAATGCATTAAATAGATTTGACTCAAATTGTTTAAAGGCTAATGGATGATGGAGCGGGTGCTGATCACATGCTAAAGCATCCATCAATGTTCTAACGAGCTGTAAAAAATAGGCTCCACCTTGGGTAGAAAAATCTAATTTAGGGTCAAAAACGAGTAAGTTATTCTCTGAATCCGCAATGTGTTGACGGCAATGGTAAGTAAAATCATCCTTTGACACTTTTAGAATAAGCTGGGGTGAGTTCGCATGCCAGCGCATACGTAAAGATTGTTGAGGAGAAATAAGAGAAGCAACTTGAGAATAAGAAATAAACTTTTGTGAACCAAACTCGATTTCTGCATAGCCCTGAGTTGAAATTTGAATTAGGTAAAAGTTATCCAGATGATCTGGTTCAATAATGACATCTGCGCCATATTCCAAGCGGCTAATAGACAATGCGCCTGTTTTAACATGGTGCATAGTTGCACTGAAATCTCGCTTCTGATGAGAGATTTTAAGATCATGCGGTTTAAAAATTTGGCCTACATTTCGGCAGGTTTCGCTTAAATCGTGGTGATCGAACACTAAATTATGATCAGTAAAGATCGGCTCATTTTGAAAATGACGTCCATTGAGTTCGTGGGAGTTGGCTTGGTTCATATTTATCCCTTTTGGCTCACTCCTGTATTTACTTGTATTGCGAAAGCTTTAAAACTTCGCTGCACAGCAAGTAAATACGGCACTTAAAAAATTAAGTTACTCGCAAATTACAATGAGATATAAGCAAGATATAGACCAATCTAACCGCTAATTAATGTGATTTTCTCAAACTTTTATATCGGATTTTGTCTATCAATTTAATACATTCGAGAAATAGAATAGGGGGATATAAAAGGTGCTATAACTTAATCTCATCATGATCTTATTCCTTAAGATCTATCAAAATTTATAGCAAATCCGAGTGAGCTGGTCAATTTATTTTGTCGGAATTCATTATTTTATATTATTGATATATAAAAACTTTTAATTTAAATGCAAAAATTCAATATACCCTTTATAAGAGTATATTGAATGATTTCAGGTTTAGTGGTTTTTAAATTATTTATACTTCAACGTGATGTATTGCTCTGTAAAAATTTCTCGCTGTAGATACGGTAGTTTTGCAAAGCTTGTTCATCTAACCAATTTTTAACGGCTTCAATCATTGGCGGTGGGCCACATAAATACATATCAAAAGCTTGCTCGGCTAGTTGATCTTTATTTAAGTGCTCATGGATATAACCGGCTTTACCTTGCCAAGTTTCCGTTGCCTTAGTCACAATCGGGTGATAGCTAAAGTTGGGTAGCTGTTCTGCATAGGCCTGTAAACGCTGTTGTTCACACAAGTCGGTTTCACTATTTACGCCGTAGTACAACTGAATTGCAGGCGAGTTAGGCTGATCAACCAAGTTATCAAGCATTCCCAAGAAAGCTGATAAACCAGTTCCACCCGCCACAAAAACCAGCGGTCGCTCTACTTCACGTAAATAGAAACTACCAAGCGGTGCTTCAATAAGTAGGCTTTGTCCAACCTGACAACGGTCACGTAAGTAATTACTCATCACACCGTCTGGTAAGAGACGAATGAGAAATTGCAATTGATTGGTCGCATTTGGTCTATTTGCAAAAGAATAAGAACGCCAGTCTTCAGTATCCGGTATTTGCAAACGAGCATATTGACCCGGCAAAAACTGAAGTTGTTCAGCGTGACTGCTTGCATCAAGATGTAAGATTGCTGTCGTTTCAGAAACTAGCTCAACCGCAGTCACTTTGGTTTCAATTTTTAAGGTATCACCAGCGTTACAGATAGCAGAATCATGATCGAAATAAAAAGCTGCATCGGATTTTACACGGGTCTGGCAAGCTAACATTTTTCGCTCGGCCAAATCACGTTCACTTAATGCATCTTCATCAACATATTCTTGTTCATAAATGCCGGTTTCACACTGTCCCTGACAGGTGCCACAAACACCTTCGCGGCAGTCTAACGGCAGGTTAATTCCTTGGCGAACTGCCGCATCAAGCAACAATTCGTCGTTATTTACCGAAATGAAAAAGGTTTTGCCATCGGCAAAGTTAAGTGCAACTGAATGTCCCATTTTCATTCCCCTTAAACGTGATAGAAGTCTAAAACGGAATCAATTTTGTCATTCAGCAAAATGCTGTGCTGACGACGAATACGGAAACTATCTGCTGTTTGGCGTAAAAGATAAGTAGCGTGTCCGTAAAAACAACCTTCTAATCCTTGACGGTTATAAAGCGTTTGCCATGCAACTTTTGCTTCAATTAATCCATCATCCAATGTTTTAACTCGGATGTTGTTTATGCTGTGCAAAGTACGTGGTAATGGCGTTGCAGAGGCCGCTTTTCCGGTACGAATACGGAATACACGGTCTTCAAGGCCTGTACGGTCTGCATAATAAATATATGACAAGCCCTGATTTGGATCTTGAACATAGTTATGGTCATCAATCCACTGTGGAATATGATATTCACTATCTTCATCGTAAAGCTCTAGGTAGGCATCCCAGTCATAAGCATCACAAAGCTCTGCCTTTTTGTACAAAAACTGAGATACAGCAAAATGTAGTTCTTGTGACATGGTTACACCTCATCCATTACGGCATTGTTTTCAAAAGTAATATCCTGCATTTTCAGCGCTTTTTTATTTAAGCCGTCGAGCATGAGACGTTGCCAGTGTCCATGCTGGTTTACATAGAGTCCTTCATGGGTAAATTCACGGCCAGTAATAACGGGTTGAATGCCTAAATCTTGTGAGTTTTTGGTCGCGCCATATTCCCACGACTGACAACCACGTGAAATATCGCTCCAACGTTCAAGTCGTGCCTGAAAACCTTTTTGCTATTCACGGAATTCAACTAAATCGTCTGGTGTACCAAGGCCTGATACGTTAAAGAAATCTTCAAACTGGCGAATACGATTACGGCGTGCTTCAGTAGATTCACCTTTAACACCAATACATTGGCTAATGACTTCAGTTTTATTCCATGCCACAGGGCGAACAATACGAAGCTGTGAGCTAATTTGATCCATAAAAAATAGGCTAGGGTACAAGTTCAAATTTCTTAAACGATGCATTGCCCATTCAGCATATTTTTCGCCGTATTTTTCAACCATATATGGCATAACTGTGCTGTAGCCTGGACGAACTGTCGGATTTGGCATGTCACTAAATAAAACACTATGACCATTCTTAAAACTAAACCAGCCATCGTCAGTTTCTGAGTCACCTGCACCCAACTTGCTATAGTCAAGTGTGTCGAGTTCGGCACCTTTTGATGCATTGACTTGCTGACGGTGTTGAACTGTAGAGACATAGTTATAGTGAACAGTGCTGACATGATAACCATCTAGACCATTTTCATTTTGTAGCTTCCAGTTACCTGCAAAGGTATAAGATGACTTACCTGTAATACTTCGAGTTCACCTGTTGGCGACTGGTTAACCATTAAATCAAGGAACAGTTTTGCATCGCCCAAAAAGTCTTCTAGTGAATCTGTTGCTTGAGTATCAAGGCTTACAAATACAAATCCACGATAGCTGGCAATACGGCCTTGTTTTAAACCACGGCTTGATTTATCAAAATCTTCACAATATTCGCTAGGCGCTTTGACTTTAACCAAACGGCCATCTGATTTATAACACCATGCGTGGAACGGACAGGTAAATGTAGATTGATTGCCTTTAGCAACGCGTGTTAAGGTCGCACCGCGGTGTTCACAAGCATTGACCATCGCGTGTAATTCGCCTTTACCATCACGGCTTACAATAATCGGTTGGCGGCCAATTTGAACGGTTAGGAAATCATGATTGTTTGGAATTTCACTTTCGTGACATGCGTAAATCCAAACCTTTTCAAAAATAAATTCCATTTCCAAGTCAAATAGTTCTGGCTCGGTAAACATGTCGCGTGCAATACGGAACACGCCATCGTTAGGACGGAAGTCGATACATCCATCTATAAAATCATTCCATTGTTTTAAATTAGATGAGGTCATTTACTCAATCCTCCAATCAATCAGCTTTTAACTGATTGAACCGCGATTAAGCATTGCTCTCTATCCGTTTTTTCCAGATCTTTATCCACTTTGTGCAGTTTTGACTTTTTAATCGAACTCTTTTGAAGAAAGAGTAGAGATTTAAATTTGTATGTGTTTTAAGCTATTAAAGTTCCCTATAATGTCAAGCAGCATAAAAATGAAACTTTGTGAACTAAGTCTATGAAAGAACAAAACTTAAAATTACAAATTAGAATTCTTTTAGAGCAAAATATTGCATTTGGTCCAGGTAAAGCAGACTTACTTGAAGCAATTGCGAGAACTGGTTCAATCTCACAAGCTGCAAAATCTATGAATATGAGCTACCGCCGTGCATGGCAGTTGGTCGACACCATGAATCAGTGCTTTGAAACAGCTTTAGTGGAAACACAAACGGGCGGAACACATGGTGGTGGAGCAGCCGTCACAGCTTTGGGCCAGAAAGTTTTACAGCATTACCGTCAAATGGAAATCAATGCCCGACAAGCTTTAGAGCGTGATTATCAAATTATGAGTAGCTATTTAAAAGGTTAAGATAAAAGATTGTTTAGGCATGAAATCTTTTAATTTGGTATAGCTTTTGCTTAATTCAAATTACGTGCTGAAAAAGCACTGCTGCATTCCAGACATCTATAGTTAATGAATTATGCTTTTCATAATCTTCATATAGCGCTATATTCTTGGGTATATATCGCTGCAAAAACGACAAAAAGGTAAAAATAATGGTAAGTGATACAAAGATAAAAAAATTGGCTTTAGCCTGTTCAGTCCTCAGCATCGGATTGGTCTTTAATATCTCAGCCAAGGCTGAATCAGTTACTGTTTATGCAGCAGCAAGTTTAACGAATGCAATTAACGATTTAGAAAAAATTTACGAAAAACAGAATAAAGTAGAAGTTAAAACTTCGTATGCAGGATCATCGACCTTAGCTAAACAAATTGAAGCTGGAGCACCAGCTGATATTTTTATTTCAGCAGATACCCAGTGGATGGATTATCTACAAAACAAAAAACGAGTTGCAGCAAATGACCGTATAAATTTATTAGGTAATCGTTTGGTGCTAATTACCCCAAAAGGGCAGTCACTAAACGTAAAATTAGATAAAACTACTGACCCAAATAAAGTATTTACAGGCAAGATTTGTACAGGAGATACCAAAAGTGTGCCTGTAGGCAAATATGCTAAACAAGCTTTTACTAATTTAGGTTGGTGGAGTCGTATTGAGCCAAAGTTAGTTGAAACAGAAGATGTTCGAGCGGCATTAAACTTTGTTGCGCGAGGTGAATGTCAGGTTGGCATTGTCTATACAACCGATGCAACGATTAGTAAAGATGTAACAGTAGTTGGGGTATTTCCGATAAATACACATTCACCAATTATTTATCCTGTTGGGGTGATTAAAAAGAATTCGAACTCAATAAAATTCTATCAATTTTTACAAAGCAACCAAGCCAAAGCTGTCTTTAAAAAGTATGGTTTTAGCGTCTTGGCTCCAGCAAAACCATGATGTTCTCTTTAACCCCAGAAGAACTCAGCGTGCTGCAACTTTCTTGTAAGGTTGCAGCAAGTTGTCTTGTGGTCAGCATTATTCCTGCAATTTGTGTGGGATGGTTTTTGGCGCGTAAAGAGTTCTGGGGTAAGTCATTCATTGAAACATTAGTGTTTTTACCTTTGGTATTACCACCAGTTGTTCCTGGCTATTTGCTTTTACAAGTTTTTGGCAGTCGCGGCATTATTGGGCAATATTTGGCGCCACTTGGAATTGATTTTGCATTTAACTGGAAAGGCGCCGTTCTTGCTTCGGCAGTAATGGGTTTTCCGCTTTTGGTGCAATCTATTCGATTAGCGATTGAACTGGTCGATCAGCGTTTAGAAATGGCAGCAAAGACATTAGGAGCTTCATCTTTAGGGACATTTTTTCATGTCACTTTGCCTCTTGCCAGCAGTGGCATTTTAATTGGTGCTATTTTATGTTTTTGCCGTAGTTTAGGGGAGTTTGGGGCCACCATTACTTTTGTAGGTAATATCTCAAATGAAAC
>ENA-OWOG01000301-OWOG01000301.1-gut-metagenome-genome-assembly--contig:-NODE-301-length-19927-cov-38.135164_pt1 | contig 19927 bp, 12 predicted proteins | sample MGYA00248249_ERZ651793 | MGnify/ENA primary metagenome ERZ651793 (study PRJEB26908, sample SAMEA4031700) | gut metagenome | biome: gut; feature: normal infant; material: stool | place: China | collected... | reverse complement strand
CGGGAATAGCTCAGTTGGTAGAGCATAACCTTGCCAAGGTTGGGGTCGCGAGTTCGAGTCTCGTTTCCCGCTCCAAATTCAAAAGGCACTTATCGGAAGGTAAGTGCCTTTTTCTTTTGATCTGTTTATATATTTAGAATTTCAAAATCACTCATTGCCTTGATTTAAGTTAGTTATGTTCGCAAGGTTCTAGAGTTATTCGATGTGTAGATATATAAGGTAATAATTGAAAACAATCTATATTAAAGCTTTCTAGGCAATGACTCTGCTGTAAACATAGGGAGAAGATAAAACTATAATTATAGATATAACTTTTAAAATGATACTGCTCGGTTCTTTGAACATCATTATTGGTTAAATCGCAAAATTGTATATGTTCAGGAGATACATGAAAGTTGAGCTTCTTTAAATGACGGCTCATTCCTTCACCAGTACATTTAATATAGGATTCTTTTAAGGTCCATATTTGAAAAAAACGTTGATATACACTAGTTGGATTAGTCCATTCATTTTGCTGAATCCATTCAATTTCACTTGGCGCTAACACGCTATCGACACGCCTCCATTCGAACTCATGGTTCATTCTTTCGACATCGACTCCTATTTCTCCTTTTTCTGTCACAGCAAAGACAATAAGGTCCGCAGAGTGACTAAGATTAAAATAAATAGCCTTATTGCCTCGTACAAAAGGTTTGCCGTTAGGTTGTAATTGAATGATGACCTCATGAGGCAAGATACCCAACTTATCTGATAAAACAAACTTCATTAACACACGAGAAATTAAAAAAGTCGTGCAGCATGAGAATGATATTGATCATATCTCAGCTTTTCTGTCGCATTGAGAAAGCTGAGATATGACTCAATATGAGATGGTTGTTTGGTACCCGTGAAATTGGGCAAACATAAACCTGTACGTTCGCTACATCAGACATCACTAAGCTGTGCTGTAGTGCTGATGTACTTTGTCAGAACCGGTGTAAGGTAATCATAAACCGCTTCTACATGGGTAACGTGTGGATTATGACCTGCTCCAGCGATGATATGTACCGGGATATCTGGACTGATTGGGGTAACAATTGGATCTTTCTCTCCCACAATAATCTCGATTTTAGATCGAAGCTCAGAAAGCAAAGCTGTCTGTGCTGCACGCTGCTGCGGCAAATTAATGTGGTGCATGTACTCACTAATATGCTTAGACACTGACATGCGGCGTAGTGAATCCATCGCATATCTCACTGACAGATTTTGTTGCCCCTCTGGATGTAAATCTTTAGCAATCACATCTTTCGGCACAAAACGGAAAATGAGTTTAGATATCGCTTGTATCTGAAACATTTTTGCAGCCTGTGCCTGAACAAAATAAGGCGATATAAGGATAAGGCGTGCAACTTTATCTGGATATTTCTTTGCAAGATTTAATGCAAAAAAACATCCTAATGAGTGGGCAATCACCACACTATTTGGTACCAAAAGCTCTGCCGCAGTATCAATAAATTGATGGTTATTATCTTCCATCATTTCATAACTACCTGAACGCCCAAGTCCCGGTAAGTCCATCATAGCGACCTGATCATAAGTAATTTTATTGATGATTGGAGACCAACATGTACTATCAAATGGAATGCCGTGTAAAAATAATGCAGAAACTTTTTCTGAACCAACTGGCTGTTTAGTATAAATTTCTATCCAATAGCGGTTCTGATAGCTAAAAGAATTAGGTGTTGGTACTTGCATACGACCAAAACGTGTAAACACCAAGCGATCAATCCAGCGAGAAAAATAAGGCATGATACTGATCAGGTCTGCGATGCCCATCTTCGCCGCCATCGCCTCTGCCCCAGCAACATGGTAGTGCTCGGTAGAAATGAAAGAAAGTTGCTCTTTAGAACCGTCAAGTAATACCTCTGGTAATTTCTCGAGCAAAACTTTAGGTATTTGTAAATGTGGTGAGTTAACTCCCAAATGCTCAGCAGCTAGGTGAACTAGGCGATGAAATTTGGGTGTCGCAGGATCAAGCAGCATATATTCCTGAGCAATGGTCTCAGGATAAGACATCGTTCGGATCAGAAAGCTCACGATATACTGCATATTGCATAGAGGTAGGAATGTGTCACGACCACCTGGTAATGCCAGTAAACGTCCCTGATAGAGCTTATCAATCATGTCAGCAATACCAATATATTGCATATCGCCATAATTATAAAAACCATCAATGACTGTGGCTGGATTTATTGCAGTCCATGGCACATTTAAACGCTTACAGGCCTCAATGAAAGCTTGATGTCCTAGAATTTTTGAAGCCTCATAACCACCATGTTTGCAATACAATTCATCAGCCGATTCTTGCGGCGGCGCAGCCACACGATACCCGCCAATCCAGATAAATCGCTCAAGCTGCTTCAATGTTGCAGCCCATTCAATTAACGCCAGCCCTGACTTAATATTGGTACGCTCAGCTTCAGCTTTGCTAATGCCCCAATTAAATGATGCTGCGAGATGATAAATTACATGGATTTTTGTCTGGGCGTCCGATAATAGAGAGTCCAGCTTAAAATCGCGGCTTAAATCATATTCAACAAAAGATATAGATGGATCAGCCAGCCCTTGGGTTGCAATGAAACCTAATAGCTTATCTTTCTTGGTTGCGGCATTACGCAGCGCAGCAATCACCTGATGACCTTCACGCAGAAGTTCAACGATCAATCTGCTGCCTGTTTTAGGCATCGACATTGTGAGCGCTGTACCCAACAAAAGGCTTGTCACCACAGTTTGTGCAACAGGTATGCTCTTCTTCTTTGAAAAAAAGATAAAACGAGGTTTTAATATTAGAATCATTGTAGGTACCATAATTAAGGTTGCAAATACACTGAAAAGCATCGCAATCACAATAAACATCGCGAGCCATTGATGGACGTGGAAGCCTTGTGATAAGGACAATACGCCATACCCACCAGCAACCGCAGTCGCGACAAAAAGAGAAGCCTTACCAGCAGTACTTAAAGTTTTACGAATAGCGTCTTTGATATCGCCGCCTTCTTCGCGCAAGATTTCACGCAAGCGGTAGAGGAAGTAAATGGCATAATCTGCACCAATACCTACAGCCATGGCCGAGATGAGAGAGTTCGGAATATTGAGCGGAATGTCGAGCCAGCCCATCACGCCAAAGATGGCAAGAATTGAGAACAGAAGTGGGGTAAGAACAATCAGTCCAGCTGAAATCGAACGGAAGACCAGTGCTGAAATAAAGAATACGGCAAATGAAATTTGTAGAATGTTCATGAGCTTGCCGTGAACCATCGTTTCAGTCAAAGCAATGGTCTGCGTTACATCACCACCAAAACTTACTACAGCCTTATCACCCAATTGACCCGCCATATACGTTTTTAGCGACTCAAGGATTTCTTTAATGCGATGATTACTGCCAGTTTTCAGAAGAATCGTGATCTTGGCATAGCGCTGGGTGGTATCAATGTATGAATCAAAATCAGTCGGCTCACCAGACATTGAATACAGCAGCAGATACTGAGCAACGACATCTTTGGTTGCAGGAACCTGAAATGCTTGTGGCTGATCAGCATTCATTGCCTGATTCATTCGTTTGATATAGTCCACGATAGAGATGGTTTTACCGACCTCTGGAATTGAGTTCGCGAACTTTTCTGTATTATCAATCGCTTTTAAGATTTCAGGGTTTTCAATACCATCACGAACTTTGGTATCAACCATAATGTAAAGGCTGTTTGTGCCACCAAGAGACTGATTCAAGAATCTGTCATCTTGTTGCATTGGTAAGTCGCGAGAGAAGAAATTACGGCTATCGTTGTCTACCACAATACGGCTCGTGCCGATAGCAAGTAAGACGCCCATCGCAGCAATTGCAGTCATTAACATCATTCGTGGACGAACCGACAAAATGACATCACCAATACGGTTTGGAATCCAATCCCAAATTGCCAAGCCTTTACGTTTGACCTTCACGACCGAAGGCGGTGACAGCATTGAGCGGAGTGCCGGAATAAAAGTCATCTCGATCACCAGCGTACTGATAATCCCAATTCCTGTAAAAATACCGAATGAACGAATCGTTGGAATGTTGAAGGTCAACAGAGAGAAGAATCCAGCTGCTGCAATACCACCAGCCAACACCATAACCGGACCAACACGAACCAAAGACTGCACTACAGCTTCGCTATTGGCAGCTTTAGGCTCCATTCCTTGAGCAATCAGACGATCAAAATCTTCATAGTAGCGCTTGAGCAACTGCACGGCGTGCCCTGCCGCGATGGCCAGAATCAGAATTGGCGTAGGCGAGTTAAAGATATCCATTGGCTGTTTGAACAAGCCCATCATGCCCATACCCCATGCCACAGCCAACAAAGCTGTAACGAGTGGCAGAATCAAACCTTGCTTGCTGCGGAATGCTTCAAAGTGCAATAAACCAATCACTAATACGGCAATCGGGAACAAGATATTGATACGCTTAGAGTAGTCTTCAGCTTTATCCAGATACACAGGATTGCCACCGACACTAATGGTCATATCTTTAGATTGTTCTCTTTCTACGATTTTATTAATCGGGCCCATCATTTTCTGGAAGCCCTCTGGACTTTCCTCAAGCTCAAGCAAAATCGCAGCAGTTCGTTGATCTTTAGATACCACTGAATTCATATAGGTTGGATTCAGTGCCAGCAGTTTTTTCAGGTGATCGATATCCTCCTGAGTGACTGAACTACTCGGCAATAGTTTCTTGGCATCGAACCCTTCTGCATTCGCCTCGATACCTTTCGCCTGACGTGCAGCCAAACTCATCATGGTGGAACGGACCACGCCCGGTGCATTGTCAACTTCTTCGGTAATGCGTTTGACTTTCTCCAATACTTGCGACTGATAAATATCACCTTGCTTTGGAGTAATACCAATCACGACCATATATTTGGAGCCAAATTTCTTTTCAATCAGCTTGGTCGAGGTGATGTAAGGATGCCCTTTAGGTGCAAGTGCATCTGGGTCAATAATAATTTTTACGCCAGATGCAAGATATGCCAGAGCAAGTGTTAAGAGCATCACCACAGTCAAGACAATACGGCGATGGCTAAGAATCCAACGCGCGTATTTCTCCATCATTTGTTGAGTCTTACGAGGTGGTTTATTGGTCTCGAGAGTTGGTTTATTTTCATTGCCAACTGACTCATAGGCTTCACCCTTCTGAGCCAATGCTTGAAGATTGTCGACATCTTTTTTGAACTGGGCGAGCACCATCTTTTTTAGCAGTGCTGGCGGCAATACACCAAAAAAACTACCTGGTTCAGCTTCAAACACCCATTCAATCCACGTACCTTCCGGATGTGGTTTGAAACGGTAAGTACCTGTGTAGTGAAAGGGCCCCTCCACTACTTTAAACGCATACAATTCGTTCGGTACCAGATGTGTAATTTCACCTTTAAAGGACATTTCACGACCAATAAAGCTAAAACCGATTTCGTACTTACTACCCACACGCGGAGTACTGTCTAGCAGTTCAGAATGTTTACACGACAATTGCCAACCTGCATCATTGGCCGGGTTTGCAAGGTAAGTGAAAACCTTGTCAATCTCGGCCGGTATGAGGAAAGCATGTTCTATGGTCACCATAGTTGTTCTACCTTCTTATATTTCTTATGTAGGAATTGGGTACATCTGATCAATGGTCTGGGCTACAGCCACGACATTCTCAGCGTACATAATTGATGAGTGGTCACCAGGCAAATCGACTTGTGTCAACGTGTCTTTGACTAGTTGATCCCAACCTAAACTTTCTCCAAAGTCTTCCTGCTCATCTTTGGCCTTGACCAAAAGTATTGGAAAATCTTCAGGTTCTGGGAAATAGGTCTGGAGTGCGATGCCATTCGCCAAATAAGTATCAAAGTAAAGTCGGAAATCTGATGGGTCTGCATCGAGAGGCAGAACATTAATAGCTTTAGCTTCTTTAAGTACATGATCAAACATTTGATCTGGTCTCAACTCACGCAAATATTGCGCTGGGATCGTCAACTTTTTGCCATAAGGTGCAGCCAAATCACGGGCGAACCAAGACAAAAGCATGGCATCGTCGGCATCTTCAGGTACATTTTCTGGAATTGGAGCACGCGTATCGATCATGACAATACCTGTGACCTGTTGCCCCATTTGACGCAACTGACGACTGATCTCATATGCAATCGCACCACCGAAACACCAGCCACCAAGGAAATAAGGTCCTTGAGGCTGCATCTTTTGCATTTCAGCAATATAGAGCGTCGCCATTTCTTCAATCGCCACTTCCGCAGCATCTGCTTCAATCAGTCCGGGAGACTGAATAGCACGTAGGGTACGGTTCGGATTAAGATGACGCGAAAGCTCCATATAACAGAAGGTACTGCCACCAATCGGATGGAACAGCCACAGCGGTTGTTCATAGGTTCCACGGCGCAGCTCAATTACGATGGATGGTTTAATTTCTTTATTTTCACGAATGATCTCACCCAGACGCTCCACAGTGGAGTACTGTGCCAACAAAGCAACTGACAGTTCAGTACCAAAAGCCTTTTTGAGATGGTTGACAAGCTTCACCGCTAATAGTGAATGCCCACCTAGTTCGAAGAAATCATCATGTATACCAACTCGCTTGACCGACAAGATCTGCTCAAAGGTAGTACACAGTTCGATTTCAATCGGATCACGCGGTGCAACATAATCATTGCTCTGCTCAAAGATCGGCTCAGGAAATGCCTTACGATCTAACTTATTGTTGGCCGTCATTGGAAACTCATCCAATCGGATAAACGCACTTGGCACCATATAAGCTGGGAGGTGGATTTGTAGAGTCTTTTTTAAACCAGCAATATCAAGCTCTTGTCCAGTTACATACGCCACCAGTTTCTGGTCGTTGTCAGCTGTGGTCTTAACCAACACTACTGCATCTGTGATACCGTCGATCTGTTTGAGGACATTCTCGATTTCACCTAATTCGATACGGAATCCGCGGATCTTGACCTGAAAGTCCAAACGTCCGTGATGAGTCAAACGTCCATCTGTACGCAGGCAGACTTTATCCCCTGTACGGTAGAGTCGACCGGCATTTGGTAGAGATGGCAATGTTCTAAATTGGGCATCTGTCAGTTCAGGGCGATGCCAGTAATCAACTGCCAGACCATCACCGCCAATCCAAAGCTCACCCATAACGCCTGGTGGGACTAAACGCTGCTGTTCATCAAGGACATAAAGCTGAGTGTTCGCCAGTGGTTCACCTAAATCAATATACTTTGCATCAGTGATACGAGCCGCACTAGACCACACTGTAGTTTCGGTCGGACCATAGACATTCCATAGACAACCGACTTTACCGAGTAGTTTTTCTGCCAGAATAGTATCTAGCGCTTCGCCTCCACAGAGTGCCGTTAACCCCGCATTGCCGCTCCATTCGCTGTCTAAGAGCATTTTCCAAGTAGCCGGTGTTGCCTGCAGAATATTGATAGGCTTAGCATTTAGATAATCCACCAATTGATTGCCATCTTGTGATACCTCACGTGGGCAAACATGGACCACACCGCCGTACATTAGCGGAATGAGTAATTCAAGAATTGAAATATCAAATGCATACGTGGTGATTGCTAACAACTGAGTTTCAGTCGTTACTTGCAATCTATCATTCATAGATAGCAAGAAATTGATAATTGAAGGATGCCCAATACGGACACCTTTAGGCTTACCTGTCGAGCCTGATGTGTACATCACATAAGCTATGTCACCAAAGGCAAGCGTCTCGCGCACTTGTTCAAGTGCCACAACACCAGCTTGATTGATATCTAAGCGAGGCACAGAAACGTTAAGAGCATCCATTAACTCGGTTTGAGTCAAGATGACTTTAGGGTCGGCATCTTCAATGATGTTCTGTAGACGTTCAGTTGGGAAATTAGGATCCAGTGGTACATAAGCTGCACCTGCCGCCCAGATCCCAAGGATGACCTCGTTCATAACAATGAATACGCCATAACGGTGGCTGAGTCAGGTCAAATGGCTGCTTGGTGTCCTGTTCAACCAATTGCGTCAAATCAGAAGCTTCAATATGACGAGCATCAGAAAAGATGATATTCGGGTACACGCGATCCCAGATGAGTTGCTCAATTCCCTGATCATTGGCTGGCATGCTTACGCGCAGTAGCGGATAATCATGCATTACCGCTTCTAGTATTTCTATTGGCTTGTTACCTAATGGTTGGTTAACCTTCACATCAAAGGCCACCACCATATTGTAGGCACTGCAAGTTGGCTCAAGACGCTGGATATACCAAATGCCAAGCTGCTCTGCAGAAATCGCATGACGCGACAGAACTTCTGGTTCTAGTCGTGCAAGGTTGTTCATGAAGCAACTCCCTGCTGCAACTCAGAAACAAGATATTCAGCCAACGCATTGATTGTTGGGTAATCCCATAATAGTGTTGGCTCAAGTTCTAATTTCGTCAGATCTTCTAAATCCCCAGACACAGACAAAGCAACAATCGAATCAAGACCATAACTGGTAAATTTTTGATCTGGATCAATCGTCTCAGGCTCTACGCGCATCTCTTTAGCGACTAGCGTACGAATGATTGCGCTCCAGTAAGCTTTATCTTTATTCATGGGGTAATCTCCTTTTTAACCGGTTTGGCATCACGCGGTGCCAGTGCAAAATCGATGACAGATAACATGTGATTGGTTGAAATTCGGTCCAGCAGATCTGCCAATGTGCTTTCACGTAGTGACGTCATAGGAGGAGCTGTCTGCCCTTCAGCAGCATTTAAGAAAATGATCAGCCATGCACCATTCTGTAAAGCAGGCCTTAAACCATGGCGGTTAAAAACCCAGAAACCCAACACAGCAATACGAGCGAATAACTCGGCATAGTTACGGGCAAGACTGAAGCGCATCGTTTCAAACTCCTTGCTTTGCTCAGAATTTGAAAAGTAGTCCTGAATTTTTTGATCCAATGAACGCTGTTCAACAAGAAGCTGGTTTGCTCGCTCATGTAGCGTAGCTAGCGTCTCAGCAGACAACCCAACTGTGACATTAGAGTCGTTGAGCATTTCGATGATTGTTTCGAGTGACTCCATCACCAAGTCACCATCTCGGTTGAAAATCTCAAGCTCACGGAAATCAATAGCACCTGTCTCTACCTGTAAGTCATATAACTGGCGATAGCGTGCTTTCGCTTCAGCTTGATTGAGATGGTCGGCTTTTTTACTGCGCCCTTTATTGGCAGATTTGAGCTGAAAACTCAGACTGTCTAGACAGACGGTGCTACTACCGTCAAACACACTGACAATCAGATGGTCCCTGAATGCTTTCTGGAACATTCCATCTGCATATGCATTTCTTAAGAAAAAACGTGACCCAAGCACTGAGGATGTGATTTTGGCAAGCGACTCTACATATTCAGGTACCAGTACCTTGACGATTGGTGACCATGTACTGAACTGATTGATACAAACGTGTAACCCTCGCGCACCAACAAGTGATAACACCTCAGCCGCTAAAAGGTAGGCATAAGCTGTAGCGAGTTGCTCACGTACCAACGGTATGCTTATTACTTTTTTGTTATATAACTCGCGTTCAATCGCGAACTCGGTTGCGATGCGTAGCATCGTATCGCCGGCACCTAGAGAGAAACTACTGCAATATGCACGTGTTACCTGTAGCGTCTTAAGCCCAAGCTCTAATCCTTGGCCTTCTTCACCGATTAGGGCATCTTTATGAATTTCAGCGTTATTAAAACCAATACCGCTGATATCTAAACCACGCATGCCCACTGTTGGCAGGCGGTTCAGGCTATACGTACCTTTAGAAGCCATATGACGCTTATCGAGCCAGAATGCACTCAGGCTACGGGGTCCACGATCATTTGACGTTTTAGCGATTAGACTTAAAGAGTCACCTAGAGTGGCGCGATTGATCGACCATTTCTCGCCATTTAAGACGTACTTACTGTCGGAAGGTTGCGCAGTCACTTCACTAGATAACAGGTCAGCACCATGCGCTTTCTCGCTATAAGCTAATGCTGGAGCAGCACCACTTAAAATTCGGTTAGCGATGTTTTGGCATTGATTCGCATTACCACCGATCCATACGATCACAGACCAAGCATTCGTGCTATAGGTCGAATTGATGGTCAGATCGCGTCGTGCCAACACGCGATGCAGATATAACAACTCTTCACCAATTTCCATACGGCCTCCAAGCTCTGAAGGCACATAGAAACGGTTCATACCCACCGCATTCAGAAAATCAACAGCTCGCTGTGGATATTGCTCTTTCTCATCACGCTCGATAGCTGCGGACCAAGAAAAATCATTATTGGTATCATGTACGGAGCCTAAAATTTGCTCCAGACGAGCGGCAGATTGAAACTGCCGCAAATTGGACGTAAGTGACATGGATTTTCACTCAAGGATTTAAAAGATAAGGGTTAAAACAAAGCACTTTTCAGACGATTAAAAATCAGCGTGCGTACTTCACGTTCCTTGATCATTGAGTTGAGTAGATTGGAGCTATAACGAATCAGCTGCCCCCGCTGCTCACGATCACGGATGACGTCTAAGCCGTTCTTGACATAGTTTCGAGCAATCACCGTTCTACGGTTTGGATGGGTTAAACAGACCAGTTGACCGCGTTCGATCTGCTCTTTAATTTTTCTTCTTCTAATTTTGCCGCTAGTGGTCTTATTTATTCGGCCTTGGTGCAGTAAATAGACACCGTCTACAGGCAAGCCAATATCAGCCGCCACTTGTTCTTTAACTTGAGTTCTGATGGTTTCAAAATTAAGTGTCGGAGTTGAACTGTCCAAACAATGAAGAACTAGATCAATTTGATAAAGTCGATACAGCTTATGTCGTGGCTCAAGACAGAGAATCCAATATCATTGGTTGTGCCAGACTACTACCCACCACACAACCTTATTTACTCGGGGAAATATTTCCCCAACTTCTCAATGGAATGCCTACTCCCTGCTCACCAGAAATTTGGGAATTATCAAGTTTTTCAGCCGTAGATTTTTCAAATCCGCCTTCCTCTAGCAGTCAGGCTGTGTCATCACCTGTCTCAATTGCAATTCTGCAAGAAGCAATCAACTTTGCAAGAGAACAAGGCGCAAAACAACTCATTACGACTTCTCCTCTTGGAGTAGAACGTTTATTACGTGCTGCGGGTTTTCGTGCCCATCGTGCAGGTCCACCAATGACGATTGATGGATATTCGATGTTTGCATGCTTGATTGATATCTAATTTCTTATATAGGACTCATGCCTATCCGTGGGGCATGAGTCCTAATTTTTACATAGCAATCTATACATATGACCGAGCAAGATGAGTGCATATCAATCAATCTTGGTTTTTAGATTTAAGTTTGCTTTCTTATAATAAGTCTCATCCTTTTTATAGCTCCAATCGCGCGGCATAAATGATGTCGATATAATCGCAACTACAGCCATACTTCCGATATAAAACATAATTAAATATGGATTGCCTTGCCCAATACTGAGCAGTTTAGTGGCAATCATAGGGGCTAAACCACCACCCAAAACACCTGCCAACTGTACCGAAATCGAAATACCGCTATAACGAATTTCAGCAGGAAATTGACGCGCAAAAAGCTGAGCTTGTGGCGCATACATAATCGGGAACACTACACCAATTGCCAAAACAATTGCCGTCCAGACCAGTACCGGATCTTTGGTATTGAGCATGCTAAAAAATGGATAAGAATAAAGTGCCAATACACATAGTCCAAACATAAACATATTGCGTTGACCGACTTTATCGGACAAATGTCCGCATAACGGCGTCATAAATAAAATCACGGCTGCACCGCAAATGGTAGCAAACAAAATGTCTTGTCGTGGAATACCTAATTGTGTGGTGGTGTAAGCTAGCGTAAAAGTTGAAGCAATATAGAACCATGCATTTTCAGCAGCTCTCGCCAAAATAATAGTGATGAGTTGCTTTGGATGATTTTTAAAAACCTGAAAAGCCGGAACTTTGACTTCTTCGGACTGTTGTTTTACTTTTTCAAAATCTGGTGACTCAGGCACTTTTACACGAATATACCAACCCACTGCCAGTAAAATAATGCTGGCAAGAAATGGTAAACGCCAGCCCCAGCTAAACAATGCTTGCTCAGGTAATAACGACACCAGTCCTAGTGCGATTGAGGCGAGCATTAAGCCCCCACCGGTACTGGCTTGAGGCAAACTTCCCCAAAACCCTTTACCACCTTCGGGTGCATGTTCTACTGCCATAAGCACGGCACCGCCCCACTCACCGCCCATGGCCATACCTTGAATAAATCGCAAGATCACCAAGCCAATTGCCGCCCAATATCCAATTGACTCGTAAGTCGGTAAGAGGCCAATCAGTACGGTTGGAATCCCCATGAGCATCAGCGTTAGCAACAACATTGACTTACGGCCAATCTTGTCACCGAAATGGCCAAAGACTAAACCACCTAAAGGCCGCCCAATAAACCCAACAGCATAGGTTGCAAATGCTGCAAGCACACCTGTAAGTGGGTCCAGATTTGGGAAAAATAGTTTGTTAAAAATGAGGGCTGCTGCTGCACCATAAACAAAAAAGTCATACCACTCAATCGTGGTGCCGACCATGCTAGAGATGCCTGCTAATCGATGTAACGACTTTTTAGGATGTGAACCGTTTCCATGTATTGTTTGCATCGTAATGTCCTTTTTAGATTTTCTTGTTTTGTCTTTTTATGCTTATGATCTGTCCTGACCATAAGCATGTTCAGGTCTCGCTTTATCTCCTTAAGCTTTTTATGTGTTTGAAAAATGGTTTAGCTTAGTTTTTCTAAAATTTGTTCCAGCTCAGGATTACGTTCTTGCCACCGTGGTTGTTTATCTTTATCAACAATGAGCGCACGAACGCCTTCAATAAAGTCACCATGCTCAAACCAGATATCCTGTAAATCACGCTCAAGCTGCATACACTGCTGTAGTGAAAGTCCACGGCCTAAATGTTGCAGTTTCAAGCTGGTTTGTTTGGCAATAAATGAACGCTGCTGCAAAATACTAAGCATTTTACTCGCCCAAGTCTTTAAGCTTTCATCCTGTTCATTTTCAAGGCTTTGTTCGATCTCATCTAAATGCTGAAATCCGAAATGTTTACGGATGCCTTCAGCCAACTGTTTGAGTTCACTTTCAGCAGGACGAGTAATAAATCGGGTAATGATGTGTTCAATTCCCTCTTTGCTTAAGCTTGGCGCTTCAACGAGAGCGTCTTGTAAAGCTTGTAACTGCTCGCTTGGCACATGGTAGTCAATTAAGTCGAGATAGAGCGCATCGCTACTGCTGATCTGCTCACCCGTAATTGCCATATAAACGCCAATATCATCAAGACGAGACAGGAAATGAGTTGCGCCAACGTCCGGGAAAAAACCAATCGCTGTTTCAGGCATGGCAAATCTGGACTTTTCACTGCTTACCACAATGTGACACGCCTGAGCCAAGCCAAAACCACCGCCTAATACATAGCCATCCAGCACAACGATGATTGGCTTTTCATATTCGCGCAGTGTATTGAGCATTTTATATTCGGCACTAAAGTAGCCTTTGTAATCGGCTGTGCCATTTTTATAACTGTCGTAGAGATAGCGAATATCGCCACCTGCACAGAAGGCTTTTGGGCTATTTGATTTGATTAAGATCGCCTGAACAGCAGCATCATTTCGCCACAACTCTAATTGGGCGCCAATACCTTCAATCATATCTAGCGACAATGCATTGAGATGAGTCACACGATCTAAGGTGATCACACCAAGCTTACCTTGTCGCTCAATCATTAAGTGATTTTCTGTATTCATTTTATTGATCTCTTACTGATTTTTAAAATTTGCCTGCCGTTTTTCAACAAATGCCTGCATACCTTCTTTTTGGTCGGCAGTTGCAAAAATGGAGTGGAACATACGGCGTTCAAAACGTAAACCTTCGGTGAGGTTCACCTCAAAAGCTCGGTTAATGGTTTCTTTGAGCATCACGTTTGCAGTTAAAGACCGTGCTGCGATTTTTTCAGCGGCTTGCAAGGTTTGTTCAAGTAATTCTTCTTTACTAAACACACGTGCAACCAAACCACTTTGTTCTGCCTCTACTGCGCCCATTTGGCGAGCGGTAAGGCACATTTCCATTGCTTTAGCTTTACCAATGGCATGGGTTAAACGCTGTGTCCCACCAATACCCGGAATTACCCCTAAAGTGACTTCGGGTAAACCAAACTTGGCGTTGTCAGCACAATAAATAAAGTCACACATGAGTGCTAATTCACAGCCACCACCCAATGCATAGCCACTCACCGCAGCAATTAAAGGTTTACGGCGCTGTGCAATACGGTCTGCAAGATGAAAAAAGTCATCTAAATAAATATCGGGAAATGCCAAATCAGCCATTTCTTTAATGTCGGCCCCTGCGGCAAAAGCTTTTTCTGAGCCTGCCAATACGATACAGCCAATTTCACGGTCTTTCTCGAGTTGATCTAATGCCTGATTAATTTCACTAATTAATTCACTATTTAAGGCATTGAGCGCTTGAGGACGATTTAATGTAATCAATCCAACCCCATTACGCTTTTCTAATAAAATACTTTGCCACTGCATTATTTATTCCTTGTTCTGATTTTATAGACTACGTGCAATCACTAAACGTTGAATATCACTTGTGCCTTCGTAAATTTGGCAAATACGGGCATCACGATAGATACGTTCAATTGGAAAGTCTCTCAGGTAGCCATAGCCACCAAACACTTGTAGCGCGCTCGAGCATACTCGCTCAGTCATTTCTGAAGCAAATAGTTTGGCCATTGAAGCTTCATTGAGACATGGTTGACCTGCTTCTTTTAAGCGTGCAGCGTAGTGAACCAATTGTCTCGCTGCTTCGATTTCTGTTGCCATGCTAGCAAGGCGAAACGCGATGGTTTGATGCTCAAAAATTGGTTTGCCAAAAGTAATACGCTCTTTGGCATAACGAGTTGCTTCTTCGAGCGCCGCACGTGCTAGACCGACTGCTTGTGCAGCAATACCAATACGTCCACCTTCTAAATTGGCGAGAGCAATTTTCAGGCCTTCACCTTCTTTACCCAGCATGAGACTTTTATGGATGCGTACATCTGTCAGCGCAATTTGGCAGGTATCTGAAGCATGCAGACCTAACTTTTCTTCAACGCGGATCACTTCATAACCCGGTGTCTCGCGTGGGACTAAAAATGCACTAATCCCCTTTTTTCCTGCGCTCGGATCGGTCACAGCAAACACGATAATGACACCGGCATTATTACCCGAGGTAATAAACTGCTTGGCACCATTTAAAATGTAATCGTCGCCATCTTTTACCGCACGGGTCTTGATGGCTGCTGCATCTGAGCCAGTATGCGGTTCGGTTAAGGCAAAAGCTCCTATCATTTCACCTTGTGCCAAAGGTTTTAAAAAGCGCTCTTTTTGCTCGTCAGTCCCAAATTTTAAAATAGGCACACAACCAACCGAGTTATGTACACTCATAATGGTCGAGGTTGCCCCATCCGCTGCTGCAACTTCCTCGAGTGCCAGTACATAGGCTAAGTTACCCGTGTCTGAACCACCCCATTCCTCTGAAACAAGCATTCCCATAAAACCGAGTTGTCCCATTTGAGTCAGAGTTTCTTTTGGAAAAGTTCCATCTCGATCCCAATCACTGGCATTAGGCTTGATTTGTTCTTGGGCGAAACTTTTCGCCATATCACGAATGAGTAATTGTTCTTCGGTAAATTGCATTATTATTTCCTTTACCCTGCTTTAGCTTGTTGTTTAGCAATTTCTTGATTACGCAATAAAAAGCGCTGAATTTTGCCACTTGGAGTTTTAGGTAATTCACTCACAAATTCAACTAATCGTGGGTAAGCATGAGCAGAAAGTCGTCTTTTAACAAACTGGCTGAGTTCTTCAGCAAGCGCATCTGAAGGTTGTACGCCCGCAGCTAAAATTACAAAAGCCTTAACCACTTCAGTGCGATCCGGATCAGGCACGCCTATTACTGCGGCTTCAATCACAGCGTCGTGTTCAAGTAGTGCGCTTTCTACATCGAAAGGTCCAATACGATAACCCGATGTGGTGATCACATCATCGCTACGGCCGACAAAGCTCATACTGCCATCGGTATGTAGCTCGGCAGTATCACCCGTTAAATAGTAATGACCAATGAAAGGTGATTTACGACTTTCTTTATAGCCACCAAACCACATCATTGGAGACTGGCTAATGTCGACTGCTAAAATTCCCGGTGTGTCTGGCGGAAGTTCTTCACCTTGTTCATTAACAATTGCAACACGATAGCCCGGACTTGGAAAACCTGCTGAACCAGCATGAATTTCATGTTTTAAACCATGATGATTACACACCACCATGCCCACTTCAGTTTGCCCATAATGGTCATAAATTGGAGCATCAAGGACTTGTTTAAACCAACGAATTACTTCTGGGTTAAGCGGCTCGCCTGCACTACTCACCACACGGAATTGTCCTTTTAACGGCGCCATTTGTGCCGGATCAGCCGCCATCATCATGCGGTAAGCCGTTGGTGCACCTGCCAAGTTGTTAACTTTATAATCTTTCACAATTTGACATAGGCTATCGGTACTAAAACCGCCTTCATAGAACAAAGTGGCATGGCCTAAAAATAACGGTCCAGTAATCGCATAGTACAGACCATAAGCCCAACCCGGATCGGCAATATTCCAGAATGAATCCTCTTCGGTTAAACCAATGGCATCTTGCATATATCGACCAAAAGCAATCAGTGCTTTTAGTGGCACTTCCAATGGTTTCGCTGGTCCTGTAGTGCCTGAAGTAAACATAAGCAAGAAAGGATCTTGGATGCTACGCATCACCAGATCACATTGATCGGACTGCTGCTTCACTTCATTCCAGAAATTAAAATCACCTGCTTTAAGCGGAGTACCTTGTGCGTCGGCCACTGTCATAATTGCAGGGCACTTTTCAATTTCGTCGAGCTTGCTACGGTTACCCATATCGGTCACCACCAGCTTACTTTGAGCAAGTTGAATACGGTGCTCAATCGCTTTGGGACCAAAGGCAGTAAATAGGGGTTGGTACACCGCACCAATTCGCCAAGCTGCCAAAATGGTCACAATCAGTTCAGGTGTTCTTGGCAATAAGCCTGAAATACGGTCTCCCGCTTTCACACCTTGTGATTTTAAAAAGTTAGCAAACTGACTCGACCATTCTTTTAGTTCACGGAAGGTATATTGTTCTTTGCGACCGTCTTTTCCTTGCCAGTACAGCGCGATTTTGTCGCTATCTGCATGTCTATCACAACATTCGTAACATGCGTTCAGTGCATCGAGTGAACCTGACAACATCTGTTTAGCAGTGCTTTCCAAATCGAAAGCCTGTACAGCATTTTGATAATCCATCATATCTTTTCCCTCAGTCCGGATTTGTTGTTATTCACGACAGGGTTTGATTTATTCGTTTAAAGCCATCCTTTGGCTTTACCGTTATGCCTCTTGTGGCAGGTATTGTTGAATAATGCTCGAGAAATCGAGATGAGCATTACCACGCATACACATTTGCTGATAAAGCTGTTGTACCATGCCACCTAATAAAACCGGCTGTTTCACTTGGCCTGCGGCTTCTACAGCGAGTCCTAAATCTTTTAGCATTAGCTGTGTCGCAAAACCGTCTTGATAGCCTCGAGATGCGGGCGCATTTTCATTAATATGTGGCCATGGGTTACACACATCCGAACTCCAGCAACGGCCACTTGAAGTATTAATTACACCTGCCAATGCTTGTGGGTCGATGCCTAACTTCACACCCAGCGCCATGCCTTCGGCCACCGCAGCCATTGAAATTCCTAAAATCAGGTTATTGCAAATTTTGGCAATTTGACCTGCACCCACATCACCACAATGAACAATATTTTTGCCCATGTGGCTGAGCACAGGTTTCACCTCATTAAAGGTTTGCTCATCGGCACCGACCATGAAGGTTAAGGTTCCTGCTTGAGCACCAATGGTTCCACCAGAAACTGGTGCATCACAAATTTTAATATTTTTACTATGTGCAACAGCAGCAATGTCTTTAATGGTTTGCGGGTCAATGGTGCTGCTATCAATGCATAAGCTACCTGCTTTTAGCACTTCCAAGACACCATTTTCACCCAAGTAAACCTCTTTAACATGCTTCGCCGCAGGCAACATGGTAATGACTACATCTGCTTGTTTAGCTGCGTCCTGTGGGCTGTCGCAAACCACACCACCTGCCTCGGCGAAGTGCTGAATTGCGATTTCACTGAGGTCGTAACCATAAACTTTGAGTCCTGCTTTTAGTAGGTTTTGGGCCATTCTGCCGCCCATATTACCTAGACCGATAAAGGCGATATTCATCCGTGATCCCCTTAACGTAAACTAATGGTTGTATTTACACCACCAACTTCATGGCTATCTTCAAACCAGCGACTGGTAATCGTTTTGGTTTGGGTATAGAACTGGACAGCCTGTTTGCCGTATGGCCCCAAATCACCTAGTTTTGAGCCTCTTGAACCCGTAAAACTAAAGAACGGCACTGGTACAGGAATTGGAATGTTGATACCGACTTGACCAATATCAATAAGGTTTTGGAAAGTACGTGCAATGGCACCGCTTTGTGTGAATAGGCCTACACCATTACCAAATGGGTTGGCATTGATCAAAGCAATCGCTTCATCGAGTGTATCGACACAAATAATTGAAAGTACCGGGCCAAAGATTTCTTCTTTATAAATACGCATGTCGGTATTTACACCACTAAAAATCGTGGCGCCCACAAAGTTACCTGACTCATAACCTTGTACTTGAACATTGCGACCATCGAGTAGTAACTCTGCACCTTGCTCAACACCGCTATTAATCAAGTCAATTACACGCGCTTTGGCACGTTTTGAAATCACTGGACCAATGTCAGTATTTGGTTCATGACCTGCATTTACTTTTAGAGTTTTGGCTTTTTCAACTAACTCTTGAATCCACTGTTTACTATCGCCAACCATCACTGCAACCGACAATGCCATGCAGCGTTGCCCAGCAGCACCAAACGCTGCACCCACCAAAGCGTTTAAGGTTTGTTCTTTATTGGCATCTGGCATCACAACCACATGGTTTTTTGCACCCATCATGGCTTGTACACGTTTGCCATGCTGGCCTGCAAGGTTATAAACATGTGTTCCAACCGCTGTTGATCCTACAAATGAAATCGCTTTAATGTCCTTATGCGTACACAAACGGTCAACCACTTCTTTACCGCCATGCACAACGTTCAGCACACCTGCCGGAATACCTGCTTGAATCGCAAGCTCAACCAGCATCATGGTCGATAACGGATCTTGTTCTGATGGTTTTAAAACAAAGGTATTGCCACACACAATTGCCATTGGGAACATCCAAAGCGGAATCATGGCAGGGAAATTAAACGGCGTAATACCCGCACAGACACCCAAAGGTTGCTGCAAGGTATAGGTGTCGACACCACGTGCTACACCTTCAACATATTCACCCATTTGCAAAGTACCGATTGAACACGCATGTTCAACCACTTCTAGACCACGTTGAATATCACCTTCGGCATCTGCCAAAGTTTTACCTTGTTCAGCCGTCAATACTTGTGCAATTTCTTTCATGTTGGCACGAATCAAGTCTTGCAACTTAAGCATGATACGCATACGTGCCTGAATTGGGGTCTGGCGCCACGAAGCAAAAGCATCTTGTGCAGCCTGAATAGCAGCGTCGACTTCTTCAACCGTTGCAAAAGGCACACGGCCAATCACTTTCTGAGTTGCAGGGTTAACAATGTCTTGCCATTCTTGTGTTTTAGATTCGATAAACTGTCCGTTAATAAGTAATTTAG
>ENA-OWOG01000298-OWOG01000298.1-gut-metagenome-genome-assembly--contig:-NODE-298-length-20175-cov-22.897900_pt1 | contig 20175 bp, 16 predicted proteins | sample MGYA00248249_ERZ651793 | MGnify/ENA primary metagenome ERZ651793 (study PRJEB26908, sample SAMEA4031700) | gut metagenome | biome: gut; feature: normal infant; material: stool | place: China | collected... | reverse complement strand
CCAAGGACACGGGGATTTTCAATCCCCTGCTCTACCGACTGAGCTATCCGGGCAACGGGGCGCATTAAACCGTAATCCGTACGCCCCGTCAATCAAATTTCTCGTTTTATCTACCGGTTGCTTAACTTTGCGGCAATTCTGCGCCCAAAGGCGCTTTTTTGCTGAAAATTACATCATACCGTTGTCGCCTTCGCGGATTTTCCAGCCGCTGGTCACCGAGATAGCGCGGCGCAATCCGGAGATCGTGTAGTCGCCAACGATATCTTCATCATCACGCGGCGAGCTGAGCGTGATTTCCGCGTCGACGCCGTGGCGATAGGCGCCGTGGTGGCTAAAGATGGTGCCGATAAAACATTTATCGTTCAGCCAAACCGGGATATACGCCACGGTTTCATAGATATAGTTCGACGGTACGCCGCTGTAGTAGTTTTCCGCGTCATCGGACGACGTGCCAGGAGGAATAGGGCAAATCGGCGCGTCATTGTCGCTCTGCGGCTTATCCTTGAGCAGGCTGCTCTGCATCACTTCCAGTGACTTCAGCAGGTCTGATTTTTCCCGCTCATTCAGCGCGGGCGTCAGGGGCTGGTCTTTTTCCGGCGAGCGAATGTCGTTAAGGGTGTAGCGGTAGCGGATCGTCACTGCCGGCGTACTGCCTGAGGGACCAAACGGGCGCAAGAGATAGAGATTATCTTCGCCAAACTGGCCGTTGTACCAGAGCGCATAAACCTGGCCATTAATGCGTACCCAATGGCTCCACTGGTTGGCGCCGCGGCCGTTGAGAGAGTAGAGCGCGCCGGGAACGCCTGCGTCAAAATCATCGCCGTTGCCGCTATCATCGCTGTTGACCGCAGCAAAAGCATCGTCGCTGCGTTTTAATATTCCGGTATAGCTAAAGAGTCCGGTACCGCCGACGTAGCTGTCGATGATTAAATCACGCTTACCGTCTCCGTCGAGGTCGACCAGGGTAAAGCTGACTTTGCCGTTTTCGGAGTCGGCGCTGATATCGGACTGGAGAAACGTCTGCCACTCATCATCGCTGATATCGGCGGAAGGTTTCGTCGTCGAGACCAGAGAGTCGTCCGCGTAGGTTAGCGTAAAATGGCTGACGTTGCCGCTGAGAGGAAACTGCTCGGCGATCTTATTCAGATCCAGTTCAGGATTGACCTTCTGCTCTTTTAACACCGCGTTGTATAACGCTTTCAGCGCGTTGTTATCGGCATCTTTCTGCTGCTTTGGGATAACCTGGCTCACAAAGGTGGGCAGCATCCACGCGCCGCCGGGAGCGATTTCCCGGCAGTCACCGGTGGTGTACTTTAGGCTCTGGACAAACGTTTTGCCGTCCCAGACGCGCTCTTCGCCGCTGATGCAGTCGGCGATACCGCGGCCTTTATTGAAAAAGGTGAGTACGCCATCGGCATAGCTGGAGGCGTCAGTAGTGACCAACTGAGGCGGGGTCATGAACCCTTTGTCCACAACCCACATTGCATAGCCGTCGTTATAGGCCGCGCGCCAGCACAGGGCCTGAATCAGCGTGTGGTTTTTGTCCAGCGGGATTGCGGTGAGCTGGCGCTCAGACGCCGGGATATCCGCGTTTTGCCAGTCGTCACAATGACTGTTCAGGAGCGGGACAAGCTGGGGAAGGAGTTTCTGCCGCTGCTTTGCCGGCAGCGGCGCGGTAGCGGCATCGTGAACCACCGGCGCGGCGATGATTTCCGGCGCGGGCGCTGCCGATAAAATATTGTCATCACCGGCGTCGCCCTGGCGTAACAGCGCATCGGCAGTGCCCAGGCGCCGCTGGAACTCATCCATCTTCAAAAATACGGCGCTGCTGCCTGCGTCGGAAAGCGTCTTACGCTCGCCGTTAAGCGCCAGCTCAATTTTTCCGTTGTGCTCAAGGGCCTGAATCAGGGCCGCCGTCTGGGTATCATCGAAGCGAAAGTGGCTCTCGTCGGCGACGTCAAGTGGACCGTGATCCCGATCGTCAATAAACAGGTTTACCGCGGCGTCGGGAGGAATATCGCGTTCGGTTTGCGCGAAGGTCGCGACAGCGATGACGTGCTGCGCCGCGCCCGCATTGCGGGTCAGCAGAACGCTGACTTCGCCCATGGTGGCGCCATAGCCGGCGGCCCTACAGGTACCGGTGTTGTCGCAGGCGAGCTCCCAGTCTTTATGCGCGAAAGAAAAGCCTTGCGGAGAGGCTGCCAGGAGCGGCGTCGAACACAGCCCCATGGTGGCAAGCCAAAGAAGAGAGCGCATATCAAACCCTATCAGCATATCGATGAAGGGGAATTATATGCGCGATGAATCAGTTAAGATATCGGAATCAGGTCAGGGCGCCGCCCATACGGCACTGGGCAAAACGTAAAATGTCTTCAGCCAGGCGACGCGCGGTATCGACGTCCGTCTGACTGCGTTTGATCAGCAGCCGGCTCAGGCAGCCTTCGATGATCAGCTCCATCTGCTTCGCGACCATTGCCGGATCGTCAACTTCCAGCTGGCTAAGCAGTTCGTGGGTATAGGCCAGTGAAGCCTGCTTTTGCTGTTCGGCCAGCTGATGGATTGGATGCTGAGGGTCCGGATAAAAAGTACAGGCGGCAATAAACAGGCAGCCGGGATAACGATGGTTGCTTACGCAGGTGGTCAGCGCGGCGTAGCGGGCCAGCAGCTTCTGCTCTGCGCTTAGCGACTCGTCCAGTAAAAGCTGGCGGCGCCAGGCATCGACCTGATGGCTGAGATAGCGAAGCGCGTCGTACAGCAGCGCTTCCTGGTCAGGCCAGAAACGTTTGAGGTCATTGAGCGGGTAAGCCACGCGCTCGGCGACCATTTCCAGCGTGGTGTTAGCGATACCCTCGATTTCGAGGATTTGGATGGCTTCACCCAGGACATCTTCACGTTGCACGGTCTTTTCCTCCATTTTTCCTCCTACAGTGTCGCTCACGGTTGTCGATCGCGCAAATGGGCGCTTAATGCCGCGGCATCCATAAATCCGGTGACTCGCTGCGCGGGCAGCTCCTCGCCCTGTTCATTGAAGAACAGAATGGTGGGCAAGCCGAGCACCTGGAGATGCTTCAGCAGCGCCGCGTCCCGCGCGCTATTTTTGGTGACATCAACCTGCAGCAGAACGGTCTCTTTCAGGGCCTGTTGAACCTCAGGTGAGGTGAAGGTGTATTTCTCGAACTCCTTGCAGGCCACGCACCAGTCGGCGTACAGGTCGAGCATCACCGGTTTACCTTTCGCCTGCGCCAGCGCCTGATTGAGCTCATCGACGCTATGGATACGGGTAAACTGGAGATGGGCCTGCCGTTGGGCGAGCGGCGCATCGAAAGCCCAGTCCTGCAGCGGACGGGCGCTGACCAACGCAGCGCCGAACATTGCTATTTGCACGATACGCAGCCAGGGGCGCGTGCCGCCCAGCGAGGTAATAAACGCCCAGCTAAAAAAGGCGACGCCCAGCAGCGACCACAGCCGCAGGCCCCACGGTTCGCCCACGATACGCTCCAGTAAAAAGACCGGCAGCGCGAGGATCACAAAGCCAAAGGCGGTTTTGAAGTGGGCCATCCATGGGCCGCTTTTCGGCAGCAGACGGTTACCGAATACGGTCACCAGGATCAGCGGCAGCCCCATACCGAGCGCATAGAGATACAGGGTACCGCCGCCCAGCCACAGATTACCGCTCTGGGCGATATAGAGCAGAATGGCGCTCAGCGGCGCGGTGGTGCAGGGCGAGCAGATTAATCCGGCGATCGCCCCCATGGCGAATACGCCGCCGGGTGAACCGCCCTGACGTTTGTTGCTCATCAGCGTCAGACGCGTTTGCAGCGACGAAGGCAGCTGGAGCGTAAACAGACCAAACATCGACAGCGCCAGCAGGATAAACACCACCGACAGGCCGATCAGCACATAAGGGTGCTGCAGCGCCGCCTGGAACTGCAAGCCCGCAGCGGCAACAACCAGCCCCAGCGCGGTGTAGGTTAAGGCCATACCCTGAACGTAGGTAAAGGCCAGCAGCAGCGCGCGGGGGGTGGAGAGACGTTGCTGGCCGCCCAGCACGATACCGGAAATGAGTGGATACATCGGCAGAACGCAGGGGGTAAACGCGATGCCGATACCAATTAATAGCGCCCACAGCGCGCTAAAAGGGAGATCTGAGCCTTTGTTATTCTGGACTAAGGGAGGAAGAGCAGATGGCGACTCTACCGGCAGCGCCGGGCGCGTTTCCAGCGGCAGAGGCGGGTTGAGCTTTGGTTGTTCGGCCGTAGCGCCGCTGTCGGAGCGCGCCAGCGCATTGCCGAGCGGCACGATTTTGGTTTCCGGCGGATAGCAGAAACCGGCATCCGCGCATCCCTGATAAGTCACGGTAAGAGTCGCGCCGGCGGCGGCGTGAGTCAGCGTGACCGGCACGGTCAGGCGCTGGCGGTAAATTTCGCTTTTACCGTAAAACTCATCCTCATGCCACTCGCCTGCAGGCAGCGAGGGGGCGGTAAACGCCGCATCGGCGGACGTCAGCTTTATCTGTTTACGGTAAAGATAGTAACCATCTTTGATTTGCCAGGTCAGATTAAGATCGTGTTGATTCTGCTGAAAATCGAAGGCAAAAGCCTGGTCAGCAGGAACAAAGTTCGAACGGCCAGGGGCGTCGAACAGGCCGGCAATAGCCGAAGTGCTGCAAAGCAGCAGGATCAGCGTAATGATGCGTTGAGCCATGAGAGGTAATCGTTGTCTCCGTGAATAACGGGCAGAACCAGAAGTTCAGGGGTTTGATACGGGTGATGAGACTTCAGGCAGTCCAGTAGCGCCTGCTGATGGGCAAGGTCGGTTTTCAGCAGCATTTGCACTTCATACTCCTGCTCCAGTTTTCCTTCCCAATAGTAGAGCGATGTCGCTCCCGGGAGGAGAGTGGCGCAGGCGGCGAGTTTTTCCGCCAGCGCTTTGGCCGCCAGGTCCTGGGCGGTCGCTTCATCCGGCGCGGTACAGAGTACAACAACAGCATCAGGCGTAGTCATCGTGAACCTCGTATCAGCGAAAAGAGGCACTATAGCACGCAAGGTGGGGAGGATTAACGAAACGGGCCAGGATCTGGCCCGAATTTGAAGAGATTTACAGCATTATACCGCCGAAAATAAACCCGAGGATCACGCATAGCGTAATGGCGATGACGCCGGGGATCAGGAAGGCATGGTTAAAGACATATTTGCCGATGCGGGTTGAGCCGGTGTCATCCATTTCGACCGCCGCCAGCAGCGTTGGGTAGGTCGGCAGAACGAAAAGGGCGGAGACGGCGGCAAACGAAGCGATGGCGGTCAGCGGGCTCACGCCCAGCATCAGCGCTGCGGGCATCAGCGCCTTAGTGGTCGCGGCCTGGGAATATAGCAGGGTCGCAGCGAAGAACAACACCACCGCCAGCAGCCACGGGTAGTTGTGCAGCAGGTCGCCCGCCACGGTCTGGATATCGCTGATATGGGCTTTGACGAACGTATCCCCCAGCCAGGCGACGCCGAGAACGCAGACGCAGGCGCTCATGCCGGATTTAAAGGTGCTGGCGTTGAGAACTTCACCGGTGTCGATTTTACAGGTAATGCTTATCAGCGTTGCGATAGTTAGCATAAATACGACGATCGCTTCGTTACGCGGCAGGACCGGGTTCTGGATCAGGCCTACGGTATCGCTAATGGCGGTGGCGTAGAACATCACCGCGACGATACCAATCAGAAACAGTAATACCGAGCGTCTGGCGTGCGGCTTCAGTTCAAATACCTGGCTGCCGCGCAGTTTGACTTCCCCTTTTGCCAGTCGCTCCTGATAAATCGGATCGTCTTTCAGCTCGCAACCGAGGAAGTTACAGACGATGGCGGTAAGCATGACGGCAATCAGGGTTACCGGAATACAGATCGCCAGCAGGGTCAGGTAGCTGACGCCCAGCGGCTCAAGAATGCCGGCAAAAAAGACCACCGCTGCCGAAATCGGCGAAGCGGTAATCGCAATCTGCGAAGCGACCACCGCGATGGAAAGAGGGCGCGAGGGGCGGATGCCCTGTTCTTTTGCCACTTCGGTGATCACCGGTAGGGTCGAGAATGCGGTATGCCCGGTTCCGGCAAGTACGGTCATAAACCAGGTGACCAGCGGGGCGAGAAAGGTGATGTATTTGGGGTGACGCCGGAGCATACGTTCGGCGAGGCTGACCAGATAGTCCATCCCTCCGGCGACCTGCATGGCGGCGATAGCGGCGATAACCGCCATAATGATTTCAATAACGTCGAAGGGGATCGCGCCGGGTTTAATTTGAAAAACGAGAGTCAGGACGAGGACACCCAGGCCACCGGCGAAACCGATGCCGATGCCCCCCAGTCTGGCTCCCAGATAAATAGCCAGCAGGACAATAACGAGTTCTGCACCAAACATATTTTCCTTCCTTGTTTTATTAACAAGTTGATATTGGGTTGTTGTGATTTAGTAAATCAATAAGAACAAAAAAGGCATGTCATCGCTGACATGCCTGTGGTAAGTCTACTCTGAAGATCTATTGTTCGCTTTCATCGGTATACCGCTTCGCTTTATAGGCCGGGTGCATCAGGTTCTGCGCAGAGAAGATGTCATCCAGCTCCGCTGCGGTCAGTAGCCCGCGTTCAAGCACCACGTCCCTGACGCTCTTGCCCGTTTCGGCGCAAATCTTGCCGACGATATCGCCATTGTGGTGGCCGATATACGGGTTGAGGTAGGTGACAATACCAATCGAGTTGTAGACGTAGCTTTCACATACCGCTTTGTTGGCGGTGATGCCGCTGACGCATTTTTCCAGCAGGTTGTAGCAGGCGTTGGTCAGAATATGGATAGATTCAAACATCGCCTGGCCAATCACCGGTTCCATCACGTTCAGCTGCAGTTGGCCTGCCTCGGAAGCCATGGTGACGGTGGTGTCGTTGCCGATCACTTTGAAGCATACCTGGTTGACGACTTCCGGGACTACCGGGTTTACCTTAGCTGGCATGATGGAGGAGCCCGCCTGTAGTTCAGGCAGATTGATTTCGTTCAGGCCAGCGCGCGGGCCGGAAGAGAGCAGGCGCAGGTCGTTACAGATTTTGGACAGTTTTACCGCCAGACGCTTCAGGGAACTGTGGACCATTACGTAGGCGCCGCAGTCGGAGGTCGCTTCGATCAGATCTTCCGCGGGTACGACCGGCAGGTTGCTGACTTCCGCCAGTTTTTGTACCGCTAGCTGCTGATAACCATCCGGGGTGTTCAGGCGGGTGCCGATAGCGGTCGCGCCAAGGTTCACTTCCAGCAGCAGCTCCGCAGTGCGCAGAATGCATTTGGTCTCTTCGTTAAGCAGAACATTAAACGCATGGAACTCCTGGCCGAGGGTCATCGGCACCGCATCCTGTAGCTGAGTCCGGCCCATTTTCAGAATGTCCTGGAACTCAACCGCCTTCTGCTGGAAGCCTTCGCCCAGCTGATTAATCGCATCGATCAACTTGAGGATGGACGCGTAGACCGCGATGCGGAAACCGGTCGGGTACGCATCGTTGGTAGACTGGCATTTGTTAACGTGGTCGTTAGGGTTGAGGTACTGATATTCGCCTTTCTGGTGGCCCATCAGCTCAAGGCCGATGTTGGCCAGTACTTCGTTGGTGTTCATGTTAACGGAAGTGCCCGCGCCGCCCTGGAACACATCGACCGGGAACTGGTCCATGCATTTGCCATTATTCAGGACCTCATCGCAGGCGGCGATAATGGCATTGGCAACGCTTTTTGGGATAGTTTGCAGCTCTTTGTTAGCCTGCGCAGCGGCCTTCTTCACCATTACCATTCCGCGGACAAATTCAGGGATATCGCTGATTTTGTTGTTGCTGATGTAGAAGTTTTCAATCGCTCTCAGAGTATGGACGCCGTAGTAAGCGTCAGCTGGAACTTCCCTGGTGCCCAACAGATCTTCTTCGATACGAATGTTGTTTAACATGTGAACCTTCTCTTTCAAGCTGCCTATGAATTCACCAAATACGCAGAATTTATCGGATCTAGCGCATTTTCTGGCCGCAGATTATTTCCTTAATCGGCCCGGTGCCCACGATCATATGCTGATGATAGCGAATATCAGCCGCCCTGATCACTTATTATGTAGTGAATCTTATAAGAATTATTAATCTGTGAAATGAGTCACCGGTTTTCTAATCTTGAAAAAAATAAGCTTTTTTTACGATTGAAAAGTGACGTTTTGGCCCAACATCTTACTGATGCGAATAGCACATCTATGACTACGGGCGCCGATGCGGGCGTCTGTTTATGAAGGAGACGCCGGTGCGTTGGATTCCATTAATTGCCGTTTTTTTATACGTTTACATTGAAATCTCGATCTTTATCCAGGTCGCCCATGTGCTTGGCGTCCTGCTGACGCTGATTCTGGTGATCTTCAGCTCGGTGGTGGGGATATCGCTGGTAAAAAACCAGGGCTTTAAAAACCTTGTGCTGATGCAGCAGAAGATGGCGGCGGGGGAGAGCCCGGCCGCTGAGATGATCAAAAGCGTGTCGCTGATTATCGCCGGTCTGCTGTTACTGCTGCCGGGGTTCTTTACCGATTTCCTGGGTCTGCTGCTGCTGCTACCTCCGGTACAGAAGCATCTGACCTTAAAACTGATGCCGCATCTGCGCTTTAGCCGGATGCCGGGCGGCGGGTTTAGCGCCGGAACGGGCGGCGGCGATACCTTTGAAGGCGAATACCAGCGTAAAGACGACGAACGCGACCGTCTCGATCATAAAGACGATCGCCGCGACTAACCTGCATTGTCCAGGCCGGTTACTCCGGCCCGGAACCCCTCTACGCCAGCCTGCGCTTCGGTAAAAACAGCCACAGTACCGCCAGCATGATAAACGCGTAAAGGCTCTTCCAGCCCACCATCGCCAGCAGCAGCAGGCACAGCAGGCTGCCAAACGCCGCTAACAGGCGATAACGTCCCTCAAGCAAACGGCAGCCCGCCAGCATGCACAGCAGATAGATCATAATAAAAATGCCGTTGGCGTAGACGATCAGCGCATCAAGATTGATATTGAGTGCATAAATGCCTAACGCACTAATGACGCAGCAGCCGAGCACCGCATTCAGAGCGTTGCGCGGAATCTGTCGCGGCGACAGCCGGGCCAGATAGCTCTCGGGCTTGTACTGCGCCTGCGACCAGACCAGGCGAGCAAAACTCTGAATATAGATATTGAGGCTGGCGAAGCAGGCGAGATAGCCGATAACGCAGGCAATCCACAGCGCCTGCACGCCAAACAGGCGCACCACGATATTGGGCAGCGACGCGGCGGCGGCCATCTCTTCGCCAAAGGCGTGAAAATGCAGAACCAGCACCGTACAGGCCCAATAGACTGAACCCGCCAGTAATAAGCCGATCATCAGCGCGCGGGGGAAATCGCGTTCCGGCTGCTTAAATTCAGAGGCCAGGTGCGCGAAGGCCTCAAGACCGACAAAACACCAGAACATCACCGAAAGGGCAGAAAAAAGCTGCGAACTGTCGATATCAGAAGGCGCCGGGAAGGGTATCTGCGCTGGGTTTATCCCCCCGCGCCACCAAATGGCGACAATCAGGGCGACAATCAGCACGGCAACCAGCGTTTGTAGATTGGCGCTGGAGCTGGCCCCGCGGGAACCGACCCACCAGATAATCGCCAGCGTTCCCAGCTCGGCCAGCAGCAGCTGGCTATCGTGCCAGCCAAAGAGCGCCTGACCAAAGCCGGTGGCGATATGCAGGGCGGCGGGTAACCCGACCGGGATCACCGATAAAAAGAGCCAGCCGGTGACGCGCGCCAGGCGCGGGCCAAAAGCCATATGCACAAAATGCGCTACGCCGCCTGCGCTGGGAAAGTGGCGGCCCAGCGTGGCGAAGACGATAGCGATGGGAAACACCAGTAAAATCAGCGCCGGCCAGGCCCAGAGGCTGTTATCGCCGGCGACTAATGCCGCCAGTGCCGGAACGGCGAAAACGCCGGTTCCCAGTAATGATGTGGAAAGTAGTCCCACTCCTTGAGCAAGCCCCAACTCCTGTTTTAAACCACTCATGATTCAACCTTGCGCCCGGCAAAAAAGGGATGGTATCACAATCGCTTTTGCTTATGACGTCAGGTGAGGACGGCAAATTAGTGTGCGTCTGAGCACGTGGACAAATTTTTTTTTGTTTTTCCCCTTGAAGCGGGAAAACCCCATCCCCATCTCTCAGGGCACTAGCCGGAAAACCGTGTGCGGACCGGCGTCATCCATAACTGATAATGACCTTCTCAAAGGAGAGCTATCAAAATGAGTATTCGTCCGTTACATGATCGTGTGATCGTCAAACGTAAAGAAGTTGAAACGAAGTCTGCTGGCGGCATCGTTCTGACCGGTTCTGCGGCAGCAAAATCAACTCGTGGCGAAATCATCGCTGTCGGTAAGGGCCGCATCCTGGAAAACGGAACCGTGCAGCCTCTGGACGTTAAAGTTGGTGACATCGTCATTTTCAACGATGGCTACGGCGTAAAATCCGAGAAGATCGACAATGAAGAAGTGTTGATCATGTCCGAGAGCGACATTCTGGCAATTGTTGAAGCGTAATCCGCGAACGACACTGAACATACGAATTTAAGGGAAAGATAAAATGGCAGCTAAAGACGTAAAATTCGGTAACGACGCTCGTGTGAAAATGCTGCGCGGCGTAAACGTACTGGCAGACGCAGTTAAAGTCACCCTGGGCCCGAAAGGCCGTAACGTGGTTCTGGACAAATCCTTCGGGGCGCCGACCATCACTAAAGACGGCGTGTCCGTAGCGCGTGAAATCGAGCTGGAAGACAAGTTCGAAAATATGGGCGCGCAGATGGTAAAAGAAGTTGCCTCTAAAGCGAACGACGCTGCAGGCGACGGTACCACCACAGCAACCGTACTGGCTCAGGCTATCATCGCTGAAGGCCTGAAAGCCGTTGCTGCGGGTATGAATCCGATGGATCTGAAACGTGGTATCGACAAAGCTGTCGTAGCCGCTGTTGAAGAACTGAAAACGCTGTCCGTACCGTGCTCTGATTCTAAAGCCATTGCTCAGGTTGGTACTATCTCCGCTAACTCCGACGAAACCGTAGGTAAATTGATCGCTGAAGCGATGGATAAAGTTGGTAAAGAAGGCGTGATCACCGTAGAAGACGGTACCGGTCTGGAAGACGAACTGGACGTGGTTGAAGGTATGCAGTTTGACCGCGGCTACCTGTCTCCGTACTTCATCAACAAGCCGGAAACCGGTGCTGTTGAGCTGGAAAGCCCGTTTATCCTGCTGGCTGACAAAAAAATCTCCAACATCCGCGAAATGCTGCCGGTTCTGGAAGCCGTAGCGAAAGCTGGCAAACCGCTGGTTATCATCGCTGAAGACGTTGAAGGCGAAGCGCTGGCGACCCTGGTGGTGAACACCATGCGCGGCATCGTTAAAGTAGCTGCGGTTAAAGCTCCGGGCTTCGGCGACCGTCGTAAAGCTATGCTGCAGGACATCGCAACCCTGACCGGCGGTACCGTTATCTCTGAAGAGATCGGTATGGAGCTGGAAAAAGCGACTCTGGAAGACCTGGGGCAGGCGAAACGCGTTGTTATCAACAAAGACACCACCACCATCATTGATGGCGTGGGTGAAGAAGCTGCGATTCTGGGCCGCGTTGCTCAGATCCGTAAGCAGATTGAAGAAGCAACTTCTGACTATGACCGTGAAAAACTGCAGGAGCGCGTTGCGAAACTGGCTGGCGGCGTCGCGGTAATCAAAGTTGGCGCAGCGACAGAAGTTGAAATGAAAGAGAAAAAAGCACGCGTTGACGATGCCCTGCACGCAACTCGTGCCGCGGTTGAAGAAGGCGTGGTTGCCGGTGGTGGCGTAGCGCTGGTTCGCGTTGCCGCTAAACTGGCTGGCCTGACTGCTCAGAACGAAGATCAGAACGTCGGTATCAAAGTTGCGCTGCGCGCAATGGAAGCTCCGCTGCGTCAGATCGTATCCAACGCCGGTGAAGAGCCATCTGTTGTTGCTAACAACGTAAAAGCCGGTGAAGGTAACTACGGTTACAACGCTGCAACTGAAGAATACGGCAACATGATCGACTTCGGTATCCTGGACCCAACTAAAGTGACTCGTTCTGCTCTGCAGTACGCAGCATCCGTTGCTGGTCTGATGATTACCACCGAGTGCATGGTCACCGACCTGCCGAAAAGCGATGCACCTGATTTAGGTGCTGCTGGCGGTATGGGTGGCATGGGTGGTATGGGCGGCATGATGTAATCGTGCGCTATACCCCTTAAATAAAGAACCCTCGGGCAGAAATGCTCGGGGGTTTTTCTTTTTGTCGTCTTTTTAGTATAAGGTTGTACATCCGGGCCAGTGCGTCCAGCTCATTGATCGTGGGGAATAACATGCAGGTAAAATATTTAGCAGGGATTGTCGGCGCAGCATTATTGTTAGCAGGTTGCAGCTCCAGCAACGAATTGAGCTCTGGGGGCCAGAACGTCCGCTTCGTAGAAGATAAGCCGGGTTCCGAATGCCAGCTGTTAGGAACCGCGACGGGTACGCAAAGTAACTGGTTATCCGGGCAGAATGGCGACGAAGGCGGTTCTATGCGCGGCGCAGCAAACGCCCTGCGTAACCAGGCGGCAGAAATGGGCGGCAACGTGATTTACGGCGTCAGCAGCCCGACGCAGAACCTGCTGTCGAGCTTTGTGCCGACCGATAGCCAAATGAACGGCCAGGTTTATAAGTGCCCGAACTGAGTTAACAGGTGCCTCTCTTTCGTGAAGTGAGGCACTGCTTTCAGGGCTAAGCGTTGATTTGTGCCTTGGTTTCAAGGTAGAAGGCATGCAAAGGGCGTAAACACTCTTCCAGCGTCATCATTTTCCCCGGTTGAGAAGGAATGATTTGGCTAACTATTTGGCTGGGTTGATGTTGTGCATGAATTTCTTTTAGTTTTGGACTTCTCTCGACTAAGCGCATCACGATGCTATTTTCATGTTCTGATGGATGCGGAACGCTGGTTTTAATGACGGCACCAGAGACAATCTTCTTACCTTTATCTGTATCACAACAAAATAGTACGCCCAGATAGTGGGAAAATAGATTTAGCTTCCACTCATCCTGAAGATATTGTTGGTAATCGACGCTCTGGGTATTAGTTAAATCCACGGCATACAGCATCAGAAAATCCAGCGATGAGCCTAAATACTCAATTACTGCATCATCGCCGGTGTTTTTTAACGCTTGTTGAATTCCAATCAGCAGCGCTTCAACTTGCATGTCGTCAATGCGCAGCGAGGCGATTTGTTCGTTTTGCAGCACCAGAATCAGCGTTGACCAGCTCTCGCCGGGCTTTAAGGTAATGGACATCACGCGGCGTTCTGGATTGGGTTGCTCCAGTTCAGTCATATCCACCGTTGGCGTATTGGCGAGAAGTTGCTCATTAAACGCAACCAGCTCAGCCTGATAGTCTTCACCTTCATTCTTTAAGCGCTGCAGTACGATCATCATTCTGTTTTGCAGTACCAGAAGCAAGTCAGTAAGCACCTGGGCCTGGAGATAATAAGTCTGGCAGAGCTGGTTTTGCTGTTTAGTTTTAAGCATTAAAGCTAAAAAACTGTCTTCATATTTTATCCCTGCGGTATTAAAACCAATAAATGTTCCTTGCATATGGTTCTCCTTTTCCTGGGTGATTACGCTTTTGCTAATGTACTGGGCTGAGATAAATCAATGATGCGATCGGCTGAGGCTATGGTGGATGGCCGATGAGCAACAATAATGCGGGTAATACTTAAACCAGATATAGATTGGTTAATGACTGATTCATTTTTCAGGTCGAGATGGCTGGTGGCTTCATCCATAAACAGAATGCTGGGTTTACGATAGAGCGCACGGGCGATTAAGATTCGCTGTTTTTGCCCGCCAGAGATGCCTAAACCAAGCTCACCGACAATGGTTTCGTAACCCATAGGCATTTTCATAATTTCGTCATGAATATTACACCTGCGCGCACATTCGATGATGAAATCCATATCGGCGTTATCTTCAAAACCGCTGATATTATCGATAAGTGAGCCAGAGAAAAGACGGTCCTCCTGAAGAACGCAGGCCGTTCCATGGCGGAAGTTGTTAAGGCCAATTTTTTGAATATCGAGATTATCCGCTATCACGTCGCCGCTGGTGGGGGCTAACAGGCCGCACATGACTTTCAGTAGGGTGGTTTTACCGACCCCGGAAGGGCCCACCAGAGCTATTGACTCACCTGGTTCAACGGTAATATTTAAATTAGAAAAAATAGGCTGTGAGAACGGATCGTACTGATAGCTGAGATTTTTCACTTCCAGCTTAACGCCCGTATTTTCAGCAAAAACGCGTCGCGAAGGCAGCTCTTTTTCTGGCTCGCTGAAGACGATCTCTGAAAGACGCTCATTATGTAACGACAGCATGCGCAGTTGCATGACCAGGTCGATCAAGCTTGATGCTCGCTGCGAGAATTGCCCGCGATAGGCGTTAAAAGCCATAAACATACCGAGGGTCATATTGTTATCAATAACCATAATAGCACCCAGCCAGAGTACGGCGACTTGATCGATAGAGGTAATAAAAGTATTAATACCGCCAAACATCATATCGAAACGAGTCTGTTTGATGCCGGCATTACAGGCATCGATATTGATATTTAACCAGTGCTGCGAACGACGCTCTTTTAAGTTGAGCGCTTTAATGGTTGAAATGCCATACAGCGACTCCATGAAGTGCGAGCTGGAGCGCGCGCCCTTGATAACCTGCTCTTCGGCAACGCGACGATAGAAGCTATAGGTGGCAAAACGCATGATGGCGTAGCATAACGTAAAGCCTACCACGACCCAGACCAGCCAGCCGCCGTACAGGGTTAACATCACCAGCAGACCAATCGTCATGATTGAGTCGATAATGCCGGTAACAATGCTATTAGTAAACGTCGAGCGAATAGTATCCAGTGATGAAAAACGAGACTGAATATCGCCTAAATGGCGCTTTTCGAAAAAGGATAACGGCAGGCTTGTCAGATGATCGAACAGCGTTGTCTTCCACTGAATATTGGTTAAGGTGTTTAACGTTAATGAGGTCCATGCGCGCAGCATACTGATAAAGGTGCGAAAGAGCGTAAAGAACACCAGGCCAATACAGATGACCGAAAGCAGGCTCTGGTCGTGGGCCATAATGACATGGTCAGTTACCAACTGAGTACCAATAGGTAATAACAAACCAATCGCTTCAACAACGACTGAAAAGGCAAAGATCTTTAGTAGGACGGATTTGAGACCGACAATGTTACGCATCAGGTCCAGCAGGCGCAGGCGGGACTTTGCCTGTTCCTGTTGGAAGTTTTGATCTGGCCACAGTTCCAGGGCAACGCCGGTAAAGTTATTCGACATCTCCTGGATACCAATAACCCTTTTTCCCAGCGCTGGGTCATGAACGATAAAGCTACTTTTACGTACTTTAGTCAGTACAACGTAGTGGTTCATACCCCAGTGGATAATGCAGGGGAGCTTCAGCTGTTTTATTTCATCAAGGTCGAGAGAAAGCGCCCGGCTTTTTAGTCCGGCATGTTCCGCCGTTTTACTTAATGACATCAGCGTGGCGCCCTGAGAGGGGCTGCCGTAACGATGACGAAAGTTAAATAGATCGATATTGAGGCCGTAAAAGCCGCACACCATTGCCAGACAGGCAATTCCGCATTCGGCAGCCTCCGACTGTAAAATAACTGGCGTTTTATGACGGAACGAAAAGTTGAGTTTATCCGTAATGGTTTTAAACAGTTCTTTATTCATCGATCGGACCACTCACGCTTTGCGTCATTTTATAGAAAGGGGTAAACATCCACATATAAAGCGGGCGTTCTTCGAGGAAAACCACCGCCTGAGCCTTCAGGCCATTAGAGAGGGTGAGCGTTTTTCCATTGTAGCTAAACGTTTTATCTTTGATTTTTATAATGGCCTTGTACAGCGCCAGTTCCTGCTGATTAGTACCATTATTAACGTTAGTATATTCGGCCATCTCCTGACGTGATGCCGGAACCGACGAGATGCTAAGCACCTTTCCTGGAAACTGGCCAAATTTATCCGCCGGAAATGCATCATAGCGGATATTTATCGTGTCACCAGGCCTTACGTAGGGAATGGTATTATTGGGTAGCCAAAGGATAAGGTAATATTCAATATCGCCGGTAGGCTTAATCTGGGCAAGGCTGCTTCCGTTTTCTACCATCTGACCTTTGGTAACGGCTAGTGATTCTATTTTTCCATCGGTAGTGGCTTTTATAATAATGTTGCCATTGGCGTTTGACTCCACCAGCTGATTTTTATAGTCATTAATTTGGTTATGCTGGCCGGATATCTGATTATCAAAATCTGCCGCTTTAGTGACTTTGTCACTATTCGTTTGTGTGAGCTGAGATTCCAGCTGCATCTTTTGGCTTACCAGAGACTGATAAGCGCTTTGCTGCTGGAAATATAATGAATGCTGGTAGTTATACTGATCTTTGGTAATCATCCCGTCTTTCAAATATTTATCATAGCTGGACAGGTTAGAGTGCATTTTTTTCAGACCCGTCTGAGTATTTGTCAGCATACGATTCGTTTCTGCCAGCGAGTCACTGGTGGTTTTTATTTGTTTATTCAGCGCGCTTAGCGTTTCAGATTTATTATGAGAAAGTTTGCTAATGATATCCTGAGCATTAGCGATTTTCTCATTGATGACTTCAATTTGCGAGGCGCTAACATTACCATGCACAGTGGTTTTTGAAACATCAAGCTCGTAAATTGGTTGTCCCTTTTTTATCTTATCGCCGACTTTGACGTGTTGAAAAACAATAAAACCCTGTTGAGGTGCGAATACATTGACGGAATGAGGGAGTGTGATAATTTCACCATTGACATCTATACGCTGAGTAAAGGTACAAAGTGTGATAGACATTACCAAAGTGGTTAGAAATAAAAATGCCAGTAATACGATGAGCCAGGTCGGTATTCCAGCCAAAAGTAATGCCTTTCCTTTCCAGTGGATTTTTTTGTACTCAATCGCTTCCTTGCGATAGATATTTTTTAGCATAAATATTCACTTTACTTATTAATTTATAGAAAGGCCCAGATGGACTGGGCCTGACAGGTTACGGCATTAGTTCCACGGGGCCAGTGTGCCATTAAGGGTGGATTCAATAGCCTGGGTTGCATACTGCCAGGTAGTATCCCAGCCAACAATACCAGCCGCAATACCCCAGCCAATTCCACCCACAACTAATCCCCAGACCATTCCAACACCCTGTCCGATTGCGCCAAAGCCTAACAATCCACCGCCAGCGCCACCCCAGCGGCCACCGACGATTGAACCATACATGGCGCCAAGTGAAGCCCCAAGTGCGATTGCACCAACTTCTTGTGCAGCAAAAGTAATGGCATCGTTAATCGAACTGAACGTGCCGCCAGAGATAGTTTCCATTTCAAATACAGTTAATTGTTTCATAAATATCCTTGTAAATTAAATTCCATAGTATAAATGTTTGAGTAGTAAACTTAACATCCTATTTTTACCATGGGATGGTTAAATTAGAACTATAAAAATAGAGAAAACTCGCAAGGAGAATTCAATGTCGATTTTAAAGTGGTTTTTTTATATTCCAATCTTTTTTTTCTTATTCATTATGAATTTTAGTTGTTCATTTATTAGAGGTTTTTATAAATTGTGATTTCATATTAATGAAATTGATATATCATATGAATGTCGATGAAATGCATTTGGAAAATATAGAAAGACACATCTTTGTAAGGTGCTTTTTTAAGGGGGGTTATTTATACCCTGACTGAGGTTTCTGCAGGATGCTCTTCTTGTAGGGGGACCAAAAGAGCATTTATTAAGTCTTATTCTCTCAGGAATAAGCGATTTTCAGAAAACTAATCGATATTGATTTTATTAATGCTTAAGTAATCAGTCTCAAAGATACCTGCAAACTAAAAAGGCTTTGCAGGTATCTAATTTAATTGCATGCTGATACATATGGACGGTGCATAAGACACTATCTGAGATATTACCTCAGTAGTGTCTTATGTATAATGCTTATCATTAATTTTCCTGAAGCACGATTTCGAACATGGCTTGAACTGGTCCAGGTGTTAAGGAGTTGGAAACCTTGTAGTAGTCAGCTGTAAAGTTTAGAGATTGACTTTTTTGAATGTTATTTATTACGTAACTATTGAAGTCAAAAAATTTAATTGCCGAATTTCCTTGTTTTATTATAAAACCAACATCTTTAGCTCCACCCGTTGCAGTGCTGATGTTGTTAAGTAGTACTCCATCTTTGGTAGGCGAGTTCTCCGTAATAGCATTAAACCAATAATTGTATTTAGTACCAATCGACGAAGTTGGGCAAGATATATCAAGCGTAAACTCTTTTTGCTTGCCTGTTACTCCACCTTGTACTGCTGACTTAAGTTGGCTGGCCTCAATGCTTGATAGATTAATAGTGTTACCTCCTCTCGGGGTTATATCGCATGAGGTTTCTTTGAATGTAAAAGGACCTAAGGTTATATCAACGCGTAACAAACGGGCTGCGGTTGAATTACTGTTTACCTGATTCACAGTTCCAGCTCTGTATGATACTGAAATATTATGAGTGCCGGTAGAACTAGTATCAATGGCTTCATTAGTTTTAATTAGCCAAACACTAATCTGCTTGATTGGGGAAGAACTAAGACCATAGGCAGATACGCTACCTAGAGTTGCTGGAACAGGGCGTGAAACGGTACCTGTAATTGCTTCTGATATCTCAAAACCAATACCCGGAATCCCTGTCTCATAAACAGGACCGCCTAACACACCTTTAACGCCAGTAACCAGAGTTGTGCTGGGGGAAGCGATAATCGCATAGATATCATTTATTCCACAGTTAGAGAAAGTTTTTGTATTTGTAACCTGGCCGCCAACACTTTTGGCAGCCAGCACAGTGCCTGCAGGTAAAGTCGTGTCAGATAATATTTTGGATGTAATTGATAATCCTACCGAAGCACCATTACCAGTATCGCTATAGTCGCACGTAGCCATCACTGGTACGCTTAAGAAAAATAAGCTAATAAAAGTGAGTATTTTTTTCATTATTTGACTTCCCTGTTAACGGCAAACCGCAGTGGCCTGCACTATGCCTTCGGTTGTCGCCGCTAAGCTATAACTTGCCTTACACTGCTGGCCGGTTTTTGAGCCCCACTGTGCATAAACTTCACCGCTGTCTTTCAGGCCGGACATATAAACCATGCCGCCGTCGGATACGATGCTGGCCTGAGCATTTTTATCCGTGGTTAAGGTTACCGTTGCACCATAAGGAACGTTCTCACCCGACGATCTTTTCAGGATCAGGAATGCGCGGCGGCCAATATTTCCTTCAAAGTTTGCCCGTACAATTGCGGCACGAGTGGGCACCACTTTCTGCGTGGTATTCGGTAGTTCCATATTATCGCTCAAAGTGGTGTTATCTAATGCCACGCTGGTACGATGGTATGGCGTCACGTAAGGAATAATGGCGTAACCGCGATAATCTGTTTCAATACTGGCGTCATTCTCCAGTCGAACATGATTCAGACCCGGGGCTTTAACCAGTACTGCAGTTTCAGACATTTCTTGCCCCAGAGTAATCCCGTCAGCGTGAAGCAGTATTCCGCCGCTCATGCCATAGTTTATGAGCTGGCTATGTTTGTTATAACTGTAGCCACCGTTCACTGAACCCATTGAGCCGCGGTAGTTACTGTATACACCGCCGCTGGCATCTTCCCGATTGCTATAACCCTGCTGTACGTTCCAGTCCAGATTATGGTTTTCCAGCGCAACGCCGCTGAGAGAAACATACTGGTCGGTAGAGCCAGGGCTGCTGTTGGTAACGTTATACGTTGCGTAGGTATTCGGTATCCAGTCGCCTAATGGCACTGTGATGTTAAATGAAACGACGTGATCGTCTTCGACGGTACGATTCGAGCCGCTATCGCCCCAGGAATAGCGACTGTAGCTATAGCCTGCATAATAGTTAAAGCGACGGAACCCACCATTATAGCCAATATTGAATGAGTTGTTACGGCGATTGGATTGGCCCCTATATTTCCAGACACTTTTTATCGCTTTACCCATTACTGGTTCGCCGCCGCAGATATTCCCGTGG
>ENA-OWOG01000297-OWOG01000297.1-gut-metagenome-genome-assembly--contig:-NODE-297-length-20302-cov-37.196391_pt1 | contig 20302 bp, 18 predicted proteins | sample MGYA00248249_ERZ651793 | MGnify/ENA primary metagenome ERZ651793 (study PRJEB26908, sample SAMEA4031700) | gut metagenome | biome: gut; feature: normal infant; material: stool | place: China | collected... | reverse complement strand
CGTAATGGAATTGCTGAGCTTTTATTAGACTCACCCATAACATAGAGTTTTTGATTCTGTTTAGTATTTACATAAATCGTATCATTAGGTTGAACTAATAATTTGTGTAGTGAATATCCTTGTTTCTCAAGTGCGACTACATTTAAGTTATAAACTTCACCATTACGAATAAGCTGAATATCAGTATTGTCACCAGATTCTTGATTTACACCACCTGCCATACTGAGGGCTGTATAAATACTGATAGGTTGATCATCTAAGGTATATTGACCACTTTTCATAACCTGACCATTAACAAAGTAGCGTTTTGCCTGATAAGACAAAACTCGAACTACAACGTCAGGCGTTTTTAAATATTTAGCAAATTGATTTCTTAAATATTTATTGGTCTCAGCCAGTGTTTTACCTGCAATATGAACTTGACCTACAAGTGGTAACTGTACATTTCCTGCAGAATCAATAGGGTAGCCAAATGCTTTAATATCACTTGAAGCTCCTTGAATAGGAGGAGTAATCTCAGGATATGCCCAAAGTTGAATAGATAACACATCCCCAGGGCTTAAGCGGTATTGATAAAAAGGAGTATTAAATAAGGCGCTTATATTTCCTTGTGGACGCAAAGATTCAGAGCTAATTTGGGGGATATTGTTTTGGGTCAGTTGCACAACAGAAACTTCTGCTCCCTGATCGGTTTTAAACGTCCCTTGTTCGGGTAAGTCGTAAGTTTGTAAGCCTGAGGTGACTGCACATCCTGTAAACGAAAGTGAAATGGCTAAAAATAATAAGGTGCTCTGATACTTCACATTCAAACCCTTTATTGTTTGTAATCCAATGATACTTTGCATGAAGACACTGGATTGTAGTCTATAATTAACCCAAATCATACTTTATTTGCCGAACAGTGATTGTATATTTCAAGAAATTTTTTTTTAAAGTCTGCTATATTATCGTAGTAGGTCGTATCCATGATGTTTCCCCATTTAAAATTAAATGGTTAGGTTTTATATATGTTTCAGCTTGAGCAACTAAGAATAGCAATTATCGGCTTAGGGTATGTTGGATTACCTTTGGCAGTTGAATTTGGTAAACATAAACCTACAATCGGATTTGATATAAATGAAAATCGGATATTAGAGTTAAAAAATGGACATGACCATACATTAGAAGTCTCTTCAGATGAGCTAAAACACGTACAGCAGTTAGCGTATACAGCAAATATTCAAGACTTACAGAATTCAAACTTTTTTATTGTCACTGTGCCAACACCCATTGATGATTTTAAACAACCTGACTTGACCCCTCTTATAAAAGCATCACAAAGTATTGCGAAGGTTTTAAAGAAAGGCGATATCGTTGTTTATGAGTCAACTGTTTATCCCGGTGCTACAGAAGAGGTGTGCATACCTGAATTAGAAAAATATTCAGGCTTGATATTTAATCAAGATTTTTTTGTAGGTTACAGCCCAGAGCGTATTAACCCTGGTGATAAACAGAGACGTGTTACCAATATTTTAAAAATTACATCAGGCTCAACACCGGTAGTAGCTGATTATGTTGATCAAGTTTATAGCTTAATTATTGAAGTAGGTACATATAAAGCACCCACAATTAAAGTTGCTGAGGCTGCAAAAGTCATCGAAAATACACAAAGAGATGTCAACATTGCATTGATCAATGAATTGGCTCTTATTTTTAATAAAATGGGTATTGATACTGAAGATGTACTTAAAGCAGCAGGTACAAAATGGAATTTTTTAAACTTTAGGCCAGGTTTGGTTGGTGGTCATTGTATTGGTGTTGATCCATACTACTTAACGCATAAAGCAGAGTCAATTGGTTTGCATCCTGAGATAATTTTAGCAGCTCGGCGTTTAAATGATCGTATGGGAGAATACGTTGCAACCCAATTGATCAAAGAAATGGTAAAGAAGCGTATCCAAGTTGTCGGGGCACGTATATTAATTTTAGGTTTAAGTTTTAAAGAAAATTGTCCAGATATTCGAAATACAAAAATTATTGATATGGTAAGAGCACTAAAAGAATACGATTTAGATCTTGATATCTATGACCCTTGGGTAGATAGTGCCGAAGTTGAAGGCGAGTATGGCTTAGCTCCAGTTATGGAATTAAAACAAGGTCGGTATGACGCTATCGTAATTGCGGTTGCACATGACCAGTTTAAAAAAATGTCTACACAGGAACTTGTTTCGTTGGGCAAAGAAAAACATGTTTTATACGATTTAAAATATGTTTTAGATAAAGAACAAAGTGATATTCGACTGTAAAGATTACTAACATAGGAATTTTATGAAAATTTTAGTTACAGGTGGAGCAGGTTTTATTGGTTCTGCTGTTGTTCGTCATATTATCAAAAATACTAATAACGATGTTCTTAATGTTGATAAATTGACATATGCAGGAAATTTAGAATCACTTAAAGAAGTTGACCAAAATTCAAGATATCAATTTTCTCAAACTGATATCTGTGACCGTAAAGCCTTGGATGTTTTATTTAAAGAGTTTCAGCCAGACTTAGTTATGCATTTAGCAGCAGAATCACACGTAGATCGATCAATTACGGGGTCTGCTGCATTCATTGAAACCAACATTATTGGCACATATCAATTATTAGAAGCTGCACGTCATTATTGGAATAATTTAAGTGACGATAAAAAAACAGTGTTTCGTTTTCATCATATTTCAACCGATGAAGTGTATGGTGATCTTGAGGGAACTGATGATTTATTTCATGAAACGACATCTTATGCGCCAAGTTCTCCATATTCTGCAAGTAAGGCGAGTTCAGATCATCTAGTACGTGCTTGGAATCGTACTTATGGTTTGCCAGTAGTAATTACAAATTGTTCTAATAACTATGGTCCATATCACTTCCCAGAAAAATTAATTCCTTTAGTGATATTGAATGCATTAAAAGGGAAAGCTTTACCAATTTATGGTAAAGGTGACCAAATTCGTGATTGGCTATATGTTGAAGATCATGCGCGTGCACTTTATAAAGTTGTTACAGAAGCTAAAGTAGGCGAGACTTATAATATTGGCGGCCATAATGAACAAAAAAATATTGATGTTGTAAAATCAATTTGCGAGTTGCTTGAAGAGCTTGCGCCAAATAAACCTGAAGGCGTGAATCATTACGTTGATTTGATTACTTATGTTAAAGATCGCCCTGGTCATGACCTGCGCTATGCAATTGATGCAACGAAAATTAAAGAAGATTTAGGTTGGGTGCCAGAAGAAAGTTTTGAAACAGGCCTGCGTAAAACTGTTGAATGGTACTTAAACAACCAAGAATGGGTTGAAAACGTACAAAGCGGTGAATATAAAAACTGGGTACAACAACAATATCAGGCCAAAAAAGCCTAAATTTTGAGTGATAACCATGAAAATATTATTGCTCGGAAAAAATGGACAAGTCGGTTGGGAGTTACAGCGTGCTCTGCAACCGCTTGGTGAAGTGATTGCACTTGATCGTTCTACAAGTTTAGATGGTTTAAGTGGTGATTTGGCTAATTTTGATCAAATTAAACAGACTATTGAAAAAGTTCAGCCAAATATAATTGTAAATGCAGCTGCATATACCGCGGTTGATAAAGCTGAATCAGATCAAGAAAATGCTGATTTAATTAATCATCTCGCTGTCAAAAATCTAGCTGAACTTTGTCAAACTCATCATATTTTACTCATTCACTATTCAACGGATTATGTTTTCAATGGTGAAGGAACAAAAGCATGGTCTGAGAGTGACTTAACGAATCCGATAAATTTGTATGGAAATACAAAGCGCCTTGGTGAAATTGCACTTGAGCAAAGTGGTTGTGCTTTTATTAATTTTAGAACATGTTGGGTTTATGGTTCGCATGGTAATAACTTTATAAAAACGATGTTGAAATTAGCTTCAAATCGTGAAGAACTAAGTATTATTCATGACCAGATTGGTGCGCCGACAGGGGCTGCTCTTATTGCGGATGTAACAGCACAAGCATTAAAGTATTATTCATTAATGGATGCTCAGCAACAAAAAGATTTATTAGGGCATTATCATTTGGCTGCTGCTGGTGAATGCTCGTGGTTCGACTATGCACAATTTGTTTTTGAGTTAGCTAAACAAAAAGGACAATCTTTAGCAATTCAAAAAGTAAATGCAATTGAAACGACTGCATATCCTACTCCAGCTAAACGACCTTTAAATTCCCGTTTAAATACAAATAAACTACAAGCAAATTTTAAAATACACCTACCGAATTGGAAGTTAGGTGTAGCACAAGTTTTAGAGGAAATTATTTAATGAGCCAAGTAAAACGTAAAGGTATTATTCTTGCTGGTGGTTCAGGAACTCGTTTATACCCAATCACAATGGGTACATCAAAACAATTATTGCCAATTTATGATAAGCCAATGATTTATTATCCATTGTCTGTGTTGATGTTGGCAGGAATTAACGAGGTTTTAATTATTTCTACTCCTGAAGACCTACCTAATTATGAAAAGCTTTTAGGTACTGGTGAAGAAATTGGTTTAAAGCTTTCTTATAAAATACAGCCATCTCCTGATGGTTTAGCTCAGGCATTTATCTTGGGTGAAGAATTTATAGGTGAGGATAATGTTTGCTTAATTCTAGGTGATAACATTTTCTATGGCCAAAGTTTTGGAGCTCAGCTGAAGCGTGCAGCTGAAAAAGCGACTGGTGCCACTGTATTTGGTTATTATGTAAATGATCCAGAGCGTTTCGGAGTTGTTGACTTTGATGAGAATGGAAAAGCTTTAAGTATTGAAGAAAAACCTGAACATCCAAAATCACATTATGCTGTTACAGGTCTTTATTTCTATGACAATAAAGTAGTTGATATTGCGAAAAATATTAAACCTTCACATCGAGGTGAGTTAGAAATTACCGATGTAAATAATGTTTATCTCCAACAAGAAGAGTTGAATGTTGAGTTGTTAGGGCGTGGATTTGCATGGTTAGATACAGGTACGCATGATTCATTGCTTGAAGCGAGTCAGTTTGTTCAAACTGTAGAGCATCGTCAAGGTTTAAAAATCGCTTGTTTAGAAGAAATTGCATTTAACAATAGTTGGATTGATGAAGAGCAACTTCTTAAACGTGCAAACTTCTTTAAGAAAACAGGCTATGGTCAATATTTATTTAAATTACATGCTGAACATCAAAAAAAGTAATGTTCACATAGTAACTTATAGTTAGTTTTAAATATTTCAAAGTATAGAGATAAAAGAATGAATGTAATTGAAACAAAGATTAAGGGTCTTTTAATTTTAGAGCCTAAAGTTTTTGGTGATGACCGTGGCTGGTTTATGGAAAGTTTTAACCAAAAAGCCTTTGAGCAAGCATTACATGAACGTGGATTAGATATTCCTCAATTTGTTCAAGACAATCATTCTTTATCTCAAAAAGGTGTTTTAAGAGGACTACATTATCAACTTGATCCATATGCTCAAGGTAAGTTAGTTCGGGTTGTACAGGGTAAAGCTTGGGATGTTGCTGTTGATATTCGCAAAAGTTCTCCAACTTTCGGTCAATGGGTTGGTGTTGAACTAACTGGTGAAAATCATAAGCAATTTTGGATTCCAGCTGGATTTGCACATGGTTTCGTAGCTTTAGAAGATAATACACAATTTTTATATAAAACAACAAACTATTATAATAAAGAAAGTGAAGGAGCGATCCTTTGGAATGATCCATCTATTGCAATTGATTGGCCACTTAATGATATCCAAGAGGTATTAGTTAGTGAAAAAGACCAATTAGCTCCTAATTTGGGTTAATCATACAATACAAAGGGTAATAACGTGGTTTCTTTAAATAAAAATATGAAAAATTTTTCATATATGTTTATAGTGCAAATTGCAAACTACTTATTCCCCCTTATTACATTGCCAATCGTTTCAAGAATATTTGGTCCAGAAAAAATTGGTTTAATTGCATATATAACGGCAATTGTTGGTTATTTTGTATTATTGGTAGATTATTCATTTAGCTTCTCTGGTGTGAGACGCTTGTCGAGAGAACATACGAAGCGAGATGAAATTTTTAATACGATATTAACAGTCCGATTTTTTTTATTCTTACTGAGTGGTATAGTCTTTGTATTTTGTGTTTTCTTTTTACCAGATCTATATAACAATTTTTATTTGTCATTGGTAATATTTTTAACTTGTTTGGTGCCATTGTTTTCTAATATCTGGTTCTTACAAGCTCAAAATAATTTTAAAGTAATTGCGATTTTTTCATTTATTGCAAAGCTGTTTTCGACAATTTTAATCCTTCTTTTAGTGAGGAATATTAATGATATATTAATATATACAGTAATATTATCATTGAGTTCAGTGATAATCTCTGTTGCGACTTTTATTTATATTGTAAATAAATATAAAATAAATGTAAGAATTCAAAGTGGAAGAAATTGTATTCAGTATTTAAAAGATGATAAATATCTTTTTTTATCTACGGTAGTTACTAATTTATATACTACAACTGGTGTAGTTGTCTTGGGAGTATTGGCAAGTAAATCAGATGTAGGAATATATAGTTCTGCACAGAGATTGATAGATTTATTAAAATCATTAATCATGATGCCAATATATCAAATTATATTCCCTTTGTTGTCAAAGAAATTTGTAAGTAATTTAGAAGATGGTTTAAATTCGGTAAGAATTTTTTTACCTGTATTTACTTTAATGGTAATTGTAGTTTTATTGGGAATATTACTATTTGGAAAAATAATAATTTTATTGCTGTTTGGAAGTGCGTTTAGTGATTCATATTTAATTCTAGTAATTTTAGGTCTAGGTCTAGCTGCTGTATTTTATGGTATGTTAATTGGTGGTCAGATCATGCTGAATCTTGGAATGGATAGAGAATTCGTTCGTATCCAAGTGATTGTATCAGTATTGAGTTTATTTTTGAATATAATAATTTTACCGTATGGTGGAGGTGTAACCACTGCGATCATTTGGTCTTTATCCGAAGTAATTATTACTTTATATCAAATTCTTGTTCTGAAGTCTAAAGGAATAAAAGTATTTAGCATGAATATGCTGTCGTTAAATAGCATTAAATTATCTCTAAAGTCAATAATGAGAAATCAAGATGAGTTTTAAATACGGTTCTATCGTTTTGACCATTATCAAGCACCTTTTTGTAAAAGAAAAGGAAGAAATTGCGGTGCAATGGTATCATATGAATAAAGATATAGTTAATAATACTCAGAATACTGTACCTAAAATCATATGGTTATACTGGGATAATAAGGAATTACCTAAAATAGTTCAAATATGTATTGAGAGCATAAGAAGGCACTGTTTAGGCTATAAAATCAATGTATTGACTCCTGAAACATTAGATAATTATATTGATCTTCCACCTATTGTTGCTGATGTTGAGCCAGCAAATATTGCTGATTTAATCAGATTAATGTTGTTGGAAAAATATGGAGGCATCTGGATGGATGCTAGTATATTTCTGACTGAAAGTCTGAATTGGATTTTAGATAAAATGGATACGCAAGATGCTTTTCTTTTTTATTCAGATGAGTGTACAACAAATAATCAAAATCCTATTTCTGAAAACTGGCTGATAGTTGCTCCAGAAAAGAGTGCTTTTATTCAGGCTTGGCTGGAAGAATATAAAAAATGTATTCTGAGTAAAGAGCCTAAACGGTATTATGACGCGATAAAAAATGACAAAGCATTAATGCAGAAGTTGAATAATCCAGATTATCTTTTATGCTATATTTCAGCAATCGTGACCTTGAAAAATGGATGTTATAATATTTTGTATGCATCATCCGGTTCAACTGGGCATTATTTTAATTATAAATATGCATGGAGTCCTTATGCCATTGCTACATTACTATTATTGAGAGATGCTGGTAAAATAAGCAAACCTAAGCTGGTTAAAATAACAGGTGGCGTTAGACCAGCAATTTCACGATTAATTAGATATAAAATGTTTGTACGTAGTAGTTTATTTGGCCGTTTCTATTAATTTTTGGAGTTTAATAATGGTTTATGGTGTATTGCTTCTTTATTATGATAAGTATGCTATAAGAGCTATACATGAGTTTAAACTGTTATTGGATAAACTTGACTGTGGTTATGAAATTACACTCGTTTGTAACAGTCCAGGTTTAAAAAATAATTTACCTCAGAATTGTAATTTTAAGATTGTTGATGGTGATAATTCTTTGTGGGAATTTTCTGGTTGGGATAGAGGTATTATTAGAGACGATTTGCGCGATAACGATGTCATCATTTTTGCTAATGACACTTTCTGTCATCATAACTATTGGGGTAAATACGAAAAATTTATATTTGAGAAGCAATTCGCAAAATTAATAAAAAAGAATTCTACAAAACCTTTTTCTGCAATATCAGGAAATGTAGATACATTTGGAGAAAAGTTCAGCCTTGAAGGATGTTCGACTTCTGGTTGGGTGAGTACTTATTTATTTTTAATGACAGCCACTTTATTAAAACAATTGGATAATAAATTAACAACAAGAAAATTAATTAATTATGATGAAATTAGTGGTGATTTAATTTGGGATGATAGTATCAGTGAAAACCTGAAAAAGCATATTAACAATTGGATGTTTTCAAACACTGATGCTCAATCTGGATGGTACAAAAAGGATGATGTTGATTTGATCTACAAGTCAAAAAAAATACAGTCAATTTTAAATGAGAAATATCTATCGGCATCGTGTAACGAAAATGGTGGTATAATTTATGACGTTAAAGATATTAATATATTGAGAAAAATCAGAAATTTATTTAGATAATATAAACTATCACTATGTCATGTACACTATCGCTTCTATTATAAAGTATTGAATTTTAAAGGTTAAGAGAGATGAATTTACAACCCGTTATTCTATCAGGTGGATCTGGTACACGTCTTTGGCCACTTTCAAGAGAAAAGTATCCCAAGCAATTACTTACTCTCTTTAATCAACATAGTATGCTACAAAATACAGGTTTAAGATTAAATAATTCAAATGTTTTTACTTATCAGGTAAATAGCCCCATTGTTGTTTCAAATAAGGAATATCGATTCCTGATTGCTGAACAACTAAAACAAATCGGGATTAGAGCGAAGATTTTGCTTGAACCTTGTGGTCGTAATACAGCACCAGCATTAACGATTGCTGCATTAGATATTATTAAGGAAAAAAAAGATGCAATAATGGTCGTCATGCCAGCAGATCATTTGATCGATAATATTGATGCTTTTCATACAGCGATCCAACATGCTGTTGTAAAAGCAGAAGAGGGTAATATTATTTGTTTTGGTATTGAACCTACCCGACCGGATACGGGTTATGGATATATTAAAACTGAAGATTTATCAGAAAAGAATTTAAAACTTTTAGACTCTTTTGTAGAAAAGCCTGATGCTGCTACGGCACAGAAGTATTTAGAGTCTCGTGATTATGTCTGGAACAGCGGGATCTTCATGATGAAAGCATCTACTTGGCTTAATGCTATTGCCAAGTTTAACTCCTCTATCTATGAAGCATGTAAACTGGCTTATGATTTATCAGTTGTGGATAGAGATTTTATTTGGGTTGATGATGAAGAGTTCGCCAAGTCTCCAGAAGATTCCATTGATTACAGTGTGATGGAGCATCTTGGAAAAAATAGTTCCGAAGAAATTCGATCTTATGTCGTTCCAATGTCTGTAGGTTGGTCAGATGTAGGTTCATGGGATGCTGTATGGGAAGAAAGCGATAAAGATAAAAATGGGAATGCAACTAACAATAAACATGATACCTATTTTTATAACAGTCATAATAATTTAGCTTTTTCCGATAATAAGCGCCTCATTTCAGTATTAGGTCTCGAGAATATTATTGTTATTGATACTCAGGATGCATTACTTGTTGCAAATAAATCTAAGCTCACTGATATTAAAAAACTTGTAGGTTTGGTTAGAGAGACACATGAACCTCTGACACAGGTTGGTAGAAAAGTTTATCGTCCATGGGGAAACTATGATTCGATAGATAATGGAGATAATTTTCAGGTTAAGCGAATTATTGTTAATCCTGGAGAAACTTTAAGTTTGCAGATGCACTATCATAGAGCTGAACATTGGATTGTTGTAAAAGGTACAGGTAAAATTACTCGCGATAAGGAAACCTTTCTTTTACATGAAAACCAGTCTGTATATATACCATTAGGTACAGTTCATCGCTTAGAAAATCCTGGTAAACTAGCATTAGAGCTTATTGAAGTGCAATCTGGTAATTATTTAGGTGAAGATGATATCGTACGATTTGAAGATGTATATGGCCGTACTAAAGAGTAAAAGTATCTATGTTGTTATTGTCATTAGCACTAATATTATTTCCTTTTGCTTTTTTGGATAATGCATTTAATAATCAATATAAACGATTGATTATTTGGTTTTTTTGCTCGCTTTTTGTTGTTTTGGGCGGAATAAAATGGAATACAGGAACAGATTGGAATGCTTATTACTATAATTTTCTAAATTCTGTTACATATGATAGGGCTGTTAATTCACCTACATCATTTGAATGGGGATATAGTACGCTCAATTACTTGATTAATAGTTTAACAGGTTCTTTTACTGTATTTCTTCTTATTTTTTCTTTTATAACAATATATTTGAAATATAAAGTTTTAATTAATAGGCAGTTCATATCATATGGTCTGTTTGGTTTATTTTGTTTTTATTGTTATACCATGGGAGATATCATTTCATGGAGACAAGCTTTTGCAATTTCCCTTATTTTATTCTCTATTTTTTTTATTATTAAGCGAAATTTTCTCCTTTTTTTATTATGTATTGTTGTTGCTAGTCTATTTCATCGGTCTGCAGTAATATGCCTATTGATGTATTATGCTTATAATTTAAATATTTCAAAAAAAAATATGTTATTAATATTTATAGCAAGTATGTTTTTAGGTTTATTTTTATTTAAATTTAAAGTATCAACTTTAAATATTCCTTTTTTAAGTGGATTGGAGATTTTTTCTGCTTATCAGGCAAAACTTGATGCTTATAATGATATTGGACAAGTAAGTTACGGACAAGTTGATTCTACTTTGTCAAATTTTTTAGGTTACCTAAGGAAAGCTATATTTGTAATTCCTATGATCTTACTAGTGAAGAAAGATAATAAAATAATTTATGGCTTAATGAATGTTTCTCTAATAGGTTCAGTTGTTTATTTTATTTTAGGGGCGATAGCTAGTGATTTTAAGCGATTGGGAGGTTATTTTGATATATTTGATATTATTTTAGTTCCAGCCATTTTGTATGGAATAGAAAATAAAAAGGTTAGATATTTTCTTATATTTATATATGCGTTATTTATGCTTTTAAGGCTATACGTTTCTGTATATAATTTTTGGGATATATATGATCCATTCATTACAATTTTTGATTTTCATGATACACGGAGTTTATATTGATGAAAATGTTATATATTGGCCCAAATGTTGAAAAAATAAGCACAGGAGGGGACTCTGTTAATAAGAGAAATGAGGATTTATTAAAAAAAATTTTTAACGAGGATTTAGAGGTTTATTATATACCAGATCCTACTAATACAGTATTTGAGAAATTGAGAGGCTATTTAGGTGGTATTACTAAATATCATGTTAATAAGGTAATTGAAAAAATTTCCAAAAATAATGTTGACTGTGTGTTTTTAAGTCAAAGCTTCTATGGTAAACTTTGTCAAGTAATAAGAAAAAAATATCCATTATTAAAAATCATAACTTTTTATCATAATATTGAAACACATTATGCTAAAGAATATGTAAGAACAAGTGGTATGTCTCATTATCCTTTTTATTTATTGGCGACTTATAATGAAAAGCAAACTATAAAATATTCAGACTATCATTTTGTCTTAAATGAGCGTGATGCTGATCTTATGTGTGACATTTATGGAGTCAAAAGTGATTTTTCACTACCAGTTTCCTATAAGGATGTATTTGATCCAACAAAAGTTAAAACAGTTGCAAATGCTCCTTTAAAAATTTTATTTGTTGGTACGGCTTTTTTTGGCAACATACCTGGTGTTGAATTTTTTATAAAAGAAGTAATGCCACATATCAATGCTGAATTGACCATTGTTGGAAAAGGTATGGATCAGTTTAAAGAAAGATTTGAAACAAAAGAAAATATAAAGGTTTTTGGGTTTGTTGAAGATCTTTCTGCACTATATTACGATGCTTCTATTGTAATTGCGCCCATATTTTCAGGTGGAGGCATGAAAACAAAAGTAGCAGAAGCATTAATGTATGGTAAAACTATAATTGGAACTAAAGAAGCATTTGAAGGTTATGTTAAGGTTAAAAGCGCAATGATTGAATGCAATACTGCTGCTGAATTTATCTCTTGTATAAATCAAAATAGGCCTTATTGTCCTTACAATGAAGTCTCTAGACAGCAGTTTTTAGCTTATTATGATACGGATATACTGCATTCAAGCTTAAATGACTTTTTCCATACAAACTTTAACTAATGTGATGTTATAATTTTTTAGTCCTAAAAACGGTTCTATTTCATAAATGGAAGAAAATTCTTTATTAATTTCTGTCGTTATACCTATGTATAATTCTGCAAACACGATAGTAAAAGCTTTAGACTCTGTAAAAAATCAGTCTTATATATGTAATTATGAAGTTTTGGTTGTTAATGATGGATCTGTCGATGAAAGTCAGCACATAGTTGAAAATTATATTTCTAAGAATAAAGATGAAAAATTTAAAATTATTTTATTAAATCAAAACAATAGTGGTGTTTCTAAAGCTAGGAATACTGGTTTACGCTTTGCTAAAGGTGATTTTATTGCTTTTCTTGATTCTGATGACTATTGGGTTAGTCATAAGATTGAAAGACAAATAATCTTTTTGAATAATAACTTTGATTTTGTTTGTGCTTTAAGAAATAACGAAAAAATTGTTTTTCCATATAAGTTAATTGAGAATAGGTATGCAAATATTTCTTTAAAAAAATTATTATTTAAAGTTGTTGGCCAAACCTCCACCGCTTTATTTAAACGACATATTTTAGAAAATACAGGTTTTTTTGATGAAAATCAAAGATATTCGGAAGATGCAAATTATTGGATGAGAATAGCCAAGAATAATAAGATGATTATTCTAAATGAAACTTTGGTCGAAACCGATAATGATTATGGACAAAATGGGCTTTCTTCTAATTTAGCTCAAATGGAAAAAGGTGTGAGAAAAAATATTCAAGAGATGTATAGTTCGGGAGCTATAACACTACTGGAGTTTATCTTTTTTAACTTTTATTCATATCTTAAATATTTAAGAAGATGCTATTTATGAGTTTAAATAAAATATTATGGATTTTTAGAGCCATATTATATGCTCCTTTTTTTGGTAAAATAGGATTCCCTTCATATATTGGAAAGCCAATTGATATTGTTGGTAGTAAAAATATATTTATAGGTAAGAGAGTTAGAGTCTACCCAAATCTTCGGATAGAAGTTCATGGAGAAAACTCAAAAGTTCTCATTGAAGATAATGTAGGTATTGCTCAAAATGTTCATATTACTAGCGGTGGAGTTCTGAAAATAGGAAAGGGTTCTACAATATTGGCAAATGTTTTTATTACAAATATTGATCATAATTATAAAAAAGTTGGAATCCCTATTTTAGAACAAGAACATATAATAAAAGACACTAGTATTGGAGAAAATTGTTTTATTGGAATTGGAGCTGCAATACAAGCAGGTACTATTCTCGGTAAACAATGTATTGTCGGAACAAATTCAGTCGTAAGAGGAATTTTTCCTGATTACTGTGTTATTGCAGGAAATCCTGCAAAAGTAATTAAAAAACTTAATTTAGAAACTGGAAATTGGGAGAAAGTTTGTTAATGAAAAATGTATTAATTACTGGTGGAGCGGGTTTTATTGGTTCAAATTTAGCATTAAAGCTTGTTTCAAAAGGTTATAATGTTACTGTATTGGATAATTTATCTCCCCAAATCCATGGTGATAATCCTCAAGAGTCATCACCATTATTTTTAAGTATTAAAGATAAAGTTAATTTTATCTTAGGAACAGTAACTAGTAAGCCTGATTGGGAATTAGCATTAAAAGATCAAGATGCTATTATTCATTTGGCTGCAGAAACTGGTACTGGGCAGTCTATGTACGAAGTACAGAAATATGTTGATGTAAATATTAACGGCACTGCTTTGATGTTGGATTTATTAGTAAATAACTCTTATACAGTTAAAAAAGTGATCGTAGCTTCTTCTCGTTCAATATATGGTGAAGGAAAATATATTAGTAAAGAACTAGGGGTTGTTTATCCGACTCAGAGGACCGCTGACTATATGGATCAGAAAGATTTTGAAGTCAAATATCATGGTTCTTCTGAATTAAAGCTAGTTGCTACAGATGAAGAGTCTAAGATTCACCCATCTTCAGTATATGGAATCACCAAGCAAAATCAGGAACAAATGGTATTAACTGTTTGTTCAAGTATGGGTATTGCTGGCGTGGCATTTCGGTATCAAAATGTATACGGGCCGGGCCAATCACTTAAGAACCCGTATACAGGTATTTTATCTATATTCTCTACACAAATTAAAAATGGCAATAAAATTAATATTTTTGAAGATGGTAAGGAGAGTCGAGACTTTGTTTATATTGATGATGTGGTCGAAGCAACAATTCTAGGATTAGAAAAGGAAGAAGCAAATAATCAGGTATTTAATGTGGGGACGGGTATCGCAACAAGTGTTTTAACCGTTGCTGATCAACTTGTCAAAAATTACAATATAGATGTGCCTATTACTATTTCAGGAAATTATCGCCTAGGAGATATCCGTCATAATTATGCTGATCTGAGCAAAATTAAGAAATATTTGGGCTTTGAACCCAAAGTTTCATTTGAAGAAGGCATAAAAAAATTTACGCAATGGGTGAATACTCAAGAAATTCAAGAAGACCGTTATCAACAATCTATCAATGAAATGAAAGAAAAAGGGTTGTATAAGTAAATGAAAAAACTTGAGCACCTTACAGGTAAAAAAATATTGTTCTTATGTGTGCAAACTTTTGATTTAGAAAAAGGGATTGTTCAACAACTAGAAAAACATGGTGCTCAAGTAACCTATTTTGATGAAAGGCCCAAAAACAATAACTTTACTAAAGGTTTAATTCGTTTGAAAAGGGACTTATTACAGCGTAAAATTAATAAATACTATAATAATATTCTAAAAAAACTTAAAAATGAAAAATTTGATTATTTATTAGTTAATCGTGGTGAAGTTGTACCTTCTTTTTTCCTAGAGAAATTTATACAACTTCAGCCTCAATGTGTTCGTATATTCTACACTTGGGATAGTTTCCATAATCATAGCCATGGTCTGAAAATTTTACATTATTTTCATAAGCGTTTTACTTTTGATAAAAAGGATGCTGAAAAATATAAAATTGGTTTTAGACCTTTATATTTTACCGATAAATATAGAGATATATACGATAATATGAATCAAAAAGAAATTGATGTATTATTTTTAGGTACTGCTCATTCTGATCGTTATATAATAAGTAATAAAGTAAAAGATTGGTGTACAGAAAATGGTTTAACTACTTTTAATTATTATTATATGCAAGGTAGGTTAGTATATTTTTATAAGAAATTTTTTGATAAAACATTTTATGATTTTGATTTTAGTAAACTAAGTTTTCGGGGCTTAAGTTTGGATGAAATTATTAAACTTTATGCAAAATCAAATGTCATCCTAGATATTAGTCATCCTGGTCAATCTGGATTAACAATGCGTACATTTGAAGCAATTGGAGCAGGAAAAAAATTAATTACAACTAACTTAAATATAAAAGAATATCCTTTTTATAATTCTGATAATATTTTTATAATCTCACGTGATAAACTTGTTCTTGAAAAAGATTTTTTCTTAAGGGAATATAGACCACTGGCAACAGAATTATATAATAAATGCTCAATTGATGGATGGTTAGAAGATATATTTTTGGGAGAGGAAAATAATTATTGGATGAATTTTAAATATTCATAAATCCTTTAGTTAAATTTAAGATTTCATGCTTAGCTTGTATAACAGGTTAAGCATGAAATCTTTTTTATAATCATGATTGTAAAATTATATTAATAATATGAATTTAAAATATTTTATGTAGTTCTTTGTAACAATGAAGTTATTATGCGATTGTAAAAAACCATAAGTTTTTTGTTGAGTTGTAAAGAACTATTTAGAAAACCTGTTAGAATGCATGCGTATCTACTTTCACTACATTTCGTGGATAACTCAAGCTTCCGTGTACTTTACAGTAGAAATAAGAGCAAACAATGAAACGACTAATAGATATCGTTATCTCTTTGATAGCTTTGATTATTTTATCGCCAATTTTTATTTTGATCGCTTATAAAGTGAGTAAGAATTTGGGTTCCCCAATTTTCTTTCTTCAAGAACGTCCTGGCAAAAACGGTAAAATTTTTAAAATGATTAAGTTTCGCTCTATGAAAGACGGAGTAGATAAAGATGGGAATATCTTGCCAGATGAAGAACGAATTACCCCTTTTGGTCAGAAATTACGCTCTACTACCTTAGACGAAATGCCTCAACTGATTAATGTGTTAAAAGGGGATATGAGTATTGTTGGACCTCGTCCTCAACTTACTGATTTTATGCAGCACTATACACCAAGACAAATGCGGCGCCATGAAGTAAGACCTGGTATGACTGGTCTTGCTCAAGTGAATGGACGCAATAATTTAAGTTGGGAAGAAAAATTTGAATTGGATGTTGAATATGTAGAGAAACATAATATCTGGCTAGATTTTAAAATTATGTTTAAAACAGTGCTGGTAATATTGAAAAAAGAAGGTATTAACTCGCCAGATCAATTAGTTGGAGCGAGTCGATTTTCAGGTTCATCGCAAAAGATGAAGTAAAATATTAATTGTCATTTATAAAGTTAGTCACATGATCAAAAAAGCCATTTTACCTGTTGCTGGTTTGGGATCTCGTTTTTTACCAGCAAGTAAGTCAATTCCTAAAGAAATGGTTACGGTCGTTGACCGGCCTGCTATTGAGTACGTAGTACATGAAGCAATAAAAGCTGGAATTGAGCAAATTATTCTGGTGACTCACTCCTCAAAGTCATCTATTGAAAATTATTTTGATCGAAACTTTGAATTGGAAACTATTTTAGAAGAAAAAAAGAAGTTCGATTTACTAGCTGAAATTACAGAAACTGTTCCTCCTTATGTAAGTGTGGTTAGTATTCGACAACCTCAACCATTAGGTTTAGGGCATGCGGTTTTATGCGCAAAAAGTATTGTAGGCCAAGATGATTTTGCTGTGCTTTTACCAGATGTGTTAGTTAAAGATAATTCTAATCAAAATGATTTATCACGCATGATATCACGTTATGGTGAAAGTCAAGCAGCACAGATTATGGTAGAAGCTGTACCTGATCACTTGGTAGATCAATATGGTATTGTTGATGTTGCACAAAGTCCAAATGAAGGCGAAAGCATTGCTATGCAGGGTATTGTTGAAAAGCCTGCGGTCGGTACTGCGCCCTCAAATTTATCTGTAGTTGGTCGATATATTTTGCCTGCAAAAATTATGCAATTACTCGAAAAGACTCCTAAAGGTGCAGGTAATGAAATTCAATTAACAGATGCAATAGCCCTGCTTCAACAAATTGAGACAGTTGAGGCCTATCGTATGAAAGGACAAACTTTTGACTGTGGTAGTAAGCTTGGCTATTTAAAAGCTGTACTACACTATGGTGTTGAGCATCCTAAATTAGGAAATGATTTTAAGCAATTGATTCAAGAACTAAAGTTATAAATTTTGTAGCTCAAATTAAATATTTGTAAAAATTAATCAATATGTGAGTTAAGCAATATATTCTCTTCCAGTAAATGGAAGAGAAATCTGCAGAGTATTAAAAAACAGGTGTGCAATGAAAATCGCGGTGTTTGGAACCACCTTACATGCTGGTGTAATGGCAGCATTATTAGCTGAATATGGCAATCAAATTTATTGGTGTACAAGTGTCACCTGCGAGGAAAATATATCTGTACTCTCATATCAAGATCAAGAAGTTAATCATTATTTAAATAAACAGAGAAAAGCAGGTTTTTTAAAAGAAAGCCCTTTTTCTGAAATTCCTTTAGATATTGAAGTTTACTTATTTTGTTTTAGTCCAACACAAATCGAGCTTGCTTTAAAAACAGTGGAAAAGTTGAGCGAGCGTCCGATCGTTCATCCTCGTTTAATGATTAATGGTTCTACTTTTGGCTTACATGGTACAGAAAAATTAAAACAAAATTTACCAAAAGATGAATGGGTTTATTTTCCTGATGTAATTCAGGAAGGAAATGCGATTAATAGTGTACTCAATGTAAAGCATGTCATTGTAGGTGTTGAGTCAAGCTATGCGCAAGACACTATTCAAGAGTTATTGCGTCCATTCTTTCGTTTTAGTCATCAATATTTATTTATGCCGATTTTAGATGCTGAGTTCACTAAACTCAGTATTTCAGGGATGTTGGCGACTAGAATTAGTTATATGAATGATCTTGCATTAGTTGCTGAAAAGTTGGGTATTGACATTGCGAATGTAAAGCATGGTATTGCAGCAGATACACGTATTGGGGCAGCTTATCTATCTGCAGGCGTGGGCTTTGGTGGTGAAAATTTTTCGCATGACATTCTAACACTTTCTAGTACAGTATCGAAAACAGGAGCAAAGAGTCGTCTTCTAGAACAAGTATGGTTGATTAATGAACAGCAAAAAGAAATTTTATTCCGTAAATTATGGAATTATTATCACTGTGACTTGAGTGGTAAAACGGTCGCAATTTGGGGAGCTTCATTTAAAGAAAATACTCCCAGCACTCATAACTCCCCTATTCATATTTTATTGGCTGCTTTATGGGCTCAAGGTGTAAAGGTACGTTTACATGATCCACAAGCCCTTAATGAAATTGCGGCTTTATATGGAATGCGTGAAGATCTGATTTTATGTGCTGATCCATATGAAGCAGCTCAAGGAGCACACGCTTTATGCCTAGTCACAGCATGGAAGCAGTATTGGAGTCCTGACTTTAAACAGTTACAACAATTGATGCAGCATCCTCTTATTTTGGATGGGCGTAATATTTATGATCCAGCATATGTGAAATCTAAAGGTTTTGCTTATGAAGGAGTAGGTCGATTATGAATAAATCTATCGAAAAGTTTCCCAAAGAGCTTATTTCACCTATTGCATTGCTTCATTCTTTAGTTGAGAAAAATTCGAATCTACATATAAAAGAACTATTTGCATCAGAGTCTGATCGATTTCAGCAATACTCTGTAAAGTTCGATCAATTGGTTTTTGATTATAGTAAACACCGAGTAACTAAAAGTGTTTTAGAGCAATTAGTTGCTTTAGCAAAGACAAAACAGTTAACTCATTGGATAGAACGGTTATTTTCTCAAGATAAAGTCAACTGTACTGAGCAGCGTGCTGCAATGCATTGGGCTTTACGTTTACCATTGGAATACTCTAAATTTCCGGAGTTAACTGAAAAGGTCCATAACCAATTACAACGTATGTACGCTTTGGTTGAAAAAATCCATGCTGGGCAATATCGTGGTGCTACGGGTGAAGTGATTCAGGATGTCGTTAATATTGGTGTAGGTGGCTCCGATTTAGGCCCACAAATGGTGACCCATGCACTATGCGATTTTAAAGTAAAGACTGCCAAACCTCTTAACGTACACTTTGTTTCTACTATGGATGGTAGTCAGTTATCAGACTTGCTTCATCAACTGCGTCCGGAAACGACTTTATTTATTGTTTCTTCAAAGTCATTTGGTACCATTGATACCTTATCAAATGCACAAACAGTTCGTCAGTGGCTTGAAAAAGCTTTAGGAAAACATGACCGCGTTGTAAAAAGTCACTTCATTGGTGTATCTACAAAAGCTGAAAAAATGACTGAGTGGGGTATTGCTCCTGAAAATCAGTTGTTGCTTTGGGACTGGGTAGGTGGACGTTATTCTCTTTGGTCTTGTATTGGTTTCCCTATAGCCCTAACGATTGGTATAGATGGCTTTCAACAGCTTTTGGCTGGCGCACATGCTGTCGATGAGCACTTTCAAAATACAAACTTTGAGCAAAATATACCGGTTCTCATGGCATTACTCGGTATCTGGAATAATAATTTTTTAAATATTCAAACCCATGCGGTATTA
>ENA-OWOG01000284-OWOG01000284.1-gut-metagenome-genome-assembly--contig:-NODE-284-length-20912-cov-3.387521_pt1 | contig 20912 bp, 19 predicted proteins | sample MGYA00248249_ERZ651793 | MGnify/ENA primary metagenome ERZ651793 (study PRJEB26908, sample SAMEA4031700) | gut metagenome | biome: gut; feature: normal infant; material: stool | place: China | collected 2015... | reverse complement strand
TGCCGCGGGCACGCTGAAGCACCGCCGTGTTGCATTCGCTATGCAGCTCGTCGGAAAGCCACGTGAGTTTACCTGGCACTTTTCGCCTTTCGCCTCGCTCTGCCATTATGTTGTCGACGGTGCCGCCGTTATCTGGAGCGCTTGGTCAGCGGCTCCCATGGGTCAAGTTCCACCGGCTCCGCGGTAAGCAGCGAACGGGTGGCTTCATCGAGGTATTCCTTGCGGATGATGATCTCAGTCACATAGCGGTCGAACCATGCGTCGGACGCCACGTAGTATCCGTCGTCGCCGTTGTCTTTGCCCCAGCTGTTTTCGACCTTCCAACGGTTCGGTCTGCCGTCGCCGTCAAGGTTCACGCCGGTGAAGGTCATGGCGTGGTTGCTCGGAGAATCGCCGTATTCAAGGCCTTGCGCCTTATCGAAGGCGAATTCGGTGCCGAACAGTTGGTCCACGCGCACACTGTCGCGGTCGAAGTATCCCGCGGAACGCAGGGAGAACTGCGTGCAGTCGCAGGCGAACCAGATCGGATGCCCGGCGCTGATCTGATCGATGGCCGCCTTCTTGAACGCGTCGAGCGGCACGTTGATGAATTCCATGTCACCCGCCTCAGCGACGTTCGCGGTGAAACGGATGCGGTAGCGCGTATTGAATGGGCGGGATTCCATCGGAACGTTGCATAGGGTGACCAGGTCGTTCACGTCGAGCGGCACGTACTTCCTATAGAATTCGATCGGAGTGATGCCGAACTCGCGAATCTGCCTGCGCTCGTCCTTGCCGGATTTCGGTTTGTCAGCCTTCTTGTCGGAACCTATCCCGTCGGAACCGGCGTCCTTCTTGTCGTCGTCACTGGTGCGCACCAGAAAATCGAATGTCTCCGGCGGCTCGCCCAACGCAATCGCGCACATGCGGTATACGGTCGACATGTCCTCGTTTTTCAGCGTACGAAGCTCGTCGATCGGCGTACCGGCCGCATGCCTATCACGCAGATCGGCCGCGAACTCACGCAGCTTGGAGTTGAGATACTGTTTGAAGGCATCAGAATCCTTGGAATTCGCGGACTCCGGGTATGCGCTCTTCGGAACGAGCCCGTACTTGTTCACCAAGGCGGCGAACATTTGCCACCAGCCGCCATCATCGGCCGGACCATCGTTGATCTCCTGAAAGATACGGCTATCGGTCGGCTCATCGAGTGTGGCGAGCACGTTTTCCAGATACGTGTTGGATTTCTCCATCGCATCCCAGAAGAACAGGTATGTTTCCGAGAATTCGAAGTCGTCGAGGTTCCACGTATGCATGAGCTCGTAGCGCAGCGTGTTGAGCGAGGCGAACATCCAGCAACGGCCGGAACGACGCTGGTTGGTGATTGACCCCTGTTTCAGCTCGATGGAAAAGTCACGCGGCAGCGAGCGCTGTCCCTTGTAGTCGGTGGCCGCTTCGAGTACGCCGGCGGAGACGGCCGCATTGGCGGCCACGAGGTTGGCCCGATCGGAGTTGAAGTCTTCGGCGTACCGTTTGAGCAGTTGTCTGTCGATTGCCTTTTCGTTGGTGTCATTGGATTCAATCATGCCGTTGATTGTCGTCGTATGCCCCGACTTGCGGCGGGCGGCGGCCACATGAATGTGACCTTCGCATCTGTAGTCGTCGGAGGAGCTCAGGATTCTCCGCTGGTAGGCAGTCGCGGAACGTGCCACGGAATTTCAGGTCATGCCAGACTGCGGGGTCTGCGGTCATCGATTTTCGCTTTCGATTCGTTCGATGGCGCATTCCAGATCGCGCAATCGGCAGCGTAGCTCTGATTCCACGTCGACGCCATTGCGCTGGGCGTCACGCAGTATCGCGATGATCCGATCGGCGTACTGGTGGTCGTGGCCGGTATCGGACGACTGCGACTCGGCGGTGTATGCCTGTTCGAGTTGGGTCCGGTTCGCTGATTTGGCGACGCGTGAAACGACTTTGGCGGCTCTTGGCAGTGCGCCTTGGGCGTGTGAGATACCTTCGAGCACCGACTTGCGTTGCTTCTCCTTCTGTTTCATCCTCTCCCATAATTGCAGCGTCTCTTCAGCGGACTTCGGAGCATCCGATTCCGTTGCAACCGCATCATCGGGCATGAATACGTGCGGATGGCGGGTGATGAGCTTGTCGACCAAGCGGTCGCATACCTCATCGATGCCGAATGGATCGGTCTCGTCATGCGCGCACACCTGTGCCTGGAACACGGATTGCAGGAGCATATCGCCCAGTTCCTCGCGCATGTTCTCGCGGTCGTCGATTTCGACCGCGTCGATGTACTCATAGGTTTCCTCGAGCAGAGGTTTGAGCAGGGATCGGTTCGTCTGCGAACCGTCCCACGGGCAGCCGCCCGGCTCGTGCAGTATTCGCACCACGGCCTTGACACGATCCAAGGCGGAGACCGCTTCGATTACCGGATTCAGCTTTGAGCAATACTCGAATCCTTCGGGAAGTTCGTACGCGTCACATGCAGCTTGAGTCATAACGCCAATTCTTGCCGCACGTCCCGACCGAATCATCACTGCCGCCGCTTTCATGCCGATGCGTGCCTTCATGCGGAATCAGTCTACGATGACTTCAGGGACCATGAGATGAGAAAGAGGAACCCGTGCGTTACCACAATGCAGTAATACGTCGTCTGATTGCCGTGAGCATGGCTTGTCTGCTGTCAATCGGCTTCGCCGCAGGCTATCATGCCGACTACTCCATGGCCGCAGAGGCTACCGATGATACCGGCGCCGGCGAGCTCGCCACCGATGTACTTGACACACTTACCGTCAAGGGTCGTGCGCCGAAGACCGGGTACAAGCGGGCACAGTTCGGTGAAGCCTGGAAGGATGTCGACCATAACGGATGCGATACACGCAATGACATTCTTAACCGTGATTTGACGAACGTAAAGCATAAATCGCATACGCAGGATTGCGTGGTCAAATCCGGCAAGCTGCAGGACCCGTATACCGGTAAGGAAATCAAGTTTAAGAAAGGCGCGAAAACCTCTACCGCCGTGCAAATCGACCATGTGGTTTCCTTAAGCGACGCCTGGCAGAAGGGCGCACAGAAGCTTAGTAAGAGCAAGCGAACCGAACTCGCCAACGACCCGTATAATCTGCTAGCTGTAGACGGATCCGCCAATCAGAAAAAATCCGATGGTGATGCGGCTACGTGGCTGCCCTCCAACACAAGCTTCCGCTGCGAGTACGTGGCACGCCAGATCGGCGTGAAGCATAAGTATTCATTGTGGGTCACTCAGGCGGAGAAGGAAGCGATGAATAAGGTGCTGGGCTCCTGTCCGACGCAGGCCGTTCCCGACTATACCGGCACGAACACCGGCGAACAGCCTCAGACCGCAACCGCCGAACCGACTCAGGAACCTTCCTCCGAGCCTACTCAAACCGAGCAGCCCTCCACCGAGCAGACGGAGCAGTCTCAGACGCAAACCGAACAACCCGCTCCGGCTCCTCAAGTACAGCAAGACGACAGTTCCAATGTCTACTACCAGAATTGCTCCGCCGCGCGTGCCGCCGGGGCGGCACCGATCTATCAAGGTCAGCCGGGCTATCGTTCCGCATTGGACCGTGACCATGATGGGGTTGCCTGCGAATAGCGAACAACCACTCGTAAGTGATGCCGGACGGAAGTTGGACTCCGTCCGGCATCACTTGTTATCGCCTGTCATCTGGACTGTTGGGGATTCGCGCAGTTTCGCGATATCGTCACGTAGTCGGTCGACGGCGGCGGGCAGTTCGGCGACGTTGTTGCTCAGCCGCGTGGTTTCCGATTCCGTCTCATTGGCACGCTTATCGGCTTCATCGCTCACCCGGTCGACGATCCATGACGCGAGCGTTGCGGTGATGACGCTGATCAGGGCGATGCCGGCGATCATAAGACCCACGGCGATGCACTTGCCTTGCCATGTCACCGGCGACATGTCGCCATAGCCGACCGTCGTGGTGGTGACGAACGCCCACCATATGGCCTTGCCGAAATCGGTGATGGTAGTGCCCGGAGCATTACGTTCCACATCCAATTCCGCAAGCGAACCAACGTAGATCAGCAGTATCACGCTGGAACATACGTAGAGTGTGATGCGACCACGTACCGCCATGCCGCTGGTGCGATTGAGCACATTCAACACGGCCACCAGTCGCAGCAGTCTCAGCGGTCTGAAAATCGGCAGCATGATCGAGATGAGCAACAGCAGGTTGTTCTTGAACCAGGTCTTCCTATCGTGCGCCAGCGAAATCGAAACGACGTAGTCGATGATGAACACGATCCAGATGACGTTGATCGTGGTTTCGCACAGGGAGACATGCGTCCGTGCCAGCACCTCCCATGAATACGCGAGCAGGAACACCAATGCCAGTACGGTCAGCGGCCATTCGGTCATTCGTTGCCATTTGTTCAACGTCACAGCTCCCGCCTTTCCTCCCTAATGCCATCATACGGGCATTCTTTCGGCGTCGAGCCCGGCCTGAGCCTTACGTATGGCTGGCATCATTCATCGACGAAGGCGATCTTCCGGCTTTCGGCCTTTCGGCCACGCAACTCAGGCAGAAGAATCACAGCCAATACGACGGCAAGGACCGCAGTGAGCAGGTCGGCGAAGGCCTGCGCGGCAATGACCCCGTGATATCCGGCGAGTCCGCTGCCGGCGAACAAGGTGATGGCGAGCATCACGCCCTGACGGCTGACGGACAGTAGCAGTGCGCCCAGGGCCTTGCCTGCGGATTGGAACGTGCAGGTGGTCACGAGCACCACCGACACGCATACGGTGCTCAGCAGCTGCACACGTAGTATGCCGGTGCCGAGATCGACGATGCCGGTGTCGGTGCAGAAGAATCCCATCAACGGGCGAGCACAGGCGATCAGCACCGCGGTCATGACCAATGCGAGCATGCCGAGGAACGAGTATGCGAATTTCAGCAATGCCTTCAACCGACTCATGTTTCCGGCACCATAGTTATAGCCGATGAGCGGCTGGCCGCCGAAGGCGAACGCCACGAGAATCATCACGGCGATCATCACGATCTTCAATGCGATGCCCATGGCCGCCACCGCATCGTTGCCGTATGGCAGCAGGAAGAGGTTGACCATGACAATGCCAAGGCTTTGCATGAGATTGGTAACGGATGCCGGAATGCCGATGGCGAAGATGCCGCTTGCCTCCTGCCTGCTGATATCAAGATGTCCGCTTCGGAACATGAGCCGTGGATCGATGGACAGGTTGCGGCTGCGTTTAAGCAGGAACCACACGAAGTAGAGGTCGGTGCAGATGTTGGCGATGACGGTCGCGCCTGCGGAACCGGCCGCGCCCCAGCCGAACACGTGGATGAACAGCGGGTTCAGGCAGATGTTGATGGCGGTTCCGGCGATCGAACCGACCGCGGAGGGGCCTGCGAAGCCTTCGGTGCGCAGTAGATTGCTTGGCGTCATCGATACGATGATGAACGGCGATCCGAGAATGATCAGCGAATAGAACTGCGAGGCATACCGCCATGTGGAATCGTCGGCCCCAAGCATCGTGAGGATCGGATCGTGGAACGTCAGGCCCAATATGATGACGATGATGCCGGTGAACACGGCTCCCCAAAAGCAGAACACGCTCAGTCGCCGGCCGTCATCGAAACGACCTTTGCCGTAGAGGCGCGAGATTACGGAGCTTCCGCCGAGTCCGAAGATGTCGCCAAGCGCAATCATCACGGTGAATACCGGTGTCGCGATGGACACGCCGGCCACCATGTCGGTGTTGCCGGTGTGCGCGATGAAGTAGGTGTCCACGGTGTTGTAGACGAGGGTGACCATCATGCTCAGCACGACGGGTATGGCCAGAGTCATGTATGCGCGCGGAATCGGCGCCTTCTCAAACAGTTCGTTATCCATATCAGGTGTAGAGGGTACAACCCTAAGCGGGACATTCGTCAATCGACGAGACGAAATCGTCCACGGAGCGAGTCAGGGATACATCAGGGAATTTCCCAATCCGCGGCGACATGGGTTCATCAGGATTGTCCGTATGGATCTTTTGGGTAATATTCCATGGCTGATTTCCAGCGGCGAATCCTCAGCCTTTCAAAGGCATGCGATTGTCGAGCGACTGACCGTTGGCGTAGCAGCGCACGTTGCCCAATGCGATGGCGATGATGCGCCGTTCCGTCACTTCCAGATGGTTGCCGCCCGCCACATGCGGGGTGATGAGACAGCGCGGTTCATGCCACAATGGCGAGTCGGCCGGCAACGGTTCAGGTTCGGTCACGTCGAGGCCGGCACCCCGTAGCTCGTTGCCTGCGAGCGCCGCTGCAAGGGCTTCGGAATCGATGGCATCGCCTCGGCCCGCGTTCAGTACCAGCGCTTCGGGTTTGAGCAGTGCCAGTCGATCGGCATTCAGCAGATGGTGCGTGGCCGGTGTGGACGGCACGCTCATGGCGACGACGTCGGCGTATGGCAATGCCTGTTCGAGTGATTCGAAGCCTATCGTGTGGTCGATGCCTTCCGCTTCGACGGATGGGTTACGTCGTACGCCGATGGTTTCCATGCCGACGCTCTTGCACAGTCTGGCGAAGTGCGAGCCGATGTCGCCGGTGCCGATCACCAATGCGGTCATGCCCGATGGGCTTAATGCACGGCCTGCGTCAGTCCAGTCTGCGTTGGCTTGATTGCCGGCATAGACGTGTAGGTTCTTCATGAGCGCCCACATCATGGCGAACATGTGCTCGGATACGCTCTGCCCGTATGCGCTGGAAGCGTTGGTGAGCATGGATCCGGGTTGCAGTACGCCGGGCCGCTGGTATTTGTCGACGCCGGCGCTCCAGGTTTGCAGCCATTCGAGTCTGGGGCATTGCGAGCATTCCTCCGGCGGTACGTTTCCGATGATCGCAGTCACCGATGCGCGGAATTCCTTCGGGATGCGGGCGCTCCAGTTCATACTCCCCCGCTGCGTCGAGTCGCCTACGAATTCCTGCGGCACTCCCCTGGCCGCACGCGTGAATTGCGCCTTCTCCGACTCCGTCAACGGCAGACAGTTGACGATGAGCTTGTGATTGTTCTCAATTCCCATGGTCCTAACCCTAGAGTGAGCACCAGATAACCGTCTCAAATGCAGTCTCATTTTTCGGTCTTGTGCGGCTCTCTGACGACTGTGGTTCGCAGCCAGAGAAATTGTCTCGATCCCATCATTCGGGACATCTAGCATGGATTGCATGGCGCAGTCGCATGTTCTTCAGATCAAACGCATATATGATTCCGCGCAGCCGACCGACGGTTACCGTGTTCTGGTGGACCGGGTGTGGCCGCGCGGCGTTTCCAAGGAGCGTGCGGATCTTGACCGTTGGGCTAAAACGGAGGTGACGCCCACCACGGACCTGCGCAAGTGGTTCGCCCATGACCCCGCTAAATTCGACGAGTTCAAGGCACGGTACATCGAGCAGCTTGACGGGCGCGATGAGGCCGCCGAATTCGTGTCGGACGTGCGCGACCATCTGCGAACAGGAAACGTCACCCTGCTCTATGCCGCCAAGGATCCCGCTTGCAACCACGCCGTCATCCTACGTGACTGGATCGCCGAGCATCTGTGACCCACCGTTGCCGGTGAACGGTGTCAGACTCCCAGTTCGTCCGTATCGAAGATGATGGTCACGGGACCGTCGTTAGTCAAGTTCACGCACATGTGGGCTCCGAAACGGCCTTCCTTCACCGCAAGGCCTTCGGCCCGCAGTGTTTCGTTGAACTGCCGCCACACCTTGTCGGCATGGTCCGGCGACCCTGCCTTCACGAAGCTTGGGCGATTGCCTTTGCACACGTCCGCATACAACGTGAATTGCGAGATGGAAAGGATCGAGCCATTCACATCGTGAATGGAACGGTTCATTTTGCCGTTGTCGTCTTCGAACACACGCAGATTCGAGATCTTGTGCGCCAGCCATGCGATCTGCTTGGCGCCGTCCGAATCCTCTACGCCGACAAGCAGCACATATCCGACGCCGATCCGCTGTGGTTCGAAGGTGGGATCCCGTTCGCCGGTGAGTTCATCAATCACATCCACGGACCCGTCGCTGACTTTCTGAAGCACAATACGCATGCCTCTTTCATACCTCATTCCTCGTCGTGGTAACGGATGCACCGCTCATTGTTCGGTTTTGCCCAGTGGCATCGTAATATTCCATCCTGTCACCCCATCCGTACAGCACATACCGGAATGGAGGTTTTGAACCGGAACGTCGTTATCCCCGGCCTCCGGCATTGGCGGTTATTGAATTTCAACCCGTTCTTTTCTTCGATGGATACCGGCTCATAGTCCCTCCTCACCATGCTGCATGCATCGCTGAATCACCCCTATGACGTATTCAATAGAATCGGCGCAATCATGCCTGAGCCACTCCGAGACGATCGCCATCAACCCTTGAATATAAAACGCCATGATGTAGCGTCTGTCCTGGTTCGGCACATGGTAACGGTCAAGGATCGGCGTGAACACATGGAAGAACATCCGATCGTAGTTTTTATCCAACCCCAGCGCCGCCGCGTTGTTCATGGCCGCGCGGAACAGTCTCTTGTTTTTCTTGATATAGCTCAGGTACGGCGTCAGATATTCCGGCGTGACGAGATACAGCTCGTCCACCGGACAGGTGCGCAGTTTCGTGGCAAAGGCTTCCACATCCCTGTTCATATGAATGAGGAAATGGTCGTTCATATATCCGACGCTCTCCGACAGCAGATCCGTCATCGACTCATAATGCAGATAGAACGTGGAACGGTTGACGCCAGCCACCTCACAGACCTCCTTGACCGTGATATAGGCGAGGTCTTTCCGTTCGAGAAGCTTCAGAAGCGCCTCGTCCATCCTGTCGGCCGTTGCGAAATACTTGCTTTCCGATTTGTTCAAATGCGTTCCGTCTTCTTTCTTGGGATCCTGCCATGCAGCAGCCTTCGAAAAATCGCCCTTGCCCGTTTCATGTATTACTTCTCGCTTATTTCTTTCGCCAGTTCCATGATTTCAAAGGCATATTTCTGCTTACCTTGTGCCAGCAGCTTCTTGTAGATGGGATAAATGACGCCCATCCCCAACAGTCCGATGATGCCGACGATTACGCCGAGGACGAAGGCAACGGTTGTGCCGCCGCCGATGACATTCATGGAAAGGCACATTCCCACACCGGCCACCAATGCGGATATTATGCCAAATGTGTAGGTGAAAACCGTGGCTGGGAGCTTCGCCCTGTTGTCCAGCTTGCGGAGTGCGACCACCTTGGACGTGTCCTTCGGCGCGTATTCGTTGGCGAGTTGTTCCGCGTAAATCTTATCGGTGTCCATGGCTTTCCGTCTCTTTCGTTTGATGGTCTTAATGTGACGGTTTCATGATATCCGTGAAGATCAGCGAGCCGAACGACACCGACAGTGCTTTGTGTTGATTTCAGAAATGTAGCCGGCACAGGCCACGGCCGGATGACGGTGCGGGCATGGGGATCCGCCCCTTGAAGATTCGGGAACGTTCCGTATGCTCCGCACCGTCATTATGCGGCGATTCAGTTGGTGCCGATGCTCATGGTCTCCGGCAGTGTGCTGCCGCCGTCGATGACCACTTGTGCGCCGGTGATGTAGCTGGCCTCGTCGGAGCCTAGGAAGGCGAACAGTTCGCCCACTTCGGTCGGCTTGGCCAGTCGTTTCATCGGCACGCCGACCGCAATGTCGTTGATGGCGGATTCCGGATTGTCCGGATTGGATTCGACCGCCATCTTCTCCACCATCGGGGTGCGCGCATAGCCCAACTGCGAGCAGTTGACGCGGATGTTGCGGTCGGCGTATTCCACTGCCAGGCATTTGGTCAGCCCCACGAGTGCGGCCTTGGTCATGGCGTAGGCCGCTTCACCGGCATCGGCCACGATGTCGCCCGTCACGGAAGAGGCGATCACGATCGCGCCGCCACCGTTCTCCAACATGTACGGCACTACCGCCTGGCAGGTGTTCCATACGCCTTTGATGTTCACGTCGATGTGGAAATCACGCATCTCGTCAGGCATCTGCTCGAATGGCGCAAGCCGACATACACCGGCATTGCAGCAGGCGATGTCGATCGGACCGAAAGCGTCCACCGTTGTTCTGGCGGCCGCGATCATCTGATCCTTATCGGCCACATTGGCCATGACGGTCACGATGTCGGCATCCGGATACATCTCACGGATCTTGTCCGCAGTCCTGTCGACATCGGCCGACAGGTCGACCATGCAGATCTTCGCACCGTACTTGGCGTACACTTGCGCGATTCCCTCGCCCAAGCCTGCCGCGGCTCCGGTGATGATGGCGACTTTGCCTTCGAGTTTCGATTGAACCATGATTACTCCTTTGTTTGCTTGGTTCGGTTTCACGACGGATTGTTCTTCAGTTGCCTTTTGGCCGTTACGGCCGTGATGCGCAGAGCCGGTTCAGAACTCGACCTCGCCGTCCAACGTTTCGATGACGACCTTGGAATTCCTCCACCGGACCAGCACCATCCACAGCCAGATGGCCACGCCGATGCCAAGATATACGGCGAAGGAAATCCATGATCCTACGCCCTGTCCGAGTGTGCAGAAGAACGCGATGCACACCATGATCACCATGGCGAGTACACGGAACAGGTCACCGCCTGGCACCACGTTCCTGTTGTTCGCATACCATTCGGGATGCCTATGGTGAATACGCACGGCCGAGATCATCGTCAGAGCATAGGCGCAGGCGCAGCCGAACGACATGAGGTTGAAGAAGTCGTTCATGAAGCTGCCCGCATTCTGCAGGAGAATGAAGGTCAGGCTGATGGCCAGCAGGAAGATGTTCGGCAGAATCGGCTGCTGATGCTTGTTGACCTTGGTGAACACTTCCGGCAGAAAGTTTTTCTTGCCCATCGAATAGAGCATGCGTACGGTGGACATCCAGAATCCCAGAATCGAAGCGGTCATCCCCAGCAGGATGGAAATGCAGCCGTACACGATCGGCCAGAATTTCCATCCCAGCAGATTCTGCATGGCGGTGATGGTCATGAAACCGTTCGCGGCATCGCCGGCAAGCAGATCCTTGACCGGTGCGAGACCGGCCACGCAGAAGAAGAAGATCGTGTAGATCGCACCGCAGGTGAGCACGGATCCGCAGATGGCCTTCTTCGTGTTATTGATGGGGAAGTCACCCTCTTCCACCATCTGGGGCACGGTTTCGAAACCGAAATAGGGCGTGATGAGCAATGCCATGCCGATGATCCACGCCGGAATGCCAAGCGTCGAAGCCTTCGAACTGAACGAGAACATGTCCGCCAGATTGGCGATGCTCCAATGACCGGAAGTCAGGATCAGCGCTGCGGTGATAAGCGTGGTGGCAATATTGGCGAACAGGCAGAACGCCTGTGCTTTGACCAGGAACTGCACGTCCTGCAGACTCATGATGAAGATGAGCAACAGGAACACGACGCCGATGATCACGGTGGTCTGGAAATTCAGATTCAGGTTGAAAAGTTTGCTGATGAACGTCGCCACGGCCATGACCACGGCTGGCGGCACGGAAATCCAAGCCGCCATGATAAGCCAGGATGCCAGAAAGCCGACATGCTTGTTAAAGCCGACCGTAATGTAGATGAGCTCGCCGCCCGCCGTTTTGAACAACGGTGAGATTTCACTGTAGACGAGTGCCGTCGGAAGAATCGCAACCGTCATCAGCGCGAAGGCGAGGAACGTTCCCGCCCCGCAATAGCTGAAAAATACGGAATCCCAATAGCTTACGTAGGTGAAAATCGAGCCGGTCGCCACCGTGTAGACGAAGATGAGTTTCAGACTTTTCTGCAGGCCGTTGCCTTCTGCGGATGGAGGTCTCTCCTTTTGTTTCATGCGATTGTCCGCCATACTTTCTCCTTTGAAAATATCAGCCGAAAAATATCCGGTGAAGACGGAACCATGCGGCATCATTGCCGGTTATCGTCCATCATCACTTAAGTAATGTTAGGGCTCTTTATGCATCGGGTCCAGTCGCCGACGGGCCGGCCAGCCCGTCGGCCCGGCTAGCCCGTCGAGGAGAGGAACCGACGAGCCGAAGCGTCAACCGGTTCCATCGGCGGGCAGACGGTGCTCTTACTCGTATCTGATGACGAGCCGGCCCTTCACATCGCCCGCTTCGAGCCGTTCGATAGCCTGCGGAACCTCGTCGAAGCTGATGCAGGTGGTGACGGGCGACAGTTTTCCGGTACGCATCAGCTCGTAAACGCCGCGAATATCGTCGGGAGTGCCTCCGTTCGAGCCACGCAGATCACACTGATTGACGATAAGCGACTTTGAATCGATGGTGGTCTCCAGCTTGCCCATGCCGACGAGCACGACCACGCCACCCAGTCCGATGACGTCCACCGCATCCGCCGTAGTGGTGCCAAAGCCCGCGAAATCGACGATGACATCGAACTTTACGTCGTTGAAGTCCTTGATGGATCTACGTACGTCCACCGCGCCGAGTTCCTTGGCAAGCGGCCAGATGTCCTCCTTGATTTCAGCCACATACACTTCCGCACCAAGCAGATACGCCACTCTCGCGCCAATTTGGCCAAGCCCGCCAAGTCCGATGATGCCGACCTTGTCTCCCGCCTTGACGCCACCTCGGCGGACCACCGCCGCATAGGATGTCATGCCCGCATCGGTTGCGGCGGCGCCGTTCACAAAATCGACTTCATCCGGGATGCGCACCAATGCTTCGGTCCCTATGACGATTTTCGGCCCGAAACCGCCATCAAACGATGAGCCAGGGCATCCTGCCGACGTGGTCGGGCAGATTGCTACACGGTCACCGACCTTGAAGTCGGTGACACCGTCGCCGACCGCGCTGATGACACCGGCATCCTCATGGCCAAGCGTCACCGGCACCTGGCCGAGCATGGTCATCCAACCGGGATCAGTCAGAATGCCGACATCGGTATGGCAAATGCCAGCCGCCTTCACATCGATGACGACCTTGCCCGGCCCGGCACTCGGTTCCGGCAGTTCTTCCAATCTCAATGGTTCGTTCGTTCCAGTGAATCTCCAAGACTTCATATTCGCTCCTTTGCATTGCCGACGCTATCGTGCGTCCGTGCATTCACGAACCGCCCCATTGCGATTCAGGTTCTACGCTACTCGCCAACCCTCGGAAAACCAAAGAGAACACAGTCATGTCACTCCCCTGGCTCATGTCAGCGACTCAGCCATCCCGCTACAGAATGCGCGTAAGCGCCTCGCGCCTGAAAATCCGTTGATGCGTAGGACCACGTGGCGCTGCGGCTCGGGAGCGCCCTGCTGCTTTCCCACTGCCACTTGAATCATGGGGAACAGATCCGGCACGTATTACGCCTCGTCGACAATGAGACGTTCCGAACGATTCCGGATGAATCCTATTCCGTGCCGAAACACGGCCTTGCGTGCGTCTTCTTGTAGCGGCCTCTAATAGCCATGCGCGTGCAGGTAGGCGTCATCGAAGCCGAAGTAGTGGCCGATCTCGTGCAGCACGGTCTTGCGGATCTGCTTGACCATTTGCGCACGGGTGGCGCATACCCGCTCGTGCGGGCCCTTGAAAATAGTGATTACGTCCGGCATCACACCGCTGTAGGCCGTGGTTCGCCGCGTGATGGCGATTCCTTCGTACAGTCCCAGCAGTTCGCCGCCCGCGTCGCACATCGTGCCCAACTCCCGCTCGTTCGGCTCCTGCGCCATGGCGATCCCCACATTCTCCAGCACCTGCTTGAACCTGTCGGGAATACCCGCGAGCGCGTCTTCGATGGCCCGCTCGAACTCGTCGTCGCTCATCTTCATGTCGCCGACTTTAGCAGCTGTCTTACAGGCTTGCACCTCTCTTTGCGTCCGATTTTCTCCAGTCACTGGAGGAATCCCCTCCCCGACGAGAGCGCGGCAGCGGGGCAGCACCATGAATCCCCATCGTCCGGCCCGCCCCGCAACCTGCAATCCCGCGACCACAATTCGCTGATCACAGTCCGTGTAAAGCACTGCCGACAACCTATACTGGAACAATGAGAATTTCCGTGCAACGCGTGAATGAAGCGAGCATCGCCGTTCTGAACGACCTCGGTACGCTCGATCCGACGTTCGATGTGCAGCAAATCGGTCTTGGCCTACTGTTGACCGTCGAAATCGAACCCGACGATGACGAACCCACGATTGACATGATGGCGAACCGCGTCCTCACACTGCGTTGCTTCGACGGACCGCAAGGTTCGCTTCCTCAATCCGTGCAGGAAATCCGAGGAGAGATCCTATCCATTCCACAACCGCTCACCTCTTTGCACAGCCCCGCCACGGGACGTCCCCAACTCGTTGCCGAAGATACCGACGACGAGCATGCCAATCTCACATGGATCCGCTTCAACGAAGCTCTCCGCTCGGGCAACGTTCCCGTATATGAAGGCCGATATGGCGCTCGCATGCGCATTGGCTCCATCGTCGACGGTCCATTTCAGTTCACGCTCATTTCCGATTAGCCGATGGACCGCCATCGCACCACATGAAAGGATTCGCATGACTCACATCAGCCCGGCCACCGAACAGGCACTGCGTAAGCTGCCGAAGGCGGAGCTTCATCTGCATATCGAAGGCACCCTCGAGCCGGAACTGGCCCTGAAACTGGCCGAACGTAACAACATCAGCCTGCCGTTCGCTGATCTTGACGATCTCAAGGCACACTATGAGTTTGAGAATCTTCAGTCGTTTCTGGACCTGTACTACCAGCTCATGTCCGTGCTGCGCACCAGGCAGGATTTCACCGACCTCATGCTCGCCTATCTGGCACGGGCGAATGCCGATGGCGTTCGGCGGGCGGAGATTTTCTTCGATCCTCAGGTACACATGAATAACGGCCTCGATTTTGACGTGGTGCTCGATGGCCTGCTTGAGGGTCTTCGCATCGGTCATGAACGTTTCGGCATCGATGGCGGGCTCATCATGTGCATCATCCGGGATATGCCCGTCGATTCAGCCGAGGCGTTGCTTGATACCGCGGCTTCACGGGCCGGGGACCTGCTCGGTATCGGTTTGGATTCCGCCGAAGTCGGATATCCGCCGGAACTGTTCACTCATATATATGCGCGTGCGACGCGACTTGGCCTGCATCTCGTCGCGCACGCCGGCGAGGAGGGCCCGGCCGATTATGTCCGTCAGGCGTTGGACTTCCTGCATGTCGAACGCATCGATCATGGCGTTCGCACCTCCACCGATGGCGATTTGGTGGCACGAATTGCCCGCGATGGAATCGCGTTGACGGTGTGCCCGTTGTCAAACCATCGTCTGCAGGTGGTGCGGGACGTGGCCGATCTTCCGGTACGCCAACTGTTCGACGCTGGTGTGAAGGTGACGCTCAATTCCGATGATCCCGCCTACTTCGGCGGATATATCGGTGACAATTACATCGCCATGGCACGGACCGGCATGAGCTTGGATGAGTTGGCCACCATCGCGGAATACTCTCTGAAGTCCTCATTCGCAACCCCTGAGCAGAAAACCACTTACGCCAACGCTCTGGCCGACTGGAAGCGCATCTATCTTTAGCTCTTGAGCCGAAGTCCAGACGACCATCATCTGGCTTCGCACGCACAAAGGCCGGATTCGCGCACATGTCAGCTGGCGGTCTCGATGATCATGAAAAGGCATGTCAGCAACGTACAGTTGCACGTATCCGAGTAAGAGAGGAGTGATTATGCCATTTTCCGTGACGCATCAGGACATCACCGGCATGCATGTGGATGCCATTGTCAACGCGGCGAATACGGACCTCATGATGGGCGGAGGGGTATGCGGCGCGATTTTCCGCGCGGCGGGAGCGAACCGCATGCAGACCGCATGCAATCGCCTCTCCCCCATCCGTACCGGTGAGGCGGTGATCACGCCGGGATTCGATCTGCCGGCCAAGTACGTCATCCACACAGCCGGACCGGTTTGGCATGGTGGTGACCATGATGAGGAGCAGCTGTTGCGCGCCTGCTACCGCAATTGCCTAGCGATTGCCTCCGTGCACGGCTGCAAAAGCATCGCGTTCCCGCTGATTTCCGCCGGCATCTATGGCTATCCGAAAACCGAGGCCCAGGATGTGGCCGAAGATGAGATTCAGATCTGGCTGGCCGACACCGGCATGGACCTGGACGTCTGGCTCGTTCTGTGGCCATAGTCTTACAACGACCGTAACCCACAAGGCTGAACGTATGTGCGTCACATTTGACCAATACTCCAGTCGGATTCGCCTCACTTAACAGAAGCCACGAGTCACGACGGAAAGATTCAGGCCGAAACCCCCAGCAGAAAATCCAGGCACCGCCGCCTGTAATCGGCGGCCTCATCGTATACGCCGTGGCCATGGCCGCCATCATAAATGTAGCTTTCGCAGCCAAGCGCCTCAGCAATCTGCTTCGACCCTTCCGCGGTCACGACACGGTCGCCCTCCGCACCGATTACCAAGACCGGGCACTGGATGGAGGAAAGCTCTCCGTAGCAGTCGAAGGTTTTGCAGGCTTCGGCCAGAATAATGAAGCGCCGATATTCCTCATCGCTGATACCCAGATTGGAGGAGATCAACGTTTCCCGATAGGCCTTCAGGGTGGATTCGGAATACACGTTGTCCGCGAAACTCTCGAGAAGCCCCAGCTCATCCTTCGCCCTGGCCAGCCGTATCCATTCGTCGATGACATGATTGAACGTGCCGTTGGGTTTTGCCAGCGTCGAGCCGAGAATCATCCTGTTCACCATTTGCGGGTGATCGATGGCGAGATACATGGCGATCATGCCGCCTTGGGACGCGCCGAACACGTCGGCGTTCTTAATATTCAGCTCCCGCATCGCCGCCGCGGTGTCTTCCGCCATGTTTCTGACCGTGTAACCCTCGTGTATGTTCTCGGCCCTGTCGAAAACATACACGGTGTATTCCTCGCAGAAATCCTTGTACGCCTCCGCAATCGCGTCGGCCAAGCCCATCACGCTGTGCACCGACAATCCTGGCAGTATCACGAAGTTCTTGGTTCCGCTGCCGAATACGATGTGCTTCATCTTCCGCACCTCCTGATGAACCGTTCCGCACCTATGCCGATGGAGTCGTGGCAGACGTTTCGGATGATTTTTTCGGGCGGTCTTGCCTAGTAGACATCCCCGACTCATTCGATATTGTATCGGATTTCCTTATCCGAACCGACTGGGCAGTATCCGGAAAGATACATATTTTGAACCATGACAGCCTGTTGGCACCACCGTCAATTTGTCACTGAAAGCAATTCGCCGAATCAGAGCACATAGTAATGGCATGGGCTCCACTCGTTCAAAATCCACATAACATACACGCGGAAAGAAGGCGCAGAAACCAAGTATCCAACCGAAAGGAGACCATTCTAGAGAGCTAACCTCCGACCCGATTATCAAACGTCAAACTCGCTTCCATGAATCCTGTCTCTTGAATAGTGTGTCATCACCAAGGTTTTCTCCAACCTGTTCGAGAGAATCCACAGCAGGTAAGACTTTCCATTAAAGACCGCGGCCCAGAACTACGTATCTTTCGATTGTTGATTTGAATTTCCTTCAGTCTAACAATCGACGCACGACTCAAACAACAGAAATTCATCGCACTGTTTCACTGTTCCGAACCGCATGATTGACGGTATGAAGCCACGGTCTAAAACCATGCTGCTACATTAATCGACGACAGCAACCTTCGTTCGCATCATCGTCATCCGAAATAAAACATCAAGACCTAATACCAATATACCGATAGCCCCAATAGTCAGCATGAGCATAGCGATACGGATATCCGCATTCCCACTCATTTGAAGAATATGAAATACCAACGGCGTTGAAATCGCCACCCCTACAAACTGCGCAGTACGAAACATTCCTGTCGCCTGTCCCAACTGTGATGGTCGCACAGTGCGGTTAAGTTCCAACTGGTTGCCCATGTTGTTGAAACCAGAAGGCATTCCGAGGATGAACGTCGCCAAATAGAGCAACGACATGTTATTTGCATGAAACGCAATTTCCGCAACCAATGCATTCACAACTAAGAGCCCTCCCCCAAGCACGCGCAATCGTTCCACCCCCCAAGATATGGCTTTGCTGGCCGCAAATCTTGTAGTTATGACTCCCGCCACAAAATTCGGCAATAGGACGAATCCCGCCAATGACGCGCCCATGTTTTTATCCGCCTCTGCCCACTGTGGGATACCATAGAATACCGTATAGAAGGCAACATTCACAATGATAGTCCTCACATATATGTACGCGACTGTCCGATGCGAGGATATAAAGCCAAAATCTATAAAGGGTGCCACTTCAACATGTTTTTCATGACGATGCAACACAAAGAACAATAAGCCGCTGGCAAGAATTCCCGTCAAAACTCGATGCATATCTGTTCCCAGCAGACCATAAAGTAACAAGATAATCGCTAAGCAGAATATGACAATTCCCAAATAATCCAATCTCTCTCGAAACTCACTGCGCACATCTTCAACATTAGGTATGTTTCGAGTCCAAAAAAAAGCATTTACCAACAAAGGTATGTTAATCCAAAAAATCCACTTCCATCCCAAAGAGGCCACAATCACTCCGCCCAGAACTGGGCCGACCGCTGCAGAAACTTGTCCAAGCATGGAAATGATACTGACTGCGGTTGATGACCCTACACCTCGTTTCCGAGCAATTCGAGAGACGATTGTCACCGCCGTGGGCATTTGCGCCGCAGTACCGATTCCGAGCAGTGCCCTGGCTGCAATCAAACACCAGATATTCGGAGAAAAAGGGCCGATGACACTGGCGACAAACGTTAGAAGAAGCCCTACGTCATACATCCTTTTCACACCGTAGAGGTCAGCAAGGTGACCGAATGTCGGAGAGCTAGCTGCCGCAGTGAAATAGAGTGCACTCACTAGCCATGGAATAGCCCCAGCATTGTTGAAATGCGTGCTGATGGCCGCTGTAGCGACTGCAATCATCGATGAATTCAACCCCTGCAGGAGTGTTCCCAGTCCCAAACGCCACCCAGCGTTTTCCGGACTCATCCATCTTTTGCTTTCTAAGGCCATAAAACGGTCTCCTTTCTTTCGCCAAAGTAACGTAATAGAGAACGACTGTTTCGCGTTCCGTAATCACCAAATGCCTATGCTCAAAAGCATCAAAAAAGGGGATACTACCATGGAACAGCTTTCCGATAATGCCGCTTCAAATTCAAGCTCAATAATCGAACGCGTAATCAGAACGTATCTGTCTCTCACTTCCGCAAAGGAACCTGTCGGGATTACTGACATCGCCTCCGAGCTGCAACTTGGAAAGACGACTGTGCATCGTATCCTCCAGTATCTTGTGCAATATGAATTAGCTGAGAAGAATCCTCACACCAGAAAGTACCAAGCAGGGCCACGCGCTTATTCCATTGCCTTGGACCAACAAGCCAATGATTCCCTGCACACACTGGCCCGACCATATATGGATTATCTTTTCGAACTCACTGGCGAAACTATAACACTCTGCAAACGTTTCGGATTCCACAACGTATATATTGGCCAAATAGAGAGCTCCAAAGAAATCCATATTTCCGTTCCACTTGGCGAAGACGTTCCTCTTACTGTTGGATCAAATGGCCTTTGCCAGCTGGCTTTTCTCGATGAGCAGAGTGTTGATCTGGTTCTGAGTCTCCCCCGTCATAAGGTGACAGAAGACACTGTTACAGACGACCAGGCCATCAGACAGAGATTGAGTCAGATTCGGCAGAATGGCTACTCGTTCACTTCGGGAGAACGTGTAGCCTCATGCGCTGGCGTCGCAGTGCCGATTCTTGTAGGGAACCCGGCTCGCCCTATTGGAGCTATCGGTGTCGCTTTTCTGGATTCTCGTTTTCCGGAATTAGACGAAAAATGCTTAATCAACGAGATCAAGATGGTTGCACGACTTATCGAACGTCAGCTTACACAAGTGAACAGCCTGCGACAAGCCGTGTAACCATTCCAGAGGATTAAAGTGGGTATTGCTTATGAAAATCCGTGAGCTTCTGGTATGTCTTCGCAAAAGCAAAAGCACGTTCCTCATGATACGCCGGAACGATAATCTGCATACCGATGGGCATCATATCCTCATCAAAACCAATCGGAATACTCATCGCGGGTGTACCGGACATACTCGGTATCGCCGTATACTTCATATTGCCGGATAGAGTGCTGACAGTCAGATCTTCCGTTATCTTGATTTCCGTTGTCTTCATGGGCGGCGCCGTAAACGGCAATGTCGGAGTGAGGAGCATATCCACTTGGTCAAACAGAAGTTCGACTACTTGACGGAAGCGAAGACGGAAGCGCTGCGCCTGTACGTATTCCACCCCGGTTAAATCACATCCCGCTCGAAGACGGGCCAGTACATCACTGCCGTATTCAGTGTTTTTTTCTTGGATAAGTTTGTAATGCACAGCACTCGGCTCAACTGCGTCTACCACAAGCTGGGCATCAACCACCTCATCCACGCCCGGAAGCAGAACGTTGACGATTTGAGCTCCTCGTTCTCGTATCAAGTCAAGCATAGTCTCGAATGCCTGCCTGACACCGGGCTGAAGCCCCTGCAGAGAATAATCTTCAATAATGCCGATGCGCATCCTTGAAAGGTCGACCGGATTGCAAGGATCGTATTTTGCTCCGCTCATAATGGAGAACATCAGTTCTACATCCTGTGCGTTCGAACACATTGGTCCTACAGTATCCATGCTCCATGCAACGGGAAAGATTCCCTCAGTGCTAATGCCTCCAAGTGTCGGTCTGATGCCACAGACACCATCCATAGCAGATGGTAACCGAATGGAGCCGCCCGTATCCGTGCCAAGTGCGGAACAGACCATGCGCTTCGCTACAGCGATTCCGGACCCCCCTGAGCTTCCTGCGGGAATACGTTCCTGATTCCAAG